>Ga0181520_10000655_pt1 | contig 74599 bp, 72 predicted proteins | sample PEATcosm2014_Bin_29_FD_132451 | JGI IMG/M metagenome (GOLD analysis project Ga0181520, IMG submission 132451) | Peatland microbial communities from MTU Mesocosm Facility, Houghton, MI, USA - PEATcosm2014_Bin02_30_metaG | ecosystem: Environmental > Terrestrial > Soil > Wetlands > Peat | place... | reverse complement strand
CCTGACCGCCGAGCTGAACAGCGCCAACGAGATCTTGCAGGAACTGCCCACGCAGTTGGATGGCATCAACGAGCTTTACTCGGCAATCACCGGGTATAACAGCAACACCAACGGTTAAGGAGTCGCACCGCAATGGGAAGTTATCGGGAACATGCGCTGGACGGCGCTTCGGCAGTCGATCTCGTGGTTGCGCTTTATGACGGAATGATCCGTTTTCTCTATGCGGCCATCTACGCCGTGGAGCGCGGCGATCAGGAGGGCCGCCGCATTGCGGTGAAGCGCGTGCTGGATATCATCATCCACCTCCAGGCGCGGCTGCGCATGGATGTGGGCGGGCGGCCGGCGGAGGCGCTCAGCGAATTCTACTCATCGATCTTCGCGCAGATTCTGCAGGCTTCGCAGTCGGCCTCGAAGGACAAGTTTGAGCACGCGGTTGAATGCGTGCGCAACGTGCGCGACGCATGGCGTCAGGTGGCGATCGACCCCGAGGTCAATCCGGCGCCGCCGCAGCTTGCCGACTTTTCATCCAGCCGCAACCCTGCGGAGTTTGAGAACTCGGACTACGGTGCGGATTCTGCGGTTGGTTCCAGGTGGAATGCGTAAAAGCAGGGAACAGGGAACAGAGACTGGCGCAGCCAGTCGTCAGGCCTATCCTTGCGACCCAGCTTTCGCGAGACAAATGACGTTGCAGGATTTGGAAGCGGCAAAGCTTGCGTCGTCGAGAACGTGCCCCGCTGAATTGGTTTGCTATTCCCTGATCTCTGATCTCTGACCCCTGTTCCCTGATCCCTGACCCCTGCTTTTCTCACCCCGCAACGGTCAGCTCTTCCTCCAGTTGCTGCTTCTGGTAGAGGCTGGCGTAGTAGCCGTCCAGCGCGAGCAACTCGTCGTGCCGTCCCAGTTCCACAATCCTGCCGTGGTCGAGCACGGCGATCTGGTCGGCGCTGCGCACGGTGGAGACGCGGTGCGAGATGAGGATGGTGGTGGAAGTCGCCGTATAGCTGCGCAAGCCGCCCAATATGCGCTCTTCAGTGTAGGTGTCCACGCTGGCCAGTGCATCGTCGAGGATGAGAATGGCAGGCCGGCGCACCAGCGCGCGCGCGATGGCTGAGCGCTGCTTCTGTCCGCCGGAAAGTGTAACGCCGCGCTCGCCCACCATGGTTTGAAAGCCCTGCGGGAACTCCTCGAACTCCTGGCGTATGTGGGCTGCCTCGGCGGCCTTGAGCAGCTCCTCGGCCGTCGCATCGGGCGCGCCGAAAGCAAGGTTTTCGCGAATTGTTTCGCTGAACAAAAAAGTTTCCTGGCTAACCATTCCAATATTCCGGCGCAGCACTGCCAGCGGATAGTCGCGCACCGGCCGGCCATCGATAAACAGCGTCCCCTCGGGCGCTTCATAAAGGCGGGAGATCAGATGGACCAGCGTGGACTTGCCGCAGCCGGTAGGGCCCACGATGGCCAGGCTTGAACCGGCTGGAATGCGCAGCGAAATGTCGTGGAGCACCGGAGTGTCGCCATAGCTGAAATTGAGATCGCGCAATTCGATTTCGCCGTGCAGCACGGTATCGGCGGGAATCGCGGGATCGGCAGCGCGGTCGTCTATGGCCGGCTCGGCCTTAAGCAGCTCGTCAACGCGCTTTACCGAAGCGGTTCCGCGCTGGAAGATGTTGATCACCCAGCCCACGGCGATGATGGGCCAGATGAGCATGATCATGTACGTGCTGAAGGCGACGAACTGGCCGACATCGATCTTATGGGAGATGACCAGGTGGCCGCCGGCCAGCAAGGTGATGATCATGGAGACGCCGAGAACGAACTCGAGCGTGGGCCACAGCATGCCCATGAGCTGGACAAGGCGAAGGGCGCGGCCGATGTACTCGCGGTTGAGCCGTTCAAAGAGACCGATCTCGGACTCTTCGCGGGCGAATGCGCGCACCAGCCGGGCGCCGGAGTAGTTTTCCTGGGCCTGTGCCGAGATGTCGGAGAAGCTGGCCTGGATGCGCTCGAAGCGCGTGTGTATGCGGCTCCCGAAGTACTGCACCAGGATGCTGGCAATCGGCATCGGCGCCAGCGCGACCAGGGTGAGATAAGGACTGATGCGCAGCATGAAGACGAGTGCGAACACCGTAAGAAAAACCGTGTTGGCGCTGTACATGAGCCCAGGGCCCAGCAACATGCGCACGGCATTGAGGTCGTTGGTCATGCGGGCCATGATGTCGCCGGTGCGGTAACGCTGATAGAAGCCTGAGTCCTGCTGCTCGAGCTTTTTGAACAGATCGTTGCGCAGGTCGAACTCGATGTCGCGCGAGATGCCGATCAGTATCCAGCGCTGGGAGTAAAGGAAGACTCCCTTGACCAGAGAGATGGCGACCAGCAGGCCGGCGAAGATCACGATCTGCTGCCGGGTTGTTCCCTTCTCGATGGAATCGATGGCCTTGCCAAGCACACCGGGAAACTGAACCCAGATGGCGTTTGTGCAAACGCAGGAAAGCGTTCCCCAGAGGTAACCCCAGCGGTAGCGGCGCATGTACCCAAAGAGCGGGGCGAGATCGCGAAACATGAATCTATTGTATCGGGGAAGGGAGCAGGTTTGCGGCCTCCCGGCGGGTCTGGCAGGCGAATGCCCTGACGGCAAGATGCATGATTCGGCCCTCAATGTCGCTATTCTCTGAGGTTTTCAGCCGACTTTGCATTTCTTAATGAAGTACCGCTAGTGAACCGCCGTGGTCTGCCGATAACGTTAAGGTGTGGACGTTGTTCGCGGGATGCTTTCCCGGAGTGGAAGGAATTCGATGTAGCCTCGGGAGACTATCGGCAAAACCGCCGCGGCTGGGGAATCGGAAGGCGCGGACCGCAGGCGCAGACGCCGTTGTCCATGCGATTTATTCGCTGAAGCCGTGATTCGTCATCGAGGATCCATGTTTCGCGGGCGGCTTCGGGACATCAGCCAAGACGGATGCTTCCTGATGACCAGGGCCCACATGCATATGGAGCTAGACGCCGAGGTGAACCTTCGTTTCACTTTCAACGGTGTTGAATGCCGCATCATCGCGGTGGTGAGGAATGTCAGGCCGGAATCGGGCGTGGGACTCGAGTTCCTGTTTGACGATGCGCATGCCGAAGCCTCGTTCGGGGCCTTGATTCGGACGTAATGGCCGCCGGAACGAGCCTGAAGCGTTACGCCGGCTTAGGTAGGCGTGCGCAGCAGTAGGTAACCGCCCACCAGCGCAAAAAGGATGTCGGAAGACCAGGCGGCGAGAGCGGCGGGCAGATAATTCACATTGCCCATGGCCTCAAACGTGCCGTTGACAACAAAATAGGCCAGGGCGACAGCGATGGCCACGGCGATGGCGGTGAGCGAGCCGCGCCGTCCCATGGAGAGCGCGAAGGGGATGGCGAGCACCGCCATCACGACGGCGATGAGCGGGTAGGCGAGCTTGTGCCACAGCGCGACGCGCAGACGCATGGTGTCAAACCCGCTCTGGCGCAGGTCGCGGATATAGTTGTCGAGCTGGCCGAAGTTCATCTCCTGCGACTGCAGGTTTTCCTTGGTAAAGTAGCCGGGATCTTCGTGAATCTCAGAAAAAGTGGTCTGCCTGAACTCGCGGAATGCCACGGTGTCGGCTCCCGTCAGGTCGCGCACCCAACCGTTTTGAAAGCGCCACGTCTCGGCATTCGCGTCCCTGAAGACACGATTGGCGAAGATGTGGCGCGTGATTGAGAACGTGGAAGGATCGAACTCGAACACGGAGAGATTGGCAAACTCCTGGCGGTCGGGATCGAAGAACTGGTAGTAGAAGATGCGGCCGGGTTCGCCGGGACGCGGCTGGCCAAAAATCCAGTTGTGCTCGGGGTGGGCAACCGTTTGAGGCGGCCGGCCTTTGATGGTATTGCGCAACGCTTCCTGCTTGCGGTTGGCCAGGGGCAGATAGTACTGGTCGAAGAGAAACAGGCTTATCGACAGCATGGCGGAGATGGCGACGACGGGAATCACCAGCCGGTAGAGGCTGATGCCGGTGGCCTTCATGGCAATGATTTCGCTGTTGCGGTTGAGCACGCCGAAGGTGACAAGGGTGGCGATCAACACGGCCAGCGGGGCAATCTGGTAAAGCATGTCGGGTGTGAGGTTGACCAGATAGTCGCCTACCGTGGTGAGCGGAATGTGATTGCGCAGGATGTCGCCTATCAGGTCAAAAAAGGTGAACACCAGCATAAGCAGAACAAAGCCCGTGAGCACCAGCAGGAACATGCCCAGAAACTCGCGCACTACGTATTCGTCCAGGATGCGCGGAAAGGCACTGCGGGATTTTGCGCGCTGCGGACGCCGCTGCAGCCGATCCTGAAGACCGGTCAGCGAGAAAATTTTGCGCTGGGCTGTGCCGTTGGTGTCGGGCTTGGGCTCGCGAGTGAACCAGCCGGTAATTGTGGCCAGGACCCGGCCTCCACTGGCCATTTGCCAGAGCAGGAAGATGCCGGCGCCGGCAAAAAGCAGGTTCGCCGACCACACGGCAAGGAACGCGGGAAGCCGGTTCTGGCGGCCCAATGCAATGCCGGTGGAAGAGAGAAAGTAGTAGAAAAACACCAGCAGAATGGTGTAGACAAAGCCGGAGCTCTTGCCGCCGCGGCGCGAAGCTACGCCCAGGGGAACCCCTACCAACATCAGCACCAGGCAGGCGGCGGGAAACGAAAAGCGGCTGTTCAGCTCAATCAGGAATGGCTTGGGGTCGGAACCATGAATGCGCTGAAGCAGTGCGCTCATGGGCAATGCGTAGATGGCCGTGTCCCTCCGGCCCAGGTGCACGTCGCTCTGCGGGCTGAGCTCGAGCGGGCGATCCGTCGTGGTAAATACGGAGTCGTTTGACTGATCGAGCTGGCCGGGCACGGGGTCGTGCTGCGCGCCGTTGCGCAGCCGCATCAGCAGCACCTGTGTCGAATCGCTAACCACTGTGGCCGAAGCGGCGGTGGTGATGCGCGGCGCTTCGGGATCGGTGACGTCGGCCATGAAGACCTGGTCCCAATTGGATGCGCCGGTTCCGGAGCGTACGTTCTGCACATAGAGAACAAAGTTCTTGAAGTCCTCGTAGAAGACGCGCGGCTGAATCTCGTAGGAGGCCTGCGAAGTTTCGAGCTGCTGTTCCATCTCCAGAATGGCCTGGTTGGCGCGCGGAGCCAGGTAGAGCGAGTTGCCCAGGCCGAGCAGCGTGCCGCCAACGGCGACGATCGAGGAGACGCGTACAAAGTAGCCGATGCCCAGGCCCGAGGCGCGCATGGCGATGATCTCGCTGTCGGCGGCCAATCGGCTCAGCCCCAGCAGCACGCCCACCAGCACCGACATGGGGATGGTTACCCGGAAAAGATTGGGCATGGTGAAGAGGAAGATCTCCGCCGCGCTTTGGAAAGTGGAACTATTGCGGACCACCATCTCCAAAACATGCGGCAGGTAGGGCATGAACAAAATGAAGGTGAAGAGCGCGCAGCCGATGAGCGCGTGGGAGAGGATTTCACCGAGAATATAGCGGGTCAGGATGCGCACAGTCAGGCTCTCAGATCAGTCTATCTTGCCAGCGCGGCCAATGCGGGCTGCCAGCGCCGCAGCCGCAGGCTATTGCCAAGCACGCACACCGAGCTCAGGGCCATCGCGGCCGCTGCCAGCCAAGGCGTCAGCAAAATGTGGAATGCCGGATAGAGCAGTCCCGCGGCCAGAGGAATGCCAATCAGGTTGTAGCCCACAGCCCAAGCAAGATTCTGGCGCATGATGCGCAGGGTTTGGCGGGCAAGGCCGAGCGCGGCGGGAATGGCGGAAGGCTGCGTTCGCAAGAGCAGCACATCGCCGGCCTCCTGGGCCAGATCGGCTCCAGTACCCATGGCGATGCCGGCGTCGGCCTGTGCCAGCGCGGCGGCGTCGTTGATTCCGTCGCCCACCATGGCCACGCGCAGCCCGCTCTGCTGCAAAGCGCGAATGCGGGCGAGTTTGGCGGCGGGTTCGAGACTGGCTTCAACTTCGGTAATGCCGAGCTGGGCTGCAATCGGCGCCGCGGCTGCCGGTGAGTCGCCGGTGAGCATCAGGACGCGCAGGCCAGCCTGCCGCAGCGCTGCGATTGCCTCGGCCGCATCGGGCCGCAGTGCGTCGCGCGCATCGAAGTATCCAACCGGCGCATTGTCCAAAGCCATCCAGAGACGCGTGACTCCAGGTTCGGGCGGGGCCATCTTCTCAGGCAGTGGGATGGAGAACTCCTGGAAGAGTGCTTCGTTGCCGAGCAGACACGCATGATCTTCGACCTTCGCCGTGAGGCCTCGTCCAGGGAGAATCTGCACGTCTTGCGCTGGTTTCCACACAAGACCCAGTCCGCGCGAATAATCGATGATCGCGTGGGCCAGGGGATGGTTCGACCGCTCCTCGGCCGCGGCGGCCATGCGCAGAAGATCGTTCTGCTCATAGCCAACCATCGGATGAACCCCTGCCAGCACCGGACTCCCCACGGTGAGTGTGCCGGTCTTGTCGAGAACGATCGCATCGAGATGGGCCAACCGCTCCAATGCTTCTCCGCCCTTGAAGAGCACACCGAGTTGCGCGCCGCGGCCCACGGCAACCGTAAGCGCTGCAGGCACGGCCAGGCCCATGGCGCAGGGACAGGCAATCACGAGCACGGCGACGGTATTTGCCAGAGCGAGGGGAAGCGATTGCGCGGCCAAAAGCCATGCGAGAAAGGTGACCAGCGCCAGGCCCAGCACCACGGGAACAAAGATGGAACTGGCGCGGTCGGCCAGCCGCTCCATGGGCGCGCGCGAGCCTTGAGCCTGCTCCACCATGCGCGTGATCTGCGCCAGCACCGTTGCTTCGCCCAGCGACTGCGCGCGGCAAACCACCGCGCCATCGTAGTTGAGCGAACCGGCGAGCACGCGGCCGCCAACTTCGCGGGCGAGTGGCGTGGATTCGCCGGTGAGCATCGCTTCGTCGACCGTGGTGCGGCCTTCCACGATGGTGGCGTCGACCGGAAAGCGCTCGCCGGGAAGAACAAGGACGCTGTCGCCGGGTTGAATCTCTTCAAGCGGAACAACGGTTTGCACTCCGTCCACAATGCGGCGGGCAGTTACCGGGCGCAGGCGGGAGAGCGCGTCGAGCGCGGCCAGAGCACGGCGTTTGGCGCGGCCCTCAAGGCTTTTACCCAAAAGCAGAAATCCAACAATCAGCAGCACCGCGTCGAAGTAAACATCGCGGCCGGGAGCGGGCCAGACCGTGGCATAGGCGGAATAGAGGAAGGCAACGCTCGTCCCCAGGCCGACGAGCGTGTTCATATTGGTAGATCCGTGGCGCAAGGCGCGGATGGCGCTGAGATAAATGCCACGGCCGGCCCAACTCACGATAGCTGCCGTAAGAATCAACAGAGACCAGCGCAGCGGGCTTGGCGGCAGCGCATAGAGCCAGGGCGATGCACGCATTAGCACGCGATCCAACGTGCCCATCTGCGATCCCAACGGCATGGCCAGCAGCATGGCCGCTGCGCCGGCAATGAGTGTGGTCAAGGCCTTGCGAGAGGACTCAGCCTCGTGCTCCCGATGGTCTTGATGATCAGGGCCGGCAGCGGAATCGCCCGTGCGTGGAAGAACCGCGTCATAGCCCGCGCCGCGAATGGCTTCAACCAACTGCTGGGGCGCGGCCAACGCCGGATTGAAGACGACGCTGGCGCGGTGAGCCATCAAATCCACGTGCGCCGATTCAACGCCGGCAGTTGCGCGCAGCGCTTCTTCTACGTGATGCTGGCAGGAGGCGCACGTCATCCCTAAAACGGGAAGCGTGATCGATTCCGATGCGGGCGGGGCCACTTACTGTTCCCGATGCGCGGTGTAGCCGGCCTTGGCCAGAGCTGCGATGGCAAGGTCAATCGGCGCTGGCTCGGCGGCGGAAGTGAGCCGAGCGGCGCCGACGCGGACCTCGTTGACGGTTACGCCTTCAACGGCTGCCAGCGCCTGGCTGGCGCGGCGAACGCAGGAACCGCAATGCATACCTTCGATTTGCAACGTGAATTCCGCCATGTCTCTCTCCTGTCTTCCCTTATCTAGATGATAGCCGTGCGGGTGGAGATTCCTGCGAGCTGCTCTTGCAGGCAATGCCGGTCGAAGAACTATCGTTAAGAAGTCGAGAGAATCGGGAGGAAGATGCAGAGAGAGTTTCCTGTGGCGCCGCTGGTGGGGGTGGGCGCAGTGATTGTTGACGAGGGCCGGGTATTGCTGGTGCGGCGCGGGTCCGAGCCGCTGAAGGGCCATTGGTCTCTTCCAGGCGGACTGCTGGAGCTGGGCGAATCGCTTATTGCCGGCGTGGTGCGCGAGGTGCGCGAAGAGACTGGCCTCGACGTCGAAATGGTCGAGCTGGTTGAGCTCCTTGACCGGATTCACCGCGACGGCGAAAGAGTCCGCTATCACTACGTGATTGCCGATTACCTGTGCCGGGTGACGGGAGGCAGTTTGCAGGCCGCCTCGGACGCCGATGCGGTGCGATGGGTGGAGCGCGCGGAATGGAAAAGCCAAAGTGCCCTGAAGCTGGACCCGATTACAGTGCGGGTGATCGAGATGGGCTGGCAAAGAGCACAGGCGCCGGCAGCGGGAGAGAGTGAGGTTCGATGAAGTTGACGCGAAAGTTGCTGTGGATTGCCGGTGCGCTGTGGGCGGCGGCGCTGATTGCAGGCATCGGGTTCTGGTTGCGGCCGGTGAGTTACCTCAACGGGACGATGTACGCGCGGGAAGCTTTCTCCGGGGTCGAGAATAGGCAAGTGACCGTCGAGGGCCACCGAATGCACTACCTGGCGGAGGGACCTCGGAGCGGGCCGGTGGTAGTGCTGGTGCACGGGCTGGGAGGGCGCGCCGAAGACTGGAGCAACCTTTCTCCTTTTTTTGCCAGGGCTGGTTTCCGTGTCTATATGCCCGATCTGTTCGGATACGGGCGCAGCGAAAGGCCGCGGGACTTCTCCTACTCGGTGCGCGACCAGGCCAATGCGGTTGTGGACTTTATGAACGCGCTGGGATTGAAACAGGTGAACCTGGGCGGCTGGTCGATGGGCGGCTGGATTGTGCAGATTATCGCGGCATCCCATCCAGAGACGGTGAAACGGCTCATGCTGTTTGACTCGGCGGGGATTTACGCGAAGCCGGACTGGAATACCAACCTGTTCATGCCCAGGACGCCGGGGGACCTGGACCAACTGGAGGCGTTACTGATGCCGCATCCTCCGCGGATTCCGGGCTTTGTTGCGCGCGATATTCTGCGCATCTCCGCTCGGCGCCGATGGGTGACTCAGCGGGCGCTGAACACCATGATGACCGGCAAGGACACGACCGATGGCCTGCTGCCGGAATTGACGATTCCGGTGCTGATTCTCTGGGGCAAGGAGGACCACATCACGCCCCTGGATCTGGGGAAGAAGATGCAGCAGTTGATTCCGCGGTCGGAACTTCTGGTCTATGACGGGTGCGGACACCTGGCGCCGGGCCAATGCGCGTCCGCAATGGGTCCAACAGTCGCCGAGTTTGCCCAGAAGTGAGGAAAGTGGCGTTGGGGTGGCCGGGAGACCGATAAGTCTCCCGGCCTGACTTGTTGGGTTCGGGAGGGCTGGGGGTTAGCGTGCGATGTTGACGGTGAGGTTCATCTCGATGGGGATGGGGGTGTTGTCCACCGTGCCGGGACGGAAATGGGCCTTTTGGACTGCGTCAACAATGCGCGCATCCAGGTAGGGGTTGGACGGCTTGACGACCTTGACGTCCTGGGGCTGGCCGTTGCTGTCGACAGTGAAAGAGAGACCGACCGGGGTATCCATGGGAACGAAGGACTGGGAAAGGCCTTCGGGAAGCTGGAGCGCGAGCGATCCAATCAGGCTGGGTGCGATGACTCCGGTGCTGACACGGAGGTTAGGGGTGGGAGCAGTAGCGTCGTCCGCGGAAGTGCTTGCATTGGCCACTACCGGGAAGAGCATCGACGAGAGCATGATGGTACTTGCAACGATATGACGCATGATTTACCTCCTTAGGGATGATTGTTACCGACTCCATGTTACCGCGATTTCTGTACTATCGTCAATGAATTTATTGTGAATGATATATTTCAATAACTTACGAAAGAATATTCCATGACTTCGTGGAAGTACTATTGAATATCTCCATGTTTTCCACGGGCATCTATCAGTCCGGATTAACAAATAGCGGCCCCGCTCGAAGACCTCAAAAAAAGTAGCGAAGTTGTGGTATCCGCAGCCCGTAGACACTACAGTTGTAGATCGGGGTTGCGGAGGGAGCAGGGGGTTTTAACCCCCTGAAAAATGGCCAAAACGAAACGGCCTTTAGGCCCGGATCGGGGCGGCCTGAAGCAAGTACAACTGCAGTAAAGAAGACCCGCGGGAATCCTCAAACCGGGAACTGAATGAGAGCGTTAGCGAACTGCGGCCAGGCCTTGAGGGGAGACGATGTCCGCGACATCGGCGGGTGTTGGAGCCACTGCATCGGCCTGCGCGCACTCTTGCGGCGTGCCGTAACCCCACCCGGCAGCCAGGCAACGGAGACGGTTTGCGTGGGCTGCGTCGATGTCATAGCTGCGGTCGCCGATCATCCAAGCAGGATTGGGGCAGGCGGAGTCGGGCCCGAGCGAGCGTTCCCGCAGGATATTGGCGAGCAGGTCCACTTTGCTGTGACTCGCGTATTCCAACTTGTCGCCGTAGATGGCTGTAAACACGCCCGACAGTTGGAACGCGTCAAGGATGCGCACAGCAAAATGCTGCTGCTTCGAGGTGCAGACGTAGAGTGGAAATCCCTGCCGCTGCAAGTCGGCGAGCATTTCGCGAACCCCGGGGAAAACAGAGTTATTCCGCCAGCCTTCGCGGTCGTAGCAGGCGCGGTAGTCGCGGGCCAGGGCGAGGCGCTCTGCTTCGCTCCCGTTGGGCAGCAGATCGACGACCCATTCTTCAACCGGGGGTCCGATGAAGCGATCCAGCGGTCCCTGGTCGCCCATATTGCGTGCGTCGAGCACCTTGCGCAGACAGCCGAGGATGCCGGGTTTGGAGTCGGTGAGGGTTCCGTCAAGGTCGAAGATGAGTGCAGGCAAAACAGGAGGCATGAATCGAGTTTCGCAGAGTCGGGCGCGGGTACAAAATCCACTCGCGGAGAACCGGGCGCGGTTGCCTCGCTCCCTGAAGGAAGACAACCGGTGCCCGTTGACTCTCGCGAAAGGTTACGGCTAGACCTTGACGGCCGGATGAGTTGCGTAGTGGAGCAACACGGCCACGGCGCAACTGGTGAGCCGCGTCTCGGCCGAGTCCGCGCGGCTGGTCAAGATGGCGGGCACACGCGCGCCGAGCACGATGCCGGCCAGTTGTGCTCCGCCCAGGTACTCCAGTTGCTTGGCCAGCATGTTGCCGCTCTCGAGGTCGGGGACGACCAGGATGTCGGCCTGGCCGGTGACGGGCGAGACCAGCTTCTTGATGGCTGCGGCCTTTGCGCTGACCGCGGTATCGAAGGCCAGAGGTCCGTCAAGGATGCCGCCGGTGATCTGGCCGCGGTCGGCCATCTTGCACAGGGCTGCGGCGTCAAGCGTGGACTTGATCTTGGGGTTTACCGTCTCCACTGCCGAAAGCAGCGCAACCTTGGGCTCGGCGATGCCAAGAGCATGGGCCAGGTCGATGGCATTCTGAACGATGTGAATCTTGTCTTCAAGCTCGGGAACAATGTTGATGGCCGCGTCGGTGATAAGCAGTGTGCGCGCGTAAGCCGGCGTATCCATGATGAAGACGTGACTGATGCGGCGCGCGGTGCGCAGGCCGGTGTCTTTGTTCATGGCAGCCTTCATCAGTTCGTCGGTGTGCAGGCTGCCTTTCATCATGGCCAATGCTTTGCCTGCACGGCACATGATGCAGCCGAGCTCGGCGGCTTTGGATTCGGATTCGGCTTCGAGGATTGGATAGGCGCCGATGTCCACGCCGATCTTGGCTGCGAGCGCTTTCATGGCCGCTTCAGGACCAATGAGGGTGGGCTCGATGAGGCCCTCGATTGCGGCTTCGACCGTCCCTTTGAGGGCCACGTCGGAGAGCGGCCAGACGACGGCCGTGGTGATGGCCGGCAGATTCTTGCAGCGCTCGATGAACTTGTGGAAGACGTGGTAGTCGGCCGGGTGTCCAACCAGCGGATCAACGGCAACGGCTTCAGCCAGAGTGGCTAGATCGCTCATGTAAAAGGTCTCCTCGGCGCGCAGTGGAGGATTGTGGCGCCTTACAAAACAATTGTCGCCCGGCGGCATGAAAGCGCCTGTGCCATAGGTCACAAAGCGGGCCGCTATATCGCATTATGGTGAATTGCCGGCAGGGACGCGCGGCTATTTCACGGCCGATGCAACCATCCTTCTCCCGTTTGCGTCTTCACGGTCAGATACCGGAAGAAAGGAAGAAGGTATCCATGCACAAGCTAAGTGCCACAACACGAACGACTTTGATTTCCGCATTTTTCCTGCTGACTGCGGGTGCGGGGTTGACAGGTTCCCAGGCGCAAGCCCAACCGGTGGCAGCAACAACCGCTGTAGATCCAGCGCTCACGATTCCTGCGGGCGCCACGATGCAGGTGGCGCTGATCCGGCCAGTATGGGCCGGAACGGCGAGTCCGGGCGCATCCATTTATGCACAGACTACATTCCCGGTGACCGTGGGCGGCAAGATCGCTGTTCCGCCCGGCACGTTCGTTGAAGGAAGACTCGAAAAGCTGACGCGGCCAGCGCGCCGGTCGAACCGAGGCGAGCTTCAGATTCTCTTTACGCATATCATCTTCGCGAATGGCTATGTGGCCGCCCTTCCAGGCGCGAACATTGGGGCACCCGCTCCGACAGCGGTTGGGGCGCAGAACAATCCGGCAGAAACCTTGATCGCCGTGGCCATCCAGGTAAGCCAAAGGAACGACCTGCTGCTCGACAACGGCGCGCAGATCGAGATCACGCTGGCATCGCCGCTGACGCTCGATCTGCAAGCGGTGGCGGCGGCGATTCCGCAGTCGCGCGCGCCCGTGCCCGGCCAGTTCAAATCCGCATCGCTTTGCCGGCCTATTCCCGGCTCTCCCGGAACCCCCGGAACCCCGGATACAGTGATCCCTGGCTCCACTGGAACCCCGGACACTGTGATACCCGGAGGCCCCGGAATGCCGGACACCGTGATCCCCGGCACTCCAGGCACGCCCAGCACCACAATTCCCGGGTCGCCTGGCACGCCAGGGTCGTCGGAGATACCCTGCCCCATTCCACCGATCGTGATTTCCAGTACGCCCGTCCACAATCAGAGCCCGTAGAGGCTCAGAGCAGGTAAGGCGCGGCGATTTTCCTGCCAGGCCCGTCCATCTTCAGCGCATCTGTCCACCGGCAACACGAAAGGAAGAATTTCAATGCCCCCGAGCTTGATTGCCTTGTTCTCTATCGCCTCATTGGTTAGCGCTCAAATACCGCACGCCTTCTTTCAAACTGCGGTTCCTCCTCCGCCCGCCATGCAGACCACGGCGCCGGCAAGCGCACGCACCCTTACCCTTCCGGCCGGCACGGCCATTCCGCTTACGCTCATCAATCCCATCAAGAAGAAATCGACCAAACCAGGGGATGCAGTGCGCGCGACGGTTGCCTTCCCAATCATGGCTGGAATGCAGGTAGCCATTCCTGCCGGCAGCTATGTTGAAGGCGTGGTGAAGACGGTCACGGCGCGGGCCTCGGATACGCAGCAGCCCGAGGTGGGCATCCACTTTACACGGCTGGTGTTCGCCAACGGCTACTCGGTGAGCCTGGACGCCAACAGTACGCAGGCGGAAGACTTTGCACCCAGGATTGGAGCCCCCGGAGCCGAGCTCGCCTCTCTCACCCCGCCGGCAGGCAGCATGGGGCTCTTTGCGCAAACCACGCCGACTCTGCCGCCGCTGCCGAAGGTTGGACCGCCAATGGGAGAGGTTATCGGTGCGGTGTTTGGCGGCGCAGCGGCACTGACGATCACGATGCTCGCCCTGGCGCACCATTCGCAGAGCAAGATCGACTATGTGCTTTTCGACGCCGGATGGCAGTTTCAGATGGTGCTCCAGAGTCCGCTCGTGGTGGACGCCAATCAGGTTGCCGCGTCGGCGGCCACGCCAGGCGCAAATTGATTCGCACCCCGTAGGCAAAGCAACCAGGCCCCGGGGACGGCCCAAGTTGCTTTTCCCTGAGCCGCGTAAGCTGCTATGCTCTCTGCGCCGGAGAAAAGCGATTTAGGTAAGGAGAATGCGACTATGTGGTTCCTTGGCATGGATGTGGGGACGGGCGGGACGCGGGCCGTGGTGGTGAATGCGGCCGGCAAGTTGATGGGTTCGGCATCGAGCGCGCATGCGCCGTTTCGGGCTGAGCATCCGGGATGGGCGGAACAGGACCCCGAAGATTGGTGGCGTGCCGCACAAGAAGCAATTCGAGCAGCGCTGGCCTCTACGCCGGAGCCGAAAGAACCGATCGCTGCCATTGCGCTCACCGGGCAGATGCACGGCGCGGTCATTCTGGACCAGAACGGCGCGGTGCTGCGCCCGGCGCTGATCTGGTGCGACACGCGGACGCAGCCGGAGTGCGACTGGCTGACCGAACGCATCGGTTATGAGCGGCTCATCGAACTTACGTGCAATCCCGCGCTGCCCAACTTTACGCTGACCAAGCTGCTGTGGGTCAAGAAGCACCAGCCGGAGATCTTCGCGAAGATTGCGCACATCATGTGTCCCAAGGACTACGTGCGCTACCGGCTGACGGGCGAGTTTGCCATCGACGTGCAAGAGGCGTCGGGAACGCTGTTGCTGGACGTGACGCACCGCCGCTGGTCACGCGAGGTTGCCGAGGTGGCAGGGATCAAGGAGAGCTGGCTGCCGCGTGTTTTTGAGTCGCCGGAGATTTGTGCGCGCATCGGCGCCGAAGCCGCGGGATTGACGGGACTGACTGCGGGAACGCCGGTGGCTGCCGGCGCAGGCGACCAGGGCGCAGGCGCTGTGGGCATGGGCATTTTGCAACCGGGTTCGGTTTCGGCCACCATCGGAACTTCGGGCGTGGTGTTTGCGGCAACAGCCAACCCGACTAAAGATCCGAAGGGGCGGCTGCACACTTTCTGCCACGCGGTGCCGGGGTTATGGCATGTGATGGGTGTGACACAGAGCGCGGGGCTGAGCTTGAGCTGGCTCAAGGAAACATTCTTTGCCGGGCAGAGTTACGACGCGCTCAATGAGGAAGCCGCGAAGATACCGGCCGGCAGCGAGGGACTGGAATGGGCGCCCTATCTGCTTGGCGAGCGGACGCCGCATCTGGACCCGGAGGTGCGCGCGGCCTTTGCGGGCATTGGGGCCAACCACACCGCGCCCCATTTTGTGCGCGCGGTGCTGGAGGGAGTTGCGTATTCGCTCGAAGATACGTTCACGCTGTTTGCCGAGCTTGGCATTCCGGTGAGCGCTATCCGGTTGGGCGGCGGAGGCGCGCGCGGCGCTTTGTGGCGGAAGATTCAGGCAGGCATCTACGGCCAGGCTGTGGAAGTGCTGACCGCCGAAGAGGGTGGAGCATTCGGTTGCGCCTTGATGGCCGGTGTGGGCGCGGGACGCTGGGCCAACCTGGATGAAGCATGCAGCCAGGCCATCGAGGTGGCGCAGCGCATCGAGCCGGATCCGGCGGATGTGGCCGCCTATAAGCATGGATACGCCGAGTGGCGCAAACTCTACCCGGCGCTGCGGAGCCTGCGGTAACCCGCGGAGCCGGACACTGGCTCACTATTGAAAATCCGCGAAGACAAATCCGTCGCGATCGACGATCTCTCCAGTTGCGATCGGCAGGGTCGCCGTAAACATCGGACCGGCATAGACGCAGGTGTGAAATTCGCCGCGTTCGCCGCAAGGGTCAACTTCGCGTGGCAGATCGCTCAACAATGAGGAATCGAATTCCCGGCCGGCAAATTCGGCCGGCAACTGCTTTGTGTCCACACAGGAGAGGCGCGCCCGGAGACCGCCGGCGATCATCTCGCTTGCCAACTCGTCCGTCGGAATCTGCCATAAAGGAAACAGCGGCTCCAGGCCGGTGTTCTTTAGCTGATTCTCGCGATAGGCGCGCACATCGGGAAGAAAGAGGTCGCCAAAGGCGATGGCGTCAATGCGCTCTTCAATGGCGCGCTTGCAGACCTCGGCCATGCGCTGCTCATAGATTTCGTTCGAACACGGCCACGGCAGCGGGACGATCCATAACGGAAGCTCGGCCGCGCGAGCCTGCGCTTCAAGCACCGAACGGCGCGTGCCGTGCATGGCGACGCGGTCGAATTCGGCATTGAGCGTGGTGAGCAGCCCGCAAACTTCGACCTCGGGATCGCGGCGCAGCAGGTGGAGAGCCCAGGCACTGTCTTTACCGCTGCTCCATGACAAGAGAACGCGTTTCATTGGACGATGATAAGTCATTTTTTCGATGCAGGCCGACGCGACCGTAAAGATCGTGTTTTTGTAGGTGCAGACTGTAACTACTTGCAGTAATTATAGGTTGTGCTTACAATTTAAGTTTAGAAGAACGGTGAGGAGAAGATGCCCCAGACAATGGAACGTACCAGGGAAACTACGTTGAATCTGCGCATCGACGCAGCGCTCAAGGCTGAGTTTATGGCCGTCGTCGAAGCAGAAGACCACCCCGCCGCCGAGGTGCTGCGCTCGCTGATGCGCCGCTACGTACAGGACGCGCAACGCCGGCGGTTTGCCGCCGAAGCGCGCCGCCAATCGCAATTGATTGCCGCTTCGGAAGATGAGGCGGAAGTGATGCGCTGGATTCAGGATGTAAGCGCCAAATGAAGCGCGGAGACCTGGTAACTGTAGCTGTCTCGGGAGATTACGGCAAACCGCGCCCGGCCCTCGTCGTGCAGGCGGACGCCTTCGATCTGCACCCCTCCCTAATCGTACTTCCGCTCACCAGCGAGATCCACGATGCACCGCTTTTCCGGGTCAAGGTTGGCGCCGGGAAGGAGACCGGCCTGCGCGTACCCTCGCAGATCATGGTGGATAAGGCAACCACCGTTCCGCGCGGAAAGGTCGGGCCTCGCATGGGCCGCGTCAGCCCCGCGACCATGCAGGCAGTCAACGAAGCGCTGCGCGCGTTCTTGGGGTTATAGCGCACTCTACGGTCGAGGTTCCTTCGTTCCGTCTGGATTGAATGCCATAGCAGGATTGCTCGAACTCGGGTGGACATTCCAAATCGCATCGATCATAATGGCCATATTGGTCATTATGACTAGTGTCCTGTCTCAGATATTCGCAGCAAAACTCAGGTTGTCATCCTGAGCTCCCCCGAGAGGCTGTCATCCTGAGCGAACGGGGCCCCAAGCGCTTTTCAGCTTGGGGGTGGTGAGTCGAAGGATCTGCTGTTGTTTTTCAAACGACTTCGGAGACAGGACACTAGAGCATGTTTCAAAAACCCGCTTTGTATCAGGGCACGACTTTAGTCGTGCCGAAAAAGCCCGAAAACAAAGGGCATTAGCCCCTGAGGGTTTCGAGCTAACAACCGACGAGCCATTTTTCAAACACGCTCTAGGAGGTTCAGATGATTTCCGAAGTAAGCGCCGTCTACTTCCGTCAAAACCTGGGCGAGATGCTAAACCAGGTGCAATACCGGAATGACAGCATTGTAATCAACAAGGATGGAAAACCAGTGGCTGCACTGGTGGACGCCGAGTTGTTTGCCCGGATTCGCCGCATGCGCGCCCGGTTCGATGCACTGAGTAGCCGGATTGCCGAGGCCTATACAAACGTTCCGGCCGATGAGGGTATGGCGGAGATCGATGCGGCTGTAGCGCGCGCACGGCGGCGCTAGTGGCGCGCCTGCTCGTGGTTCTCGACACCAACGTGCTGGTATCCGGGCTGGCCTATCCCGAGAGCCTGCCGGGGCAAATTCTGAGCGCCTGGCAGCAGGGCGCGCTGGGCGTTGTGCTGTCTCGTTACATCCTTGATGAAATGGTTCGGGTGTTGCCGCGGCTCAAGCGGGTCAGACTGAGTTCCGCGGAGATTCGTGACCTGGCTGACAGCTTCATGTTCATGGCGGAGATCGTTGAGCCCAGCGGCAAATTGGAAAAAGCGCTACGCGATAGGGCCGACGCACCAGTGCTGCAAACGCTGCAAGCTTCGCAGGCCGATTACCTGGTCACCGGCGACAAAGATCTGCTCGCGCTGGCTGCGAAATACTCCATTGTGACGCCGGCTGTTTTCTGGCAGCGGCATGGGGGTTAGCGCAAACTGGCTTGGAATCTGCAAGCATGCCCAGAAAAAGCCCCGCAAACCGCGGGGCTTTTTCTGGTGACTTGATGGCACGCTATTTAAGCGTCACATCCGCATGAAGCGGCGTGTTCTCGCTGGAGTCGCCGACAAGAATCACGAATTTGCCGGGATCGATGGTCCACTTATGCGCAGCCTCGTCCCAGTAGCTGAAAGCCCGTGAATCCAGGTCGAGAGTTACATGCTTGGTTTCGCCGGGTGCCAGGCGAACCTTCTCAAATCCCTTCAGTTCGCGCTCGGGACGGATGGCTTTTGCCGATGGGTCGGAGACGTAAAGCTGCCCGACCTCCGCGCCGGCCACTTTGCCGGTATTCGTCACGTCGAAGCTGACGGAAACCGTTGATCCGGAAGCTCCGCTTGCGGGCGCATGAAGGTTGGCGAAGCTGAATGTGGTGTAGCTCAAGCCAAAGCCGAACGGGAACAGCGGATGCTTGCCGGTGGTGGTCCAGTAGCGGTAGCCGACCATCAGACCGTCGCTGTATTTGATGTGGGGAACGGTGTAATCGAGGGGCTTGCCGTCTTCTCCAATGGTGTGCAGCGTGGTATCCGCGCCGGGAGCGCCGTAGTAGTAAGGCTGCGAGGGGTTGCTCTCCCAATCGCGGTCGAAGCTGACGGGCAGCTTGCCCTCGGGATTGTGTTTGCCGAAGATGACCTCTGCAACGGCTGTGCCGCCCTCCTGGCCGGGATACCAGGTGAGCAGCAGCGCGGGAACCTTGTCGAGCCAAGGCTGCGTTTCCATGCCGCCGCCGCCGGTAAGGGTGACGATGGTGTGCGGATTGGCCGCGGCGATGGCGTCAATCAAGGCATCCTGTCCCCAGGGCAGCGTGAAGGTGCGATCGTGTCCTTCGCCCTCTGTGACCCCGTCAAAGCCCGCTGCCACGACGACGACATCGGCCAGCGAGGCAAACTTTCTCGCGTCGGCCGAGACCAGCTCCGGCTGATAGACGATGCCAAAGCCAAGTCGGGCCTCGGCGCCATGGGGTTGATAGTCGATGGCAATGTTGACGGTCTGGCCGGCGTTCAAGTCGATGGCCTTGTACTGGGGGATCACGCCTTCTGCGTGGACCTGATTGAGAACCTGGGCACCGTCGACATTCACCTTGAAGGCGTCTTCTCTGCCGGCTGAGGCAATGACGAGATACTTACCGGATTGAGAAGCCTTGTAGGCCGCCGTATAACGGAAACTGGTTGGCGCCGGCGCGGCTGGATCGCGATGACCGGCCTTCCAGGCGGCGATGCTGTGCAACATCGTGGTTTCAGGCGTCCCCGTGAAGTCGGGGCTGGGGAAGGCTTCGGCTTTCACATCGCCCTCCCACTTGGTTTCGCGGAAGACGTCCATGATATCGGGCAGCCCGCGGCTGTAGAGCACACGCACATCGGGGCCGAGCAGATTGGCGATGCCTGTAAGTGTCGAGACGGACTCAAAGGGGGTCGCTTCAGATGAACCCCCGCCGCCTGAAACCGCCGGCCATGCATCCGGGCCAATGATCGCGATGGTCTTGATTTTGGCCGGGTCGAGCGGCAGCAGATGGCCTTCGTTCTTCAAGAGGGTGATGCTCTCCAATGCCCCCTTCAAGGCGACGGCGCGTCCGGCAACTGAGTAGGTGGAATCGGCTGGATCGAACTGCGGGCGAGTGGTAAAACCGTAGCGCAGCTCGGTGCGGATCAGGCGCAGAACCTTGTCGTCGATGATGGATTCCTTCACGGTTCCATCCTTGACCGCGGGCAAGAGGTTCTTGGCGTTCATGAATTTCGGGCTGGGCATCTCCAGGTCGAGTCCGTTGTTGGCCGCGGCCACGCCGTCATAGGTAGCGTCCCAGTCCGACATGAGCACGCCTTTGAAGTCCCACTCGCCCTTGAGAAGTTTCAGGTTGAGGAACTCGTTTTGGGTTGCGTGCACGCCGTTGACCAGGTTGTAGGAGTCCATCACCGAGTCAACGTGTCCCTTGACGACCGCGGCCTCGAAGGCGGGCAGGTAGATTTCGCGCATGGTGCGCTCATCGATGTCGGAACTGGCGTTGTGGCGATCGAACTCCTGATCGTTGAGCGCGTAGTGCTTGACGGTGGCGATAACGCCCTGCGACTGCAAGCCCTCGATATAGGGAACGACAATCGTCGAGTTAAGGTAGGGATCCTCGGAGAGATATTCGAAATTGCGGCCGGCAATGGGCGAGCGCGCGATGTTGACGCCGGGTCCAAGCAGGAAGTTGACGCTGCGGGCACGGGCATCCTTGCCCAGGCTTGCTCCAAGCGTGCGCGCGAAGTCACGATCCCAGGTAGCAGCCAGGGCCACGCCGCCCGCATAAGCGGTGGTGGGTCCCCAAGTGCGCACGCCAACCGAGGCATCTGACATTTTGAAGCGCGGCAGACCGATGGCGGGTATGGCGTGGGTGTACATCGAGTCGACGCCGCCAATGAGTTCGATCTTCTGCTCGAGGGTAAGTTTCGCCACCATTGCGTGGGCCTGGGCCTCAATGGCCGGTGAGTCGGGCACGGGTGCCTGTGCTCGGGCAGTACCGATCGAATTTGGCGACAGGCAGGCTAGGAGGGCGAGAAAAAACGTTCCAGCGACGATTCTTGGCAAGTTTTTCATGACCAGAAAGAGTAGCGCATCGGGGCACCGGATGTACACCCTTACTTCCGCTCTCTACTCGTAGCGGAGCGCTTCGATGGGGTCGAGATTGGCGGCGCGTATCGCTGGAATCATACCGCTGACCAGCCCGGTGATGACCAGAATCACCGTTGCCACAATCACCGAGGTGGGCGAAATCAGGAGGCGAATGTCCGCATCCGTTGCATTTTTCGCCACGGCGCTGTAAAACGTGATGCGGCCGACAAGCACGGAGACGAGATAGGCCAGCGCGATGCCGCTCACCCCGCCCACTCCGGTGATGGCGAGCGCCTCAGCCAGGAACTGGACGAGAATCTGGTGGCGACGGGCGCCAAGTGCTTTTTCGATGCCGATTTCCCGGGTGCGCTGCTGCACCGCGACCAGCATGATATTCATCAGGCCGATCCCGGCGATGCCGAGGGTGAGCGCGCCGACCAGAAACAGCAGCACCTGGAGAGCGATGGAGACGATGCGGAACTGATGCAACTGGGTCTGCAGGTTGGCGACGAAGATGGCGCGATGGTCGGAGGGGCGAAAGTGATGGGCTGCGCCGAGCGTGTTGCGGAGGTTCTGCTCGACGACCTCGTTATCCCCGCGATAGTTGAACCAGATGCCGTCCAGGTAGGTAGTGTCCTTGAGATCGCCTACGGTTGAGAAGGGGATCCAGATGGAAGTGTTGATGTTGTTCTCGCCTTCGACCATCTTGGCGCGCAGCACGCCGACGATGGTAAACATGATGCCGTTAAGGCGGATGGTTTCTCCGATTGCGTAGCCACCCGAAAAGAGCTTGGTTTTGGCATCGCTGCCGATGACGCAGACGTGGGCGCGCTGCTGCTCTTCCAGTCCGTTGAAAAGCCGTCCTTCGGTCGCGTCGAGGGCAAGGATATCGAGGCCTTCCGGCCGCACTCCATTGACCGACCATGTATAGGTATGCAGGTCGTTCTGAACAGTGACGGCATCCTGGAACATGACAGGAGTGATCGACGTGATGCCGGGAACCGAATTCCAGATGCGATCGACGTCGTCCTGCGTAAGGCGAACGCGGACGCCGGCTTTGTCGGCGCCTGCCTGCTCGGAAGTGCGGCCACTATAGACCTCAATATGGTTCACGCCCCATTGGGCAAAGATGGCGTTGATGGCTCGGGAGAAGCCCGCGCCGTAAGCCAGCAGCAGCACAACCGTGGCAATGCCCCAGGCCATGCCGATCATGGTGATGGCGGTGCGGCGGCGGTTGTAGACCATTGCTTCCCAGGCTTGGGCCAGAATGTCTCTCAACATGGAAAACAGCTCCTAGCTTTTAGCTTCCAGCTTTCAGCTCTCAGCTAATAGGTCTGTGAACGAGCGTCGTTGCGAAATCAATATTCCCTCAGGGGCTAAACAGGCTGCGGAAAAACGCTGTCTTGGCACAAAACCCCAAGGCTTTGTATCAGGGCACGACTTCAGTCGGGCCGCAAATGTCGCAAAATGAATGTGGGCTTTAGCCCCTGCAAAATTCCACTCCTTGCCAAAATAGAATTCAGGCCTTTTTCCGCGGCCTCTAAAGCCCCTCGTCTTTGTTTGGGCCATTTGCGGCACGACTTAAGTCATGCCCTAGTCAGAAACAAAAAACGCAAGTGCTGACCCAGGACTGCGCTGCGCTTGCCCTGGGCTATTATCCAATCTCCCTGCGAGAGAAGGACCGCTGCCGGTTTCATCTATCGCGGGCCGGCGAAGCCGGTGGACGACTGATACAAAACGTTCCAGCCAGTTCTGTTCTCTGCTCTCTGTTACTCCTTCCGCAGCGCTTCAATTGGGTCGAGCGCGGCGGCCTTGCTGGCCGGGTAAAGGCCGGCGGCAATGCCGCAGACGGTCAGCGAACCGATGGCTAGGGCAGCAGACCAGGGAACGAGCCGCGGGGGATCGAAGCCGGGAACCTTGCCCGTAAAGAAGTGATCGAGCAGGAACATGAACGCGCCGGAAAGGACAACTCCAATCACGCCGCTTATGCCGGTAAGAAAAATGCCCTCCCAGAAGAACTGGGCGAGAATGGCGCTGCGGGTTGCGCCAATGGCTTTGAGGATGCCGATTTCGCGGGTGCGTTCGGTGACCGAGACCAGCATGATATTGATGATGCCTACGGCGCCCAGGCCCAGCGTGACCACGCCGACACCTCCCAGAAAAACGTCCATGGCGTTGAAGATGGCGCCGATCGTCTTTTCTTCCTGGATGGTGTCCCACTCCTCGAAGGCGTCTTTGAGGGATGCATCGAAACCGTGATTCCGGGCGATGACGTAATGGGCCGCGGGCGCTGCCTCGGAGGTGTCTCCCTTGAGTGTGGGCTGGTACTGGATGGAGGAGACGGCGTCGCGGGCGATGTTTTCGCCCTTCATTGCAAAAAGTTCCTGCATCGTGGTGAGCGGGACGTAGAACTTCTGGTTGTCGGAGTCGTTGTTGCCCCGGGAGATGGAACCTACCTTGCCGATGACGCGGAAGGAGATGTCGTTAATGTTGATGGATTCGCCGAGTATGGGGCGGCCTGGAAAGAGCAACTGGGCAGATTTAAGTCCGAGGACCACGACGCGGCGGTGCTCCAGGACATCGTTGGCATCGATGAAGCGGCCTTCGTCCATGGGAACAAAGCGAACCTCGGCGTAGTTGGGCTCGACGCCCATGACCTGGCCGGAGGTGTTGGAGTAGGCGCTTACGGCGTAGAGGTCGCCGCGGATGAGCATGGCGGTGACGGCACGGAACTGGGGGAGGCCTCGCAGGTCGGCTTCGTCGCGAAGGGTGAGCTGATAAGGGCGCATTCCGGTGTGTTGATTTGCAACCGCGGGGATGGTGCCGTTCCACATCATGACGACATCGTTGCCGAAGGTGGAGAGATTGCGGCGCTGCCCGGAGCGGAAGCCCTCGCCCAGACCGACCAGGACCAGCAGAGAACCGACTCCCCAGGCAATGCCGAACATGGTCAGAAAGGTGCGCAACTTGTTGGCCATCATGGCGCGAAAAACCTGACCGAGCGTGTCTGAGAAGTTCTGCATGGCGTTTAGACACCGACAATGGGTGATGGTGAGTGATACGCTGCGGCTGGGCTTCCGGTTCCTCCTGAAATAGGGATTGGAACCGTCCGGACGACGCTTGCGTAGAAGACTAAGGGTGACAGCACGGCGCTGGAGCCGTCTTACAACAAGTCTCAAGAATTGCTTTAAACCAAGCCACTTCCGGGAACTTTCCGGGACGTGCCAAAAAGGGCCGAAAGCGAAGGGCACTCGCTTCTGAGCCAATCGACTCGGCATTGGGCAAGTAGTGTCTTGAAATATGCTGAAGTAATTATCCCTCGTTTCGCGGGTAATCCAGCGGGAGCGAGAGTGAGCATTTCATATTTGGGGGAGGCTTTGTGGCCGCGTCGCGAAAAAGTAAACGATTCTGGATTTGGCTTGGCATTGGGACAGCTTTGGTGGTGTTGATTTCCGCCCTTGGGCTCGCGAAGCTGGTAAGGGGCACCACCATCGATCCCAATAAGCTGGCCAAGGTGACGCGCGGCGATGTAGCGCGTTCCGTCGTTGCCACAGGCAAGATCCAGCCCATCACCGAGGTCGAAGTCAAGAGCAAGGCTTCGGGAATCGTTGAGAAGCTCTACGTGGACATCAATTACGTCGTCAAGAAGGGGCAGCAACTGGCGCAGTTGGACCAGGAAGAGATTCAGGCCGAGGTGGCTGCGCAGCGCGCCCAATTGGCCTCGGCCGAGGCCAATGTAGCCACCTTGCAGGCCAACATCGAACAGGACAAAGTGAACGCGGCCGCGCCGGATTTGCCCATGTACAAGGCGACGCTCGACCGCAACCTGGAGATGCAGAAGGAAGGCATCGTAAGCCGGCAGGCCCTGGACGACACCAACAAGGACTATCTGGCCGCGCTTACCCGGCGGGATTCGTCCAAGGCTCAAATCGGCGTGGACACGGCCAAGCTGAAACAGGCGCGGGCGCAGGTGATGCAAAGCCACGCCAGCCTGAAGCAACTGGAAGAGCAACTCGGATACACAACGATTCAGGCCCCCATGGATGGCGTGATTTTGTCGCGGGACGTGGAGATTGGCGACGCGGTCAGTTCGATCCTGGTGCTGGGCTCGACGGCGACCCTGGTCATGACCGAAGGCGACACAAAAGAGGTTTACGTCCAGGGCAAGGTGGACGAAGCGGATATTGCGCACGTCTACATGGGCCAGCCCGCGCGCATCAAGGTGGAGAGCTTCCGGGATCGGCTCTTCTACGGCAAGGTCACCAAGATTGCTCCCATGGGCGTGGAGAAGGACAACGTAACCACATTCGAGGTGCGGGTCTCCATCAACAACCCGGGCGGCGAGCTCAAGGCCAACATGACGGCCAATGCCGAGATTCTGATGGACGAGCACAAGGGTGTGCTGACAGTACCGGAAAATGCAGTCACTTACGACGGCCAGAAGAACGCATCCGTTCAGATTCCGGACAAGCGGGAGAAGGAAGGCTGGCGCAAGGTTCCGGTAAAGGTCGGCCTCTCCAACGGCGCGGTCACCGAGGTCGTAAGCGGCCTGAAAGAAGGCGACCAGGTGGTATTACAGCAGTGACACCAGGCCCAAGCGTGAAGAAAACCGCCTTCACAACAGACGGGGAATTTGTTCATCCGGCGCGATGTGCTGGATCTAGCCCCACAAAAAGTAAACGGAATCGTCGCGCGCTTTGGCGCCGGAATGACGATTTCTGCCATTTTGTCTGCAATCCAAAATTTTCCGGCAGCATGCTCCAGCCCACTTAGGGCTCAGAAGTGGTTACTTGCAGTGATCGCGCAACTCGGCATCGAATGGGCAATAATGCACTAAATCTTTTTAATTCAGCAGTTATCTGCGAGCAGTTTTATATTACCTTCGTAATATAGACTCGATTACCAAGCGCTCATTACTACCAAGAAAGAGCTATTGTGACTCTGCCGAGAGGAGCGTTATCTCATCTACAGGAGAAAGATACCAACGCTTTGACTGCTTCATGTGTATCTTCCGGTGCTTCTTATATGAGTCGCAGTTCAAGACAGGACTTTCTGGTCAACAAGGTGGCAGCCATCGCCGTGACGCTCGGTGGGCTGGCCGCCGGATATCTGCTGGGGTCCGTCTTCTCACTCCAACTGGCAACAAACTGGCTGGATCGGTACGCGACGCTCACCGCGGCACAGGACGACGCTTCATTTGCAGAAGCACGCGGCGTTCTCAACGTCCTGCAAAATTCGTCTTACCCCTATTGTTCTGACGCCGAAATTGCCTATTTCCGCGGCCTTGTCTCTCACTCGGAACACCTGAAAGATGCCGGGCGCATGGACGGCGGAAGAATCGAATGCTCCGCTGCCGGCCGGCCGTCCCGGTCCGTGGCCCAGCTCAAGCCCAGCACCCAACAGCAGGACGGCACAATCGTTTACGGCGATTTCCCTTTCCCGCAGAGCACGGACTCGAAAACCACAGCCCTCCAACTCGGCACGGCCTACGTTGCATTTGCCTCCAGCCTGCCTGCAAGTCCGGGCCCCATTCCCATGCGCCTCGCCACCACGCTGAAGGAAGCCGCCATCAACCCTGCGCCTGGCGATTCGCCAATGGACAACGCGCTGAATTGGACCGCGGACTCCAGGGCGCGGCTGGGCGACATGCTGTATGCGACCCGGTGTTCGACCCTGCATTCTAACTGCGTCACCGCCTTTACCACCGTTTCCGAAGCATCGCATAGCGAGATTCGAGTCGTTCTTGCAAGCACTGCCGCGGGAGGCCTGCTGGGAGTCTTTGCCGGAATGGGCCTTTCCTTTTTGTTCCGCCGCACCCGCAACCTCAGCCAGCAGCTTCGCCGCGCCGTTTTGCGCGACGAGTTGCAGGTTGTTTATCAGCCCATCGTCGTTCTCTCCACCCGGCAGATTGTTGGCGCAGAGGCGTTGGCTCGATGGACCGACGAAGACGGAAACGTGGTCGACCCTGAGGTCTTTGTCAAGCTCGCCGAGGAAAACGGCTTCGTCGGCGCACTTACGAAATCGGTGCTTCGCCGTTCATTGCAGGACTTCGCGCAGACTCTCCGCAGCAGGCCCGGATTCCGCCTCAGCATTAATGTATCCGGAGCTGACCTCGTCGATCCGGAGTTTCTCCCCATGCTCGAGGAATCTCTCGAAAAGGCCGAGGTCAGGCCCCAGAGCCTGGTGATTGAGATCTCGGAAAAAGCGACATCCAAAAGCGAAACCGCGATGGAAACCATCCGCAATCTTCGCCGCATGGGACACAGCATCCACATCGACGACTTTGGCACCGGCTACTCGAACCTCGACAAGCTGCTGTATCTTTTTGCCGACACCATCAAGATCGACAAGGCCTTTACCGGAGTGATCGGCACCGAGTCGGTCGCGGTGGCCATCCTGCCCCAGATTCTGGCTATGGCCAAATCGCTCAATCTTGAAGTGATTGTGGAAGGTGTCGAAACCGATCGCCAAGCCAACTACTTTTCCCCCGATCCGCCCCAGGTCTATGGCCAGGGCTGGCTTTATGGCCGCCCCGTTTCGATCGACGATTTCAAGGGGCTGCTGGTTGAAAACCTGGCCACAACACTCGCTGCCGCGGCATATGCTTCCAGGCCTCCCGCCTCCCATGAGTCCGATTCCGATTGGATCACCAAGCCGGGCAAATTGCAGATTATGGGCTCCCGCGTCGCGTAGCCTGCGGGCGGGTGCCCCAGGTCTCGCGTTTGAGACCTGGGAGGTAAGAGATATTCGGTGGGTGCCCCAGGTGCCTCGCCTTTGGGCACCTGGGAAACTTCGGATCTCATCCGGCCTTTTCTCGGTAACGCAGATATTCCGGTAACTGGTTGCCCCGCCGCATCGCGCTCCACTGCGATTCGATCTCGACTCTTCCTTCGACTCCGGTCGCGTAATGCCGGAAGCTGGACCACGCCCAGTCTTCGGGCTTGGCAACCAGGCCGCGCACAACTGGGTTGCGGTGCATATAGCGCAGCTTCTCGACGCGCTTCTCTTCGTTGTGCACGAGAAAGTCGTAGTAGCGAGCTTGCCAGAAAGGCCGCTCCGCACGCCGCATCGCCACGGAGAGTTTGAGCGCGTGGATCACGCCGGAAACCACGCCTTTGACCGGCTCGCCGATCAGAAGATGAATGTGCTCCGGCATGACGACATAACCCGCCACCACGAAACGGTAACGCTCGCGCACCCACTCCAACGCATCCTCGAAAAGATCGCACGCCCCCGCCGCGCCCAGATACAGGAACCGGTGATAGCAACTGAACGTAAGGAAGTGAAAATTCCCCGTGTGTTCGTATCGGATGAGTCCGCTGGGCATCGATGGAGAGCTTACAACGAATCACTACAGATGTCGAGAAAGAGCAGAACCGGCTGCCAACGTCCGTACTCTCCCAGGTGCCCAAAGGCGAGGCACCTGGGGCACCCATCTTTAGTGGTTGTACTCACTTCCCAGGGCACCTGGGCCACCCGCCTGCGTCTCCATCGAAATGCCTATTGGCATGTCCGATGTTTCCATGTGATGGTGGCTACGACATCCCGAGCTACAGTTTGCCCTTGATGCTGCGAAGAATCACTGTAGATCACAATCGACACGTTCTCATTCTCCGTGTTCATCGACATGCCACTGCCTGATTGGAGGATCATGTCTTTTCCTTTGACTTTCTCCCCTCGCTCAGTTGAGGAAACAAGCTCATCGATAACTTTATTGATCTCCGCACGCTCAAGCGTAGGATCGGAATAAAATCCATCCGACGAATACAATCGCTTCTGCAGTGCGATTTCACAGACCTGCCCGTCCTTGGAATATCGCGGCAACATCAAGATGTCAGGTCTGACTTCGTATGCTTCGACGTGCTTATAGTGAGAAAACCTGTCACTTTGCGAAATCGCAGGAATGCACAACAGCAAGCCTACGCAGATGACTCCGACTTTCATGTACATTTCTCCCCCCATACAGTGCCGTCTGGACATTCGAATTCTGTACTAATTCGATGGATCATGCACAGCCGGCCGGGTGCCCCAGGTCTGGATTCTCAGACCTGGGATTTGAATCAAGCGAACACGAACCCTTCCTCAAGCCAACATCGTACATCCCATGTCTCAAAATCGAGACATGGGGCACCCAGCTTTGTAGTTGGTCAGACCTGGACCACCCGCCAGATGCACTCTAAGCGGGAACGCGCGGGTCCGCGGCGCGGTGGATTGGCGGCGACTGTCCATTGTCGCCGATTACGACGGAAGATACCAAAGGGGCGTGCGCTGGTCCAAATTAACGGCGTCCACTCCAAGTCCTGTGATACGAGTCACAAGAAGGGGTGAATGGGGTCACTGCTTGCACCTGCTTCGGGGGCGCAGACTCGGAATCCAATGAGCTTGATTTAGTGGCGCCCTTGCGTCAGGAGGCAACCATGAGTTTCGCAACCGGCTTGAAGACCATTGTGGTGGCCACGGACCTGAACGGCCAGTCGGAAGCGGCCCTCGAGTATGCCCGCAAATTGGCCACGAATTATGGGGCGCGGATCGTTCTTGCACACGGGCTCGACCCGATGGAATACGCGGATGTCGATGCTGTTCCCGGCCGGGTGCGGAGGGGTTTGCCGGAAGCGGCGCGCGAAGTGCTCGACAAGCTGGCCGCCGACCTGCTGCGCGAGGGGATTCACAGCCATTCGGAGATTCGCCAGGGCACTATCGCCCAGATGCTTGTGGACGTGGCCCGCCAGTACGGGGCAGGCCTCATTGTAATTGGCACCAAGGGAATGCAGGGCGCGGGACCGGTGGTGGTCGGCGCAATCGCCGAACAGTTGGTTCGTCGAGCCACGTGCCCAGTGCTGGCGGTGGCCGCCGACTGGAACGCGGGCGAGTTCCGGCCCACTCCGGGCGGGCCGGTGATTCTGGCCATGGAGCGGAACGAGGCGACGGCGACGGCCGTGGCGACGGCCTATTCGCTGGCAACCACATTTAAACGCACACTGCTGGTGATTCATGCGCGAACGGCGGCTGAGGCCTCGGCATTTCTGAATCCCTGCGCGACCACGCTGGAAGAGTTTGGCATCAAGACGAGTGGAGAGTTTCCGGTACGCTGCTTGGTTAAGGACGGCAACCCGGCTGATGCGATGGCGGAAGCCATTGCGCAATTTCATCCCTGCATCCTTGTAGCCGGGGTAAAGCGAACCAGCGAGACACCGGGACCGCATGGGACTGCATTCGCCCTGTTGGCCCGTTCCCGTGTACCTGTTTTGTGCGTACCGCCGGAAACCGCGGCCGGCGGACAAGAGGCTGATCTTTCAATTCACGCGGAAGCCGTTTAGCGGCAAAAGCGCTAGAGGCCCCGCAGCGTGGCGATTGAAGGGCAGCGAACTGACAAGTCAACATTTCGCGCCCACTTATCTCATTGAATTTACTTGCTTTTTTGGCTCGCTTTCCTGGATTGATTGCATTGGAGCGATTGGTCGCAGATGAAACATGGTTCATCGCACGTCCGCAGCGCCAAGCGCGCTTACTTGGGCGAAAGCCCTAGCCATCCGCCGGTTCGCGCCAAGATGGCACGAGCCGCTCGCCGCATGACCGCGCACCGGGGAGAAAAAATGGAAGATGGAACCGTGCAGGGTGAGGCAAAATCCGAGAGAATGGAGGCGGTCGCTCCGCATCCACTGGCGGAGTTGCTCGAGTGTCCGCCTGAGACCGGGAAACTGCTGAACGGCGCCGCGCACTGCATTGAGTTCGATGCCGGGGAGGTTGTGTTCCGGCAGCACGGAGTTTGCAAGGGGCTTTACGTCGTGGTTGGGGGGTTATTCCTGCGCAAGGCTGAGAGGCTCAAGACCCGGCTGACGCTGGGCCCCGCCCGAGCCGGGGACCTGGTGGAACTGGCCGCCGCTCTGGGAGACGGTCACCACACCTACACCTTGAGCGCCCAAACTCCGGGATCGACACTGATGCTCCCGATCGAGTCCTTGAGCCAGGTATTTGAAAGCTATCCGCCGTTGCGCATGAGGTTGCTGGAGGAGCTGGCCCGCGAGGTTTCCAGGGCCTATCTCTCCTGCTGCTTGAATCGCACGGTTCACGTTCGGCGGCGTGGGAACGGCGACGAGCAGGCATCGGCGGGTGCTTAACCAGGAATCTGCTCTCATGCCTGGTGGCGTCCACCACGCAGATGGTCGTTTATGTTTTGAAAGAGCACGATATGTTTTGAAAGGGCACGACCGGGGTACCCTCTGGGTCGTCGTGCCGCAAATAGCAGAAAACGACCTGGGCTTTAGCCCCCGAGGGAAGTTTTTCAGCAATTCGGACTTTCACCACAGGCTGCCTCGGGTTCTTCCGGCCAGCGACGAAGCCTGAGCTGTGACCAAGCTTGACAGAAAATCCCTGCCAGGGCCATGGGGGAACTGCGCTATACTTCATGTAGTCGCACCGGACTAAGTATGGCCTCAATCCATTCCCATCACCCCCCGGAAGATTGTTTGAATTGCGAGCACCGCCATCTGCGGATGTTCTGCAATCTCACACCCGAGGCGTTAGCGGATTACGACGGGATTGGCATCATGATGAGCCACGCCCGCGGGGCCAAGTTGTTTACCGAAGGCGACGCGGCGCGCAACGTCTTCGTCATCTGTTTTGGCCAGGTAAAAATCTCCTCGACCTCCCGTGACGGCAAGACCATGATCCTCAAGATTGCCGGCCCCGGCGATGTGATGGGGCTCAGCGCGGTCCTGGCGAACGTTCCCCACGAGGTGACCGCGGAAGCCATCGAGCCCTGTCAGGTGAAAACGGTGCGCAAGCAGGAGTTTGTCGAGTTCCTGGGCCGTCATGGCATTGCCAGCATGCATGCCGCGCAATCGCTCTCCGGCGAATATCTGACGGTTTTTCACGACGCCAAGCGTCTGGCTCTTTCCGGTTCGGCCGCCGGCCGCCTGGCTCGGCTGCTCCTGGACTGGGGCCGCTCTTCAGCAAACGGCAAGCCCGAGATTCGCTTTACCATGGCGCTCACTCACGAGGAGATTGCCAATATGGCCGGCACGTCGCGCGAGACAGTCACCCGGCTCCTGAATCAGTTCCGCCGCGATCAGTGGATCACCATCAAGGGCACCAGCCTGACCATCGTCAAGCCCGATCAGCTCGAACGGCTCACCGCCTAACTCCCTCGCTTCCGTTTCCCCTCCCAACAGTCTTTTTCCTTTGGTCTCCCAATTCGGACCTGGCCTCCTGCCGTCTGCCGCACTCTATAACCTTGACGGCATATCACTTCAAGGGTATATTACCTTCATGACTTGGGAAGTCGAAGTCAGCGACGAGTTTATCGAGTGGTATGACTCCCTGGATGAACAGGAAGGTGTCAGCGTTGACAGCGCGGTCGACATGCTCAAGGAATACGGCCCCACACTCGGACGGCCTTACGTCGATACGCTCAAAGGGGCCACCCACACGAATTTGAAAGAATTGCGGGTCCAGCATTTTGGTCGCCCCTATCGAATTCTCTTTGCATTCGACCCGCGCAGGAACGCCTATCTGATTCTGGGCGGAGACAAGACCGGGAACGCCAACTGGTATGTGGATGCGATACGCCGCGCAGATGCAATCTACGCCCAGCATCTCAAAGAAATTGGAGAGTGAACATCATGGCCAAAAAGTGGAGCGAGATTCGTAGACAGCATTCCCCGGAAGTTGAGGCCAGAATTCGGCGCGAGGTTGAGAATGCCGCCGCGGTGATGACCCTTTATCAACTCCGCGAGGCAAGAAGTCTGACCCAGGTTAGCCTGGCCAAGGTACTCGAAGTCAACCAGGGCGCGGTCTCACGAATGGAGAAGCGGACCGATATGTACGTTTCGACTCTGCGCAACTTCATTCAGGCCATGGGTGGCCGGCTCCAGGTCAAGGCTATCTTCCCCGAGGGCGAGGTCGAGATCGACCAGTTTGAGAACCTCGCGGAGCCCAGCCATGACGCGCAGGCGGCGACCAACGTCTGATCCGCGGCCAGGTTCAGCGTGAATCTTCACCCATGAAAGGCTTCAGCCCTCTCAGTTGGCGCTTCGGCCGCCATGGTCCTGGGTTCGCGATTCGTCAACACGGGACAGCGCGCGTGACGGCCGGATGCGTCCATCGATGGATGCCGAAGTCCGGCATGGCATACACCGCGTACCGGACAGGGCGCCACCGTTATAGGCGCGGAGATGTGTCAGAGAGCACGGGTCGATGTAGTTCAATCCACGTGCCAAAAACAAGCCGGCGATCCTGATTAAGTTTCTCCAATGACCTTGGAGATCGCCCTCCCCGGCCCTCGTGGACCACAATCTCTTAACGCATTCTGAGAATTACCCGATGAACTAAGAAGATGCCAAGAATCGGCAGCCACTCCTGAATGGAAGAACGAACCATGCGGGCTCAACTCGACGAACAATCCGTGATCAGCGCCAATGCCCAGTTCTGGGAACAGATGCTGGCTTTCAAGCTCGAGCCCGTCCCCATGGCCGAGGTCTTCTGTGTGGGAACGCGCCACTTGCTGGGCAGTGTTGAATTCTCCGGGATGTGGAAGGGCCGCATTGAGGTGCTTATAGACGAGGGGCTTGCCTTGAGCGCTACCGCGGCCATGCTGATGCAGCCCATCGACACAGTAGGCCAGGGCGATACCCTGGACGCCACTAAAGAGATCGCCAACATGATTGCCGGGGTCATCAAGTCTTCCCTGCCCCGCCCATGCACTATGACTGTGCCCGAGTCCATGGTGGAAACGAATGGTTGCTGCCACCCGCAAAGGACAGAAGATACATTGGCCGTGGGCTTTCGCCACGCCGATGGGGACCTGATGGTTCGCGTGTCAGAACACTCCTGAACCACTGGAGCCGGGGCCGGACCCACGGTCCCGCCATCACATTGCGCCCCATGTGAATCTATGTATAATGCCTGCGGCCAAATGCCGATGAGCAACTGCACTCTCATAAACTCACCGCTTGGGGCCGCCTACAGGAGCGTGAGTCATGATTGCAGAAACTGTTCAGCCCCAGCTACTTTTGGCGCGGCGTATGTCGCGGCTCGGCACCGAAACCGCCTTTGAAGTTCTAAGCAAGGCGAAGGCGCTGGAGCGCCAGGGCAAGAGCATCATCCATCTGGAAATCGGCGAGCCGGATTTCGACACCCCGGCCAACGTGGTGGAAGCAGCCGTGGACGCGCTGCGCAAGGGATGGACCCATTACGGCCCGTCCGCCGGACTGCCAGAGTTGCGCGAGTCCATCGCCCAATATGTAAGCCACACGCGCGAAATTGAGGTTTCCCCCGATGAAGTCGTCGTGGTGCCGGGCGGCAAGCCCATCATCTTCTTCACCATGCTGGCGTTGATCGATGCGGGCGACGAGGTCATCTATCCCAACCCCGGCTTTCCCATCTACGAGTCGATGATCAACTACGTGGGCGGCAAGGCCGTGCCCATCCAGTTGCACGAGGAGCGCGACTTCGCGATGGATGTGCGCGAGCTTGAAGCTCTGATTACCGATCGCACGAAGCTCATCATTCTCAATTCGCCGCAGAACCCTACCGGCGGCATCCTGCCGCGCGAAGACATCGAACAGGTGGCTCGCGCCATTGGCGAACGCAACATCATGGTGCTCTCCGACGAGATCTACAGCCGTCTGCAGTTTGAGGGCCAGCCGTTCTCCATCATGTCCATTCCCGGCATGAAGGAACGGACGATCCTCCTCGACGGCTTCTCGAAGACCTACGCCATGACTGGCTGGCGCATGGGCTACGGCGTGATGCGCGCGGATTTGGCCGCGCAGATCACGCGCCTCATGACCAACTCCAACTCCTGCACGGCCAGCTTTACGCAAGTGGCCGGCATCGAGGCACTGCGCGGCGACCAAAGCGCAGTGGGCCGCATGTGCGCCGAGTTTCAGCATCGGTCGCAGGTCTTCGTTGACGGTTTGAACAAGATCAAGGGTTTCAGTTGCCGCATGCCCAAGGGGGCCTTCTACGTATTCCCGAACATCACCGGCACAAGATGGAAATCGAAGCCACTGGCCGACGCGCTGCTGGAACAAACCGGCGTGGCTGCACTCTCGGGCGCTGCCTTTGGCCAATATGGCGAAGGCTACCTGCGCTTCAGCGTAGCCAATTCGCTGAAGAATCTCGAAGAAGCGCTGGAGCGCATCGACCGCTGGACAAAGGAGAATCTCTAGTTTTTCTCATGCGTGTTCTCGCACAAACACCGGGTGCCCCACCCTCGCCACGTTTTTGTTTTTGTGGCCAGGGTGGGATTGAAAACTGTTTGCAGCCATACGAACTAGAACTACCTCTTAAAATCGCGCCAAGGAGAAGCACATGGCCCTCATAGATTCCACCACCGGAAAAACAATTCGCGCTTATTCCATTGAAGAACTTCGCGACGCCGCCAACCTGATGCGCGGTTACGATCTTGTGGCTTTGTGCGCCGCAGGCTCTGGTCACAGCGGAAGTACGCTCTCCATTATGGACATTGCCGCCGCGCTTTACCTGCATGTTGCCGACCACGATCCGAAAAATCCTTCATGGCCCGAGCGCGACCGCATCCTCTGGTCCGCCGGCCACAAGGCGCCCGCGCTTTACGTAGCGCTCGGCTTCGCGGGCTTTTGTCCGCTCGACGATACAGTCACACTGCGCAAACTCCATTCGCCATTTCAAGGGCATCCCCACTGGCTCAGGTTGCCCGGTGTTGAAGTTTCTTCCGGCTCGCTTGGCCAAGGCCTCAGCATCGCCGTCGGCATGGCTCTGGCCGCGCGCATCGACGGCAGGCAACACAAAATATTCTGCCTCATGGGCGACGGCGAACAGCAGGAGGGCCAGGTCTGGGAAGCCGCTATGGAGGCCGGCAACTACCACCTCGACAACATCGTCGCCGTCGTCGACTGCAATCGCCTGCAGATCGATGGATGGGTCAAAGACGTGATGCAGGTAGAGCCGCTCGCCGACAAATACGCAAGTTTTGGATGGGAGGTTGTGCACACGGACGGGCACGACATGCAGCAGCTCGTTGCGGCATTCGCGAAGGCCCGCGCCGCCCGCGGCAAGCCGATCGTGATTCTGGCCGACACCATCAAGGGCAAAGGCGTGAGCTTTATGGAGAACCAGCCCGGCTGGCATGGCAAGGCGCCTGATCGCGAAGAGCTCGGGGCCGCGCTTGGCGAACTCGGTATCTCGGGGCTCGGCGTCGCCGAGCGCATCCCTGTCGATCGGCTGCTTGAAAAAGCGATAAGCTACCAGGCCGGCGTTGACCGCAAGCTTGCCGCAGAGATGCCGAAGTTCGCTCGCGACTATTGGTGGAATGCCGGCGACACCATGAAAGTCAAGATGGAGCCTACGCGCAAAGGCTTCGGCAAATCGCTGGCCGAGAACGGTGGAGACGAGCGCGTGGTTTGCCTGGGGCTCGACATCTCCGGATCCATTACCATCGGTGATTTTTATGCAGGCAAGCCTGAGCGAGCGAAGCGATGGATCAGCATGGGCATCGCCGAGCAGTCGGCCACGGCGGCCGCAGTTGGACTCGCGCGTGAAGGTAAGCTCCCCGTGCTCGGCTCCTACGCCACATTTTCCGCCGCGCGCAACCTCGACCAGTTGCGCGTCTCGGTCTGCTACGGAAACTTCAACGTCCTCGTTGCTGGAGCGCACGCTGGAGTTTCTGTTGGTCCCGACGGCGCCACGCATCAGGCGCTTGAAGACCTCTTTGCCATGCAGGGTTTGCCCAACATGTCAGTTGTGGTTCCCTGCGATGCGATCGAAACGCGCAAGGCGACCGATTACCTGCTGCTCAAACATGTTGGGCCGAAGTATATTCGCTTCGCCCGCGAGGCTACGCCCATCGTCACAAACGAGTCCACGCCCTTTGTCTTCGGCAAGGCCAACGTGATTCGGCTGCGCGCGGAGGCTGCCAACTTTGTCGATGCATTTGAAACGCATTTGGCTCAGGACTACAAAAATGAGCACGAAGATCTGAGCATCGTTGCCATCGGCCCTATGGTTCCCGAGGCGATGCGCGCGGCCCGCATTCTCAAGCTCGATTACGGCCTCGAGACGCGCATTGTGAACATGCATACGCTCAAGCCCATCGACGCAGAAGCCGTGATTCGCGCCGCGCGGGAGACAGGTGTTGTGGTCACCGCGGAAGAGCATCAGATTGGCGCTCTCGCCTGGCGCGTCAGTTCTCTGCTCACGGAAAGCCGCGAACTCTATGGCCAGCCGATTATCACCGGTGCCATCGGAGTCAAAGACCGCTTCGGCGACTCCGGCGCGCCCTGGGAGCTGGTGAAGGAACTCGAAGTCAGCGCCGAGCACATTGCTCAGAAAGCCATCGAACTGGTCGCAGTCAAGAAGGCGGCCAGAGACGAGGAAGCCACTGGAGCTAGGTTTGTGACCGCTTGAAGTTGTACCAACTCTGGGTGCCCCAGGTCCCGATTTTGGGACCTGGGATAGCAGAAACTCAACGCACGAAAGCATGCGGTGAGAAACCTAGTCGAGCCAGCGCAGTTCAACGGGCTGGTGCGGGGGCAGCGGCAGCACGATAAAGCCCTCGCGCCAATGCCCCTCTTCGCGGCGCGGAGGCTTGCCCATGATGCGCACGGCGGCGGTGTTGCGCTCATCGAGAGCCAGCCCAGGCAATCCTCCAACGATGGCCTGCAACTGGTCGTGATTGGGTGGGCGATTTGTGGTGAAAGGAACGAGAGCGCGCAATGCGCTGTATGCACTGGCCAGATCGCTGATCTTGGCGCGGCGTTTGGAGGGCAGCGGCGCGAGGCCCAGCGATTTCCAGGCCGCATAAGGGTAGCTCTCGACCAACACGCGGTCCTGCGGCGCGCTGGAACGGTCGCTCGAATCCATGCGCCGCCATCCGCGGCGGCACAGTGCGTCGTACACATCAAGGCAAAACTCCGCGAACGCCCGATACGTGATGGGCTTCACCATGCCCGGCAGGCCGGTCTTGGCAGCGGTGTTCAGTTGCCGCTCGCTCACCCGTGCGTGCGCCAGACCGTTTGTCGGTGACTTCCACGCCTGCGGCCCATCCAGCATCATCACGCGAATGCCGCGCTCGGTACACAGATGATTCAATCGGCCGGCAAGGATGTTGGCGTCGATGGGGCCGGCGTCCTGGCCCGCGGCGGTGGATGGAATGATCTCGCAGGCGATGGGGGTGCGGGCGGGATCGATTATCGTCGGCGACGAGGCGGGAAGCGCACGATCGAGCACAACGATCCCCAGATCGGACCAGCGGCGAAACGCGAGATCGACAGAGAGGACGGCCACTGTTTAACAATACGAGCACCGCGCGGATGATACCCACTGGAAGCGATGAATTGGTCAGGACGATTGGACAGCAATGAAACCGCACACCAAAACGGAACGAACCGAGTGAATTCCTCGTCCATTTCCATGGACGGCGCAGCATGATCCGCGAGGAGACCGGTACGAGGGAGCGCGCTATAAGGATTGTTTGCTGCGGCATTTTAGCGAAGACTTACGTTCTGGAAAAACAGCTTGGACCGGCCATACGTCTGACAATCCTGCGTTCACCACCTCAACCCCGACTCTCCCCGCGATAAAATTCAAATATGCCCGTCGCTGCTGGTTTGTCGCCTGAAGTCCTGGCCAAGTACGAGCCTGTGATTGGACTTGAAGTCCACGTGCAACTGCTCACCGCCTCGAAGGCCTTCTGCGGTTGCGCCAACCATTTCGGCTCCGCGCCCAATACCAACGTCTGCCCGGTCTGCCTTGGCCTACCCGGCGCGCTGCCGGTGCTCAACACAAAGGCTGTCGAGTATGCCACGCTGGCCTCGCTCGCCCTCAACTGCGAGGTGCGCGAGCGTTCCATCTTCGCGCGCAAGAACTACTTTTATCCCGACCTGCCCAAGGGCTACCAAATTTCGCAGTTCGACAAGCCCATCGCCGAACACGGCTGGATCGACGTGCCTACTGCCGAAGGCAGCACGAAGCGCATCGGCATTACGCGCCTGCACATGGAAGAAGACGCCGGCAAGAGCATCCACGACGGCTTTGCCGACTCTGCTACGCGCACTTATCTCGACTTGAACCGCTGCGGCACACCGCTTGCCGAAATCGTCAGCGAACCCGATATCCGCACTCCGGATGAAGCCTTTGAATACCTCACGCGGCTCAAGGAGATCCTGCTTTACACCGGCGTCTCCGACTGCAACATGGAAGAGGGCTCGCTGCGCTGCGATGCCAACGTGAGCGTGCGTCCCCGCGGCCAGGAACAATTCGGCGCCAAGGTTGAAGTGAAAAACGTAAACAGCTTTCGCTTCGTCCGCGCGGCTCTTGAATATGAGATCGAACGCCAGATCGAAGTCGTCGAGTCCGGCGGCCGCATCGCACAGGAAACGCGCCTTTGGGATGCGAACGAGGGACGGACCTACTCTATGCGATCAAAGGAGCAGGCGCACGACTACCGCTATTTTCCCGAGCCGGATCTGCCCCCGCTCATCGTCTCCGCGGATTTGCTGGCTGAGGCAAAGAAGAAGCTCCCTGAGCTTCCCGAAGCGCGGCGCGCCCGCATGATTGCGGAATACGACCTGAGTTCGCAGGACGCGCACACGCTGACTGCTTCGCGGGAATTCGCCGACCGTTTTGAGGCCGCTGCAAAAGGCGCGAAGAATCCTCGTCGCGTTGCCAATGTGCTGCTGAGCGAAGTGGGTGGACGGCTGAAGGCCCTCGGACTCGAACAGGATCAATCGCCAGTGTCGATGGCAGGCATTGTGCAGGCCGCCGATCTGCTCGACGAAGGCAAGATCAGTTCAAAGCAACTCAAGCAACTCTTCGACATGGCATTCGAAAAGGGCGAGGACTTCGGCGCCGTTTACGAGCGCGAGAAGCCGCAGCAGATTACGGACGCGTCGGCCATTGAGAAACTGATCGACGAGGTCATCGCAGCCAATCCCAAACAGGTGGAGCAGTACCGCGCCGGCAAAAAGACGATGGCCGGATTCTTTGTGGGCCAGGCGATGCGCGCCTCAAAAGGGCAGGCCAACCCGGCGCTACTGAATGAACTGGTAGCGAAGAAGCTGGATGACTGAAAAAGGCCTTGAAACTTTGGTGGCGCGGGAATGAGTGTCAGGGCACAATTCTGCAGGTTGCGCAAGAAGGTCCGGCTCTCGCCGGACATCGGGAAAAGCATACCTCAGGGGCTAAACAGGCTGCGGAAAAAACTCGCACTTGGCACAAAACCTCAAGGCTTTGTATCAGGGCACGACCGGGGTACCCTCTGGGTCGTCGGGCCGCAAATGTCGCAAAATGAACGTGGGCTTTAGCCCCTGCAAAACTCCACTTCGAGCCAAAATCAAATTCAGCCCTTTTTCCGCAGCCCGTAAAGCCCTCGTTGATTTTATTGGCTAGATGTCAGTCAGGGCTGAAGCCCTGACCTACCAGTCCCGGCCTGCCAACTTTTCGCTCGCCCTACTTCAGTTTGAGATCGTTGACGAACGTTTTGCGCGAGTCCCAGGAGCTCACCGTCTTGGTGGCGCTCTTCTTGCCGCCCTTCTCGGCCCACAGGTCATAGTCTTCCGCCATATTGACCTGGGCAAAGTAAAAATGACCCATGCTGGTAGAGGTATAGCTGCGAATGGCCTTGGTCTTCTCGTTTTTCAGGAAGACAGTGGCGCCTACGACAGGCTGGGAATCCTCGGTCAGGACGGCTCCCGACACGACGCGCTGGCCCAGGTTCTGGGCCTGTGCGTAAGGCGGCGCAATCAGCGCATTCCGCGACCCGAGGGAAACCACCCCAGCCGCCAGCGCGGCAAACACCACCGCCGCCAGCAAAATTGTGCGGTCAATCTTCACTCTTCCTCCTCTTCCTCTTCGTAAAGTTCATCATCCTCATCGAGTTCATCGCCGACGCGCACCAGCTCGAGCGGCTCGACGCCGACCACCTCGTACTCGGTTCCGCACTCTTCGCAGGCAACCACATCGCCTTCTTCCACTTCGTCCAATTCGACGTCTAGATCATTCTCGCATTCCGGGCAGCTGGGCATGGCAGCCTCCTCTCTTTCTCGAACATTTCGCATTGTAGGATCATGGCAGCTCGCGATGCATCAACGCTAGTTTTAGACGCAACCCTGCCTCTGGTCAAGAGCCATCGGTTGCAACCTCCTCGGCGCAGAATAAATCAAGAAGTCTTATCGGGCGATACCGCTTTTTCGTCACGACTATTTCACACCGCGCGTAGAAGGGACGATCAAGACACGGTAAGGTTTGGTGCGCGGCACACTTTCCGAAAAAAGATCGAAGCTGGCGCCGCATCGCCTTGTGCTACGAACTCCGTCCGGAGATTCCCAGGGGAACGGGTCCGGCGACAATTCCAATTCCCAGCCATGACACCAGCCTGCCAAACCATATACCCTGAGGAGAACGATGCGCAGGATTGGCTCCACCCCGTTTTCCTTTCCCGAGTTCAAAGGCTCCACGCGTACCCTCGTCTTCATAAATCTGGCCAGCTACTTCGCTTTTCTTCTCGCCAAGTTGATGTCGGACACGCTGGCCGGCAACCTCTTCGTGCTACTGGCCTTCGATCCCTCCTCCTTCCTGCACGGTCTGGTGTGGCAGCCCTTTACCTACAGCTTTATCCACGTCGGCATCGTCGGCACCCTCTTTGAACTCCTGTCGCTGTGGTTCCTGGCGGGATTTCTCGAGCAGTTGCACAGCTCGGCATGGATCAACGGCCTCTATGCCGTATCCGTGCTGGGAACCGTGCTGGCCGCAACAGTAATCTACGCCTGCAGCGGCACCCTTGGCTATGCGCTGCCGCTGGTCGCGCTCTATGGCTGCTTCGGCGGCATTTTTGGCCTGTTGGCGGCCATTGGCGCGCTTTATGGGGATACGGAGTTCCTGCTCTTCTTCACCATCGGCGTCAAGGCCCGCTATATGGTGGCGATCTACGCGCTGATCTCGATCGCCATGCTTTTCGGGGAGCAGAAGATGTACGCCTTCGCGCAACTGGGCGGGGCGCTGGCCGGATGGCTCTACGTGCGCCTGGCGCCGCGGCGCGGGATTTCGTTCCTGCTCAGCGAGCGATGGTATGGGCTGCGCAACGGCTACTACCGCTGGAAGCGCCGCCGCGCCGCGCGCAAGTTTGAGTACTACATGAAATCCCAGGGCCGCACCGTGCGCTTTGACGGCAACGGCCGCCGGCTCGACGACGATTCCGACGACAAGAAGCGCTGGAACTGAATTCTCTTTGAGAATGGAGACGGGACGCAGGCCTCCTATGCGGCAGCACTGTCGATGACTTCAAGGACCGTACCTTCGACCTTCTGCAGATGCGCCACAATCCCAAACAGGCTCCTGGCCTGTGGGTTTCCTTTCGGACCCAGCATGCGCATCAGCACTTTGGGCGAGCGTCCAAGGTCAGCGCCCAGCTGAACAAATCCAACCGTTCCGTTAATGTACTTGCGAAGGATGGATTTTCCCGTCTCCAGATCTCCCGAGATCATGCAGCCAACAGCTTCCCTCAGCAGAGCCCGGCGAAATCCCGCGCTTTGCTGAATCCTGGCCTTGACCGTCTCGTTAAAGCTCTTCGTTAGGGGCATCGTCCCTCCTTCTTCCGAATCTTGTATTCCTGCCATAATGCCTGGGCCGTCGCAATATCGTCTTGCTGGCGCTTCTTTGTACCGCCTCCGAGCAGGATCACCAGCCTCTCGCCGTCCTTGCCGAAATAGACGCGGTATCCCGGCCCGAAATCAAGCCTCAATTCAAAGACTCCCGCACCAATCCCCTTTGCTGCGGAAACATTGCCGCGTTCCAGCCTGTCGAGCGCAACAGCAACCCGCGCCTGTACATCGTCGTCCAGCTTTCCGAACCATCGATCGAACGGATTCCGTCCGAGCCGGTCGACATACTGGCGAACTTCAGTCACGTTTTAATGGTAGTACAAAAGATACCATTACGCCTTTGCAAATATATCGGCATTCAAACTGAACTAAGGACAGCGGAAGACCTGGATCGGATTTGGAGCAATCGCATGTTCAAAACCGCAAGGCCCCAGCGCGATAAAATCGATGTGAAATGACACTTAAAATTGCGTTTCTGTTTCCGGGCCAGGGCTCGCAGGCTGTCGGCATGGGCCGCGAACTGGCCGAGCGTTTTCCGCTGGTCGCACAGACTTTTGCCGAGGCCGATGACGCGCTCGGATTCCCGCTCTCCAAGCTATGTTTCGAGGGGCCTGAAGAGGATCTTCGCCTGACCGAAAACACCCAGCCTGCCATCCTGACCGTCAGCATCGCCGTGGCCCGCGTGCTGGCCGAGCACGGCGTGGAACCGGCGCTGGCTGCCGGCCATTCGCTGGGCGAGTGGTCCGCGCACGTGGCCGCCGGCACGCTCAGCTTTGCCGATGCCGTTCGCTCTGTAAAAGCGCGCGGAAAAGCCATGCAATTGGCTGTTCCGGCCGGGCAGGGCGCCATGGCAGCGGTGCTTTCGCTCGACCCTGCCACGGTGATCGAAATCTGCAAGCAAGCCGCCGCCGAGACCGGCCTGACCGTGCAGGCGGCGAACCTGAATTCGCCGGGGCAGACGGTCATCTCCGGCGCGCTGGCGGCTGTCGAAAAGGCCTCCGCGCTGGCCAAGGCGAAAGGCGCTCGCCGCGCGGTCATGCTTCCGGTGAGCGCCCCCTTCCATTGCGCGCTGATGCAGCCCGCTCAGGAAGAAGTGGCCCGTGTGCTGGCGGCGCTGCCGCTGGCTGATCCCCGCATCCCGGTAGCCGCCAACGTAACCGGCGGCCTGATCACCACCGCAGAGGCCGCGCGCGACGCACTCACTCGCCAGGTCACCGGCGCGGTGCGCTGGGTGGACTGCATGAATTCGCTCAAGAACGCAGGGGCGGAGTTGTTCATCGAAGTAGGCCCCGGCAAGGTGCTCTGCGGGCTGCTGAAGCAGATCGATCCCGGGCTGAAGTCGCTGAATGTGGAAGATGCAGCCAGCCTGGGGAAGACGCTGGCCGAACTGGCCGGCGCTGAGCCTCCTGCCGCATGAAGATGCTCGGGCGCCGGCATTAAAGGTTGTTCCCGCTTATGCTTTGGCGGACTTTTTCGCTTCTTCGGCCAGTTGTTCAGAATGCTTGTGGGCGTTCTGTGAGTACTCGAGAGCCTTTTTGCTGAGTTCGTAAGCGGTCAAGTGATCCGCCTTCGCGTGAGCGGCAGCAGCGGCAGCGTGAGCGTGTTCCGCCAGGCTGTGCAATTCCGCGGCCCGATCGTGCGTGCTTTGGGGCATAGTGCTCTCCTGCCTTGCTCCAACCTTATTTGATGCGAACCGAAGGGGAAAGGGCGTCGGCTGTGACTGTCTGTTCCGGTGGCTGCCTCGCCGATCTGCCGTCTCGCTGACTTGCTCGCTTCTACGGCCCCAGGTAGAGTTCTTCGCCCGGAGGCGAAAAGTTCAGCGTGTGCGTCTTGGGATCGTAGGTCAGATTCAGAGCCCCGCTCTTTCGCCCGTTGATCAGCACGGCTACCAGCAGCACATTCCCATAGACGCGCGCCGCTGCAATCTTATGGCTCTGGATGATGCCGTACTCGTTGTCGGGGCTGGTGCGGCTCCAATCCTGCTGGAAGCGCGAAAAGGGATACGAGGCCGGTAGCTGCGCCGGGTGCTGCTGCCAGTCCTTGTCGTGCAGCCAGATTCCATAGGCCTTCGGCAGGTCGTTCTGTTCCACGGCGCCAAGAAAGTTATTGACCGCCATGCGCCCAAGCAGATGGGTATTCCAGTTCCATGGCCAGTCGACGGGCCGCCCTGAAAGCAGCCACCAGGACACCAACAAAACGAACACCAAGCCCGCCGAGCCGGAGAGAATCATCCGGTTACGGCGGTCGCGTACTTCGTCAAACTTCGGAGCGTCGAGCAATGTCATGGGGCTCAGTCCTCTTGCTTAGGATACGGCACGACAGAGATCAGGGGTCGGAGATCGGAGATCTGTTTCGCCTATCCACCGCACTTTCACTTAGAGCAGAACCAAGGAAAATGTATCCCTCAGAATCGAAAGCCCGCTCTCTTTGCTACTGCAAGCGGCACGGCGACCCGGCCCGGCCCTGAAGGCCGCGCTATTTTGCCCTCTTTCAGGGGGTTGAAACCCCTGCTCCCGACGAAATCACCGATCCACAACTCAAGTACTAAGCCGGATAGGCGCCGGTGATGTAGCCCTGCAACTCCTGAATGTGCTGTGCCTGGCCGGAGATGACCCATTTGACGAGGTCGCCGATGGAGACCAGGCCCACCACAGTCTCGCCCTCAAGCACGGGAAGATGGCGGAAATGGCCCTCGGTCATCAACGTCATGCATTCGTCCACCGTGTTCTGCGGGCTGACGGAGCGTACCGCGCTGGTCATGATCTGGCCGACCAGGGTGTCGCGGGAATGGTGGCCCTCCAGGATTCCCTTGCGGGCGAAGTCGCGCTCGGAAAAGATGCCGACCAGCTTGTTGTCGGAGAGCACCAGCAGGGCGCCGATGTCGTGCTTGGCCAGCATCTCGATGGCCTCGTAGACAGACTGCTCGGGCGCGATGGCCAGGACCTTGGCTTCGCCTTTTCTCTTCAGCACCAATGCAATCGTATCCGTGATCTTCATGGAGTCCTCCTTGGAAACAGCGATTCAATTCATGCCGCGGAGCGCGTTGCGCCGCGCCGCCACAGTACAGGCCGATTCAGCATTGAGTCAATATAGCCGGAATTTGCCAGAACAGTCCAGACAGTGAACAGTGGACAGCGACTGCGACTTGTGACTTGGGACTTGGAATTTGAAGCGAACAACTGGGGGTCCGATGGTTATGGGGCTGCGGGATGATTGGGCTTTCGCAATGCACCAGGATTTAGCGGACAACTGTTCACTGTTCACTGTCCACTGTTCTGTTCACTGTCCACTGTTCACTGTTAGCTGGCAAGCACTGCGCGCTGGGCGGCGAAGATCTCCCTGAGGCCGGCTTCGGCCATGTCGATCAGCTCATTCAATTGGGCGCGGCAGAAGCTGCCCTTCTCGGCGGTGGCCTGGGTCTCGATGAGGCCGCCGTCTTCGGTCATGACGACATTCATATCGACATCGGCGGAGGAGTCCTCTTCGTAGCAGAGGTCGAGCAGCGGCGTGCCGCTGACGATGCCGACCGAGGTGGCCGCCACCAGTTGCTTGAGCGGGGAATGCTTGAGGGTTCCGGCGGAGACCAGGGCGTTGAGGGCCAGGGCCAGGGCGACCGCTGCGCCGGTGATGGCGGCGGTGCGCGTGCCTCCGTCGGCCTGGATCACGTCGCAGTCGAGGATGACCGTTCGCTCCCCGAGCATTTTCATGTCCACCACCGAGCGTAAGCTCCGGCCGATGAGGCGCTGAATTTCGTGGGTGCGTCCGCCGATCTTGCCGCGCTCGCTCTCTCTTGGACTGCGGGTGACCGTGGAGCGGGGCAGCATGGAGTACTCGGCCGTGACCCAGCCGCGGCCCGAGTTGCGGAGCCAGCCGGGGACGCCCTGTTCGATGGTGGCGTTGGTGAGGACGCGGGTGTTGCCGAAGGAGACCAGGACGGAGCCTTCCGCAGTCTGGACGAAGCCGGGAACGAGCGCGAGCGGGCGGAGCTGGAGCGGAGTTCTGCCTCCGGGACGAAAGAAGTTGTTGGGAGCGTGCATAGGGGGATTGTACGGGAACGGGGAGCAGAGAACAGTGGACAGTGAACAGTGAACAGTGAACAGTGGACAGTGGACAGTGAACAGTGAACAGTGAACAGTGAACAGTGAACAGTGAATAGCCGGCAGTGGCTTGTAGGTAGTGGTCAGGAACCAGGATTCGGCGAACTTTAGTCAGCAAGCAGCGGGCTTTTGACTGTCCACTGTTCACTGTCCCCTGTTCACTGTAAAGGAACGGGAATGGCTGGGGCGGCGGTATCCCAGGATGGGAATTTGGGACTCTGGGGTGCCAGAACGGGAATTTCTGCATAACTGATAGATAAATAATGGCTTATGTCGAGAACGCGTGGAGGGACTGTTCCAATTTGGGACGGATTGTGGAGCGAGGCATGGGGTGGGTGTGTGGAATCTGGACAGTCAGGTCTTCCCTTATCAGGAACTTAGAAGAAGCGTTCTGGTTTGGCACCCCACGTGTAATAGAGGAGGACAGAAAAGCAGGAAATGGGAAATGGGAAATCGAGAATAGGGAATAGGGAATAGCAAATGGGGAATAGGAAATCGGCAGGACTGCCGATCTCTGGCCCCCTGATCTCTGCCCACTGTTCACTGTCCACTGTCCACTGTTCTCCGACCCCTGCTTTCCGAGGAGCAAGCCATGCATCAGAGCGAAGACCGCGCAGAGATGGGCGGAGTGGAACGGAAGCGGGTTGAAGCGGTGGTGGAGACGATGGCCACTCTCGGTTTTGAGGGCGAGAGCGTGGCGGAAGTGGCGCACGATGCCAGAAATATGGTGACGGCGCTCGGGCTCTACTGCGATCTGCTTGAAGAACCGGGAGTCTTGGCGACGCCGTTCACGCACTACGGAAACGAACTGCGGCTGGTGGCGGCGGCCAGCCGCCGGCTGGTGGAAAAGCTGGTGACGTTGGATGCGAGACGGGAGACGAACTCATATTCGGGCCTGAATCCATGCCTGAATACAGGGCTGGGCGCGAGTTCTCTCGCCAACCCCGAAGCCAGTGCGGCTGGGCGCGGGCTTTCGCGCTCCTTCAATGCGAGCGTGGCGAACAGTGCTCGCGTGGCGGCGCCATCCGACCTTCAAACGGGGCGCGGCCGGGCGGAGCGCAGAGTGCATGAGACACCGGGGCGCTGGGACCTGATGCCCGCCACTCCCATTGAAAACATGGCGGCGGAGCTGCTGGCCAATCACAATCTGCTGGCCGCGCTGGCCGGTCCCGCGATTGCCCTGACTGTAGACGTGGAAGCAGGCGCGCGGCCGGTGCGGATGACGGGCGAAGACCTGACCAGGGTGCTGGTGAACATGGTGAAGAATGCCGCCGAGGCCATGCCGGGAGGCGGCCGCGTCCAGATCGAACTGCATGAGCTGCCGCCCGCCGCCGGAGCCGCCGAAGCCCTGGGGCTGACGATTGAAGACAACGGGCCGGGCATGTCCCAAGAGACATGGGAAGAGATCTTTACGTCCGGTTACACCACTCGCGCCAAAGGCACTGAATCCAGGGGAAGCTGGCCGGTGATTCACCGCGGGCTGGGGTTGTCGATTACCCGTTCGATTGTGGAAGCGGCGGGCGGGCGCGTCTTCGCCGCCCAAAGCGCCCAGGGCGGGGCGCGGTTCCAGATAGAACTGCCGGTGCGCAGAGCCGGGTATTAGTTTTGAGACTTCAGCTTTCAGCTCTCAGCTTTCAGCCTTCCGGCTGTTGGTGCGGCGATTGCGGCTGAGGGGGCCTGGAGAGGGCTTGGAGAAGCAGCGGGATGAGAATTGCGCGATGGGAATTGATGGATGTCTCCCCGCGAAACGATGTGGATTTCCAAATCATGCAGTACGCGCCAGGCGCTCCAGGCGAATGGCCAGTGCCGCGAACTGAAAGCGGATGGCTGAGAGCAGTGAACAGGGAACAGGGAGCTGAGAGCTGAAAGCTGAGAGCTGAAAGCTGAGCCAGTTCTCACTGAAGCCACCAACGGCGAACGAGCTTCTTGAATCGATGCGAGGCGAATACAATGCTAGAAACAGTCTTCAATACCAGGGCCATGGAGTTTATCCCTCAACTTGCGGAGCCGGCAGTGCGGCTGCACCTGCTGGTTGTCGATGCGGACTCGGCAGTACGCTCGGCCTGCGCCGAGATTGCCTCGAGCCTCGGCTATGCGGTCGAGAGCACCGGAGACTTGGGCCAGGCGCGGAGCCAGATGAGGGGGCAGGCGGCGGACATCCTGCTGGTCAACCTGCCGGCCGGGTCCAACCAGGGCCTGGAAATGGTCTCCGAGATCAAGCTGCTCTATCCGGATACCTCGGTGATCGCCATGACCGCCTCGGGCTCGGTGAACGCGGCCGTCGAGGCGATGCGCTGCGGCGCCTCCGACTACCTGACCAAGCCCTTCGCGATGGACGAGCTTTCGACGGTACTGGACCGCGCCTCGGCCAGCCACCAGAACGACACCGCAACCCGCCAACTGCGGGAACGGCTGCGGCTCTCCCAGGGGCTGGGCTCGATGATCGGCCGCTCCGGGGAGATGGAGAAGCTCTATCGCATTCTCTCCAAGGTCGCCCAGAGCACGCACCCGGTGCTGGTGCTGGGCGAAAGCGGCACCGGCAAGGAGCTGGTGGCGCGGACCATCCATGCCTACGGGCCTAACTCGCAGAAGCCGTTTCTGCCCGTGGACTGCGGCTCGCTGGTGCCGTCGCTGATCGAGAGCGAACTGTTCGGCTACGTGAAGGGCGCCTTTACGGGAGCCAACCGCTCGAAAGACGGTCTGCTGGTTTCCGCCGAGGGGGGAACGGTGTTTCTGGACGAGATCGGCGAACTCTCGCTCGACCTGCAGGCCAAGCTGCTGCGGGCTCTGCAGGAAAAAGAGGTGCGTCCGGTGGGGGCCACGCACCGGGTGCCGATCAAGGCCAGGATTGTGGCGGCGACCAACCGCGACCTGGCGGAGATGGTCGAGACGGGCACCTTCCGCAAGGATCTGTTCTACCGCTTGAACGTGGTGAACCTGCGCCTGCCTTCTCTGCGCGCCCGGCGCGAAGACATACCCCTGCTGGCGGCGCATTTTCTTGACCGCATCAGCCGCGAGCACGGCACCAAGTTCACGCTCAGCGACGAGGCCCTGCGGGCCATGATGCGCCACGACTGGCCGGGCAACGTGCGGGAGCTGGAGAACGCGGTGGAGCGGGCCTGCACGATGTCGTCGGGGCCGGTGCTGCACCTGGGCGACCTGCCCACGCAGCTCCAGCAGCAGGGGCTTGAAGCGCGGCGAACAGCCGCCACCCTCGACGATGTGACCGGCCATGAGGAAGGCGGCGCGCCCACGCTGAGGACGCTGGCCGATATGGAACGCGAGGCCATCCTGTCCGCCATCCGAACCCTGAACGGCGACAAGCTGCAGGCCGCAAAGCTGCTGGGCATCGGCAAGACGACGCTCTACCGCAAGCTGAAAGAGTACGGCATCGCCGATCCGCTGCGGGAAGAGTAGCCGAAAAACAGCTTTCAGCCTTCAGCCTTCAGCTATCGGCCTATAGTTTCAGTCGGTCCGCGGGAGCTGCGGCGATCCCGATCCGGGTTGGGATGAGGCAGGGAACAGGGACTGAGAACCAGGGACTAGGAATCAGAGACTAGAGAACAGGGACTGGGGAGCACGGAATAGGGAATCGGGAGTAGAAGCTGAAAGCTGAAAGCTGAATTCGGCAACGAGGAGTTCAAGATGAGCATTCTGATGGTGACCGGAATTGAAGGCGCTCGTAACTGCGCAGCCGCGGTGGGCGCGCAACTGGGCATGGAAGTGGAAGTGGTCGAGGGACGCAAGGCTGCGCTGGTGGCGCTGCGGCGAGAGTTTTCCGCCGTGGTGGTGGACGAAACCATGGCCGAGTGCGATCCGGCCGCGGCCGAGACGATCTGGGAACACGCGGGCCTGGCAATTCCGTTGCAAATCAACTTCGCGCTCTCCGGAGCCGCGCGGCTGATCCGCGAGATACGGGCCGCGCTGCACCGTCGCGAGCGCGAACAGGCGCTGGCCCACCGGGCGGCGGCTGCGGCCATCGAGGCGGAGCTGAAGGGGACGGTGGCGGGTCTGCTGCTGCACTCGCAGCTGGCTTTGAACGGCAGCGACGTGACTTCACCCATCGCCGACCGGCTGCGCATGGTGGCCAGCCTGGCAGGCAATCTCCGCCAGCAGTTGAGCGCGCCGCTGGAGACGCGGGGCAATACGGCCCTCTGAGGATTAGCTTCAAATCCGGGCTCGTTTTAGTACTAGAGTTGTAGATCGAGGCTTTCGGAGGGAGCAGGGGGGTTTAACCCCCTGAATGACGGCGACTTTAAGGGGCCTTCAGGCCCGGGCTCTTGGCTTCTACGGAGGATTTGAACGAAATACAACCGTAGTATTAGAGGGCCCCGGCTTCAACAGGGCTGACTCCAGCTGGGGCTGAATTCCTGAAGATTTCATTGCGTTGCACGCGCATCGCCGGGGCGGAAATTGCCCCGGCGTCTTTTCTCTGCGGTGGGACCGGACTTCGATTCGCCGCTTGCACGATTCGAGCGGCTCAACGAACGGTGGCATCGCGATTCAGAACTGTTGTTGAAGATGCTTACTCCAAGGCTCGACCGCAACGGAAGCAGGCGGTCTGGCTGTAATCTGAAGAGACGATGAGAGATTCTGCTGTTTTGCTGATCGACTGCCCCGACCGAAAAGGGCTGGTGGCAAGGGTTTCAGGGTTGCTGTACGAGCGGGGCGCGAATATTCTGCATGCCGACCAGCATCAGGACCATAATCTGGGCCTGTTTTTCATGCGCGTGGAGTGGGCGCTGAACGGTCACGCGGACGGCCCAAACTCGGACGAATCACATGCGCGAGTCTTCGATTTGGACGGGTTCAAGGCGGCCTTTGCGCCCATGGCCGCCGAGTTGGGGATGCGGTGGAAGCTGACCGCGGCTGAGCGAAGGCCGCGAATGGCGCTGTTCTGCTCGCAGTATTTGCATTGCATGGCCGACCTGCTGTATCGCTGGCGGACGGGCGAGCTCGATTGCGAGATTTCTCTGATCGTGTCGAACCATCGCGATGTGGAGGGGCTGGCTGGGTACTACGGCATTCCGTTCGAGCATGTGCCGGTGACGGCGGCCACGCGGGAGGAGGCCGAGGCCAGGCAGGTGGAATTGTTGGCGCGGCACCACGTCGAGTTGGTGGTGCTGGCGCGGTATATGCAGATTCTCTCGCCGGAGTTCGTGGGGCGGTATCCAGCGGCGATCGTCAATGTGCACCACTCGTTTTTGCCGGCGTTTACCGGGGCGCGGCCCTATCACGCGGCTCACGCACGGGGCGTGAAACTGATTGGCGCGACCAGTCACTACGTGACGGCAGTGCTGGACGATGGGCCGATTATCGAGCAGGATGTGGCGCGCATCTCGCATCGCGACCAGGTGGAAGACCTGGTGGCGCGGGGACGGGACCTGGAACGCATGGTGCTTTCGCGGGCGGTGCGCTGGCACCTGGACCGGCGGATTCTCTGCTACGGGAATAAGACGGTGGTCTTCGATTAGAGACAGTGATTAGGGGTTAGAAAGAACCCGCGGGTTAGAGTTGAGCTTTCCCAACCTCGCATGGGAAGGAAATAGAAAAATGGGGTACGGAGCGCGATGGCCAATTCGACGCCCGCGTGACTTTTCATGAGTGACTCTGCGTTTGCTTCCTGGCCGCCGAAAAACCCTACTCGGCCTCCACCTGCTTGATCAAATAGCGCTCGTACCCAACTTCCTTGATCAGGCCCAACTGCGCTTCCAGCCAGTCGGCGTGTCCTTCTTCATCCTTCAGATTCGCGACAAACAGGTCGGCGCTTCCATTGTCGCCCTCGGCGCGCGAAAGCCTCACCGCGTCGTTGTACATTTTCACCGCGTCCAACTCAGCTTCAACATCGTTTTCCAACTGCTCCTTCACGGTCTTGCCGATCTTCAACTGCGTCGGCCCGGCCAGATTCGGCGTGCCCTCCAGGAAAAGAATGCGTTCAATCAGCTTTTCCGCGTGCTTCATCTCCACGATCGATAACTTCTTTATGTACTTGGCGAGCTTGTCGTACTTCCAGTTCTCGCACATCTCGGCATGAATAAAATACTGGCTGAGCGCCACCAATTCTTCGTGCAGCGCCTTATTCAGCGCCGCAATCACTTTGTCGTTCCCCTTCATTCTGAGAATCCTCCAATCGATTCCGATATCTGCATTCCGCTAATCGGCATGTCTCTGTGCTGACTCACAGAGCTTCCGCCTGACTCCAGAGACCTAAGCTTCCGCTGGAACAAGAAGCCCCTGCAATAAATGCATTAGAAAACAGCCTCGCCGCCAGCAGCTTTGCTTCTACTTTCCCCCCGACGCCGCGATGTAGACATCCACATTGCTCTTGTCCACCAGCGAAGTCCCCGTATCCACAAACGACGGATATGGCGAGAAGGGATCGGAGCTATAGTCCTTGCCGTACTGCGCGGGCGAATCGTGGTACACCAGGTCCAGCAGCTTCAGGCCCACATATCCCATGGTGAAGGGCTTCTGCACCACCGTCGAGTCGATCGTGCCCGCCTTGATCGCCGCCAGCGTATCCGCGCTCACATCCCAGGCAATCACCAGCCGCTTGGCGCCGCTCGCCCTGGACACGGCGTCGGAAACTGGCTTGCCCGACGCCGAATCCAGGCAGATAAATGCATCGATCTGCTTGGGACCAGTCAGGGCCAGGTACTGCTGGGCCTTGTCGAAGGCGGTCTTGGGGTCGGCCTTGATATCCACCACGTCCACGATCTTGAGATCGGGATGGATGGAGAAGACGTCCTTGATTCCCTTCAACCTTTCTTCGGTATTGGGCTGGCCCGTGTACGTGAAGACGACGACGTTCCCCTTGCCGTTCAGCTTCGCGACTATCCGTTGGCCGCCCAAGCGTCCCGCTTCCAGATTGTTGGTGCCGATGAAATAAAGCCGGCGGCTGTCCGCTGCATCGGAGTCGACCGTAATCACCGGAATCCCCGCGCTTACCGCCGCATCGATCCCCGGCTTCAGCACCGCGGCGTCCGCCACTGAGATCAGGATGCCGCCTGCCTTGGCCGCGACCGCATTGTTCAGCTCCGTCAGTTCGGCTTGCGGATCGTACCCGTCAGGCCCCACCGCCCTGGCCGTGACCTTGTACTCCGCGCCCGCCTGTTTAAAGCCGGCCGCGGCTGACTGCCAGTAGGGCAGCGCCTGGTTCACCGAAATCAGATAGAAGACCTCTTTGGTCGAGTGCCTTGCATGGCACCCCGTTGTGAATGCCAATCCCAGCGCCGCCAGCGCTATCGATGCCGATTTAATTGCCTTCATCTCTACCTCCATGCTGAACTTGTTGAAGTGCCTGCACGGCTGAAGCCGCATTTCGTTTCCGCGCCGGCCCCTTCAAAAATTCCGGCTGGATGGTACTCCCGCTCATCGAGCGTTGTCCACTTCACACTGCACGAAAGAGTTTTATAGCACTCCGCCGTTTGGCGCTAGCGTGATTTAGGGCACATGGCCTGCGCTCCCGTCCCCCTCTGCGGTATAACCAGACTTGAATACCATGGCGTCACCCAAAACGGAACTAAATCCCGACTCCTCCATCTCGTTGCCCCCCGGCATCGCTGTCTCCGGCGCTCCAGCCAGCCCCTTTGCCCGCCGCGCCCACCCCGAGCCGGCCCACCCCTACCGCACGCCCTTTGCCCGCGACGCCGCACGCATCCTCCACACCCGCGCCTTTCGCCGCCTGGCCGGCAAAACCCAGGTCTTTACCCGCCTGCCCGGCGACCCGCCCGGCGACCACTTCCGCAGCCGCCTCACGCACACCCTTGAAGTCACGCAAATTTCCCGCACCCTGGCCCGCGCTCTGGGCCTCAATGCGGAACTGGCCGAAGCCCTCGCCCTGGTCCACGACATCGGCCATCCGCCCTTTGGCCATGCCGGCGAAAAGGCTCTGGACACCGCGCTCCAGGCCCACGGCCTCAGCTTCGACCACAACCTCCACGCGCTGCGCATCGTCACCTGGTTCGAGGAGCGCTACCCGGCCTTTCGCGGACTCAACCTGACCCTTGCCGTCCGCGAAGGCATCGTCAAGCACTCCCGCGACTACTCCGCCGCCGCCCATCCCGACCTGGCCGAGTACTTCCTCGACCGGTTCCCGCCGCTCGAAGCGCAACTCATCGACCTGGCCGACGAAATCGCCTATCTCACCGCCGATCTCGACGACGGACTCGACTCCGGCATCCTTTCCCTCGATGAAGTCCGTGAGGCCGTGCCCCTGTTCCGCGAATTCCACGACGCGACAAAATGCAGCTATCCCTCCGCCGCGCCCCGGCTGGCCGCTTACGAAGCGCTAAGGCGTCTCCTGGATGCATTGGTAACCGATCTCATGGATGCAGTCCGCGCCCGCGTCGCCGCTCTCGGCGCAACCACTCTGGACGATATCCGTCGCGCTCCAACCCGGCTAGCGGCGCTCAGTCCGGAGATGGAAGCCCTCCGCGCCAGTGCGAAAAAGTTCCTCTACGCCAGCCTCTACAACTCGCCTGGAATGGAAGACCTCCACGCCCACGCCGAGCAGGTTATCCAGCAGCTCTTCGCCTTTCTCATGGCTGACCCCGGCCTGCTCCCAACCGACCACCAGGCGCAGATCCCCACCGAAGGCCTGGCCCGCACCGTGGCCGACTACATCGCCGGCATGACCGACGCCTACATCGAGCAACTATGGTCGCGCTGCGGCGGGCGGTAGATTCTCGTTGCTTGAGATCTTATTTCGCGGGAAGAAATTCGATCCGCGCCAGATCGTCCACGGCCTTGAAGCCGTAGTCCGCCGTCACCAGAACGTGATCGGGGGAGTCCATCGCCAAGTCGACTGCAAAACTGTCGGCGTAGCCAATGTTCCTGTCCACCTTGATATCCGCCGAATGAACAGCACGATCGGCGGTGACAGGAACAATCTTTGCTTCGCTCGGTAACAAGCTGCTTAAAATACGAGTTTCATCCGAAGCTCCAAGGCGTTTGCGCAGCTTTCCCGCAATTTCACCCCATTGCACCGCCGAGATGGTAAGTTCCGCCCGCCAGCCCGCGCAGGCGCCCAGAATTTCCTCAACGCGGTCTGCTCCGGCTCCATCGTCTATGTACCGGAGTGCCGCTGAGGAATCTAAAACGTATGTCGTCATCGAGCTGTCTTACCAGCCTTCTTCTCGCAGCTCCCGTTCGCGTTCGCGGCGTCGATCCTCTAGCAACTCGTCGCACAACGAAGGCCCACCCGCAGTGATGCCGCGCATTTTCTTGATCATCGCAAGCTTGGTCGCCAGCGTCTCCGGTCTCAAAATTAGCTCCGGCCCCTCCCGGCGGATCGCCACGCGGGTTCCAGGCTCGATCCCGAGTTCCTCGCGAATCGCGGCCGGAATCACCATCTGCCCCTTGCTGCTCACCGTGGTGTAAATCTGCTCCATGACTTACACTCTAGCAAAAGTAAGCCAATTACACAAGGTAAGACATACGAGATATATAAGACATCGAACTCAAGGCTTACTTTCAGCAACTCGTCTTACTGCACCGTCCCCTGAGGCCGCAAACGCCGCAGGTCCAGCGCGCACTCCACCGCATTCTGCGCATCCAGCCGCAGATTATCCGCCGCCGCCCACAGCCACACCCGCGAGGTCAGGCTCGAATTTCGCTGAGGTTCCGGCCGCATCCGCACCAGCACATCGTTCTGCCCGCTCGCGGCCAGGTTTGACGGAGAATCCGTATCTTCCAGCACCAGGTCCACGTGCTCGCCGCAAAGCACTTCTTCCAGCGCGGAAATCTCCGCCGCCCGCTCCAGGTCCACCGCGATCGACATCGTCAGCCCGTGAAACACCGGCACATGCACCACCTGCACGGTCAGCGCCGGCCAGCGCCCAGCCGACAGCGCCTCATAATGGCGCCGAATTCGCCCCTCGACCCCGCTCAGGGTGATGGCCGCGCTCTCGCCCAGCCCGCCCAGCAGGTTATAGGCCGCCTGCGCGTCGTAGATGGCTCGCGGTATGCCTTGAAAGCTAAGCAGGCTTACCGTCTGCTGATGCAATTCGTCCATGGCGCCGCGCCCAAACTCGCTGGCCGGCACCAGCACCGTGGCCGCGGCAAACTTCACCTTCGCCGCCTGCTGCACCCGCTCCAGCAGCAACCCCAGCGCCACCGCCGCCGGATGCGCGGGCACCACTGCCGGCGTAAACAGGTCCACCGACGCCGATTCGGTGACCAGCCAAGGAGCCCGCACCAGCACCCCAGCCTCCTGGTCCAGCGCCCCGCTCAAGTCCAGAACCGTCGAGCCAGACCTCAGCGCCTCCCGCCAGTGCTTGCGCGTCAGCGCCTCGGTGCCGCAAAAAAAAGTAAAGTCCACCCGCTCAAAGGCGTCCGCCCCTATGGGCTGGATAAATGTAACCTCGTCCCCCACCTGGTCCAGTTGCCCCTTAGCTTCCTCTTCATCCAGCAGCGTAAAAGTAGACGCCGCCAGCGGCGACTCCGAGATGGCTTCCTTCAACTCCCTGCCCAGAAGGCTCGAGGCTCCGGCAATCGCAATCTTATACACGGGCATCCTTCAATCGAATGGAAATATTACCGAAAATGGAAATGGCATTTCTAAAGAAATCGCAGTGAATCCCGCTTTTCTATTTCTTCTTCCTTCGGGCTATCCTGCGGGACTGCGGGCGTCTCGGCCGGTCTTCGCCGCCGCCGCGACCATCCATAGGCCGCCCTGGCCCCAATCCCTGAAAACATATACGTCAGCCCAATCCCGAACATCACCACGTTCGAGTAGCGGATCGTCACATACATAACGATCGCCATCAGCACCAGCACCTGAAACGGATGGCGGCGCGAGAAGTTGATCTCCTTGCCCGACCAGAACCGCCACGTGCTCACCATCAGGAACCCGGCCAGCGCCACCATCAGCAGCCACGGAATCGAAATCCACCAGTACGCCACCGGAATCCCGTAGCAAAGATGGACAGTCGACGCCAGCAGTCCCGCCGCCGCCGGAATCGGCATGCCCACAAAGTACTTCCGGCCCGGCCGTCCCGGATTCTGGGGCTGCGCATCCTGCGAAATGTTGAACCGCGCCAGCCGCGACGCTCCGCTGAGCAGAAACAGAAAGCAGATGAAGGCGCCAGCCTGCAGCAGGTGCTGCCGCAGCTCCGAATGTGCCGTCTCCGGCAGAAAGTGGAAGCCCCACACAAGCGCCAGCAGGCTGGGCGCCACGCCAAACGTAATCACGTCGGCCAGCGAATCCAGCTCCTTGCCAAAATCGCTGCACGTGTTGGTCATGCGCGCGATGCGCCCGTCCAGTGCATCGAATGGAATCGCAAACAGGATGGCGATCGCCGCCCAGTCAAGATGCGTCTGCGCATTCCCCGTGATCGCCTCGATGGTCTGCGTAATCGACCAGTACCCGGCCCCGATATTCACCGAGGTAAACAGCGAAGGCAGCAGGTACATGCCGCGATGCAGCCGCGCCTGCCTGGCTCTCACTCGCGCCGGATCACGGAACGATTCCTGAAAATTCATCGGCGTTCTCCGCCCGGCATGGCCGCCAGCACGCTCGACCCGCCCTTTACGCGCTCGCCTTTTTTCACGCGCAGTTCGGCCTCGGCCGGAATCACCACGTCCACCCTGGAGCCGAATTTGATCAGCCCTACCCGCTGGCCGCGTTCCAGCCTCTCGCCCTCTCGATGGTTGAACACGATGCGACGCGCCAGCAGTCCCGCAATCTGCTTGAACGTCACCTCGAAGCCCTCGCCGCGCACCGTCACCTTATTCTGTTCGTTGCGCTCCGCGGACGCCGGGTTCATGGCGTTCAGGTACTGGCCCTTTTGGTAGTGCACACGGGTGATCACCCCGCCGATCGGCGAACGGTTCACATGCACGTCAACTACGCTGAGGAAGATGCTGATCCGCTGCCGCCCGCCTTCCGGAGTATTGATGGCGGTGGTCTCTGTAACCAGCCCGTCTCCCGGCGACACAATCAAGCCATCGCCCGCCGGAATCGTCCGCCTCGGATCGCGGAAAAACCAGAGAAAGAAGGCCGCCAGCAGCACCGGCACAACGCCCCACGCCCAACCGCCTGTAAACCAATAGAGCGCCGCCGCCACCGCTATCAAGCTCAAACCGTAGATGTAACCGTCACGAACCATGGTCCTGAACGATTATACGGTGATCCGCCCTCAGGCAGCCGCCAACCGTTTCAGTTATGTTTCAGTCCTCCACCGTCGTTCCCGACCCGCAGGACATGAAATTCCGCGTGCCCCATCTGGGAGCCGGGGTACCGGGGTGCCCTCTGGGCCGGGTCGGGGCGCCACGTCTTTGTTTTTGTGGCTAGGGTGCGGTTGCATGCATTTTGCGATTGTTATTTTTTTGTTGAACTTGGACTTTTTGTTTCGTTCTTGGATGTTATGCGGTTTGAAAGGTACAGGCTTCAGCGCGCATAAGAGCCCGGCAACCTCGCCACGGGTCGGATCCCCGCGGGGTTCGCCTTTCCAGACGCGTCGAACACGATCAGGCGTCGAGCGCAGCGCGCTCTTCATGGCCGCCTTCGGGGGCACACAGCCCCTTCGACCACACTATATGGGCCCACCGCACCGTAAATTGCCGGCAAAAACCCGCCGTCTCCGTGCTCTAAGCTATCGCCGGCGACCGCCGCTCAAGCGCGAAAATCAGGTCTTTCGCGTGCAGCTTAAGCTTCTTCAGGCGAACTTCCTCAAGCTGTTCGTCTTCGCTGAGATAGGGCTTTTGAAGCAACTCTTCCAACCGCTGAGCGTAGCGACGGTGTTCGGATTGCAGGCGATCGATCTCTTCGCTCAGCGTCGGATCCTGTACTTCGTCCATCAAGCACCTCCGATTGTTAAGGAACACTTACATATATCGCCTCTGACGCGCAACTCGCAAGCAGGAAAATAACTGAAAGTAACCTGATCCTGTGAATTCCTGCCCAAAACGGCACTATCCGTGACGGTTATCACGCCCAGTGCCCTCAATTGGCACACCCCGCCGCCCGCTCCCCACGTCCGGCCCCTGAAACCTCACTCCAGCTTCAGGCTCATCAGCACGGCATCCTCTTCCGGATCGGCATAGTAGCGCGGCCGCCGCCCGGTCTCGCTCCAGCCCAGGGAACGGTAGAAACCGAGCGCCCGCTGGTTCGATGAGCGCACTTCCAGAAGCACCTCGCGCACTCCCGCCACCCTTAGTTCCTCCGCCATCGCTAAAAGAAGTTTCCGGCCGATCCCCCGCCGCTGCTCCGCCGCCGAAACCGCGATCGACTCCAGCTCCGCCTCGGGTGAAAGCACACAAGCCGCGGCGAAGCCCTTGACCGTGCCTGTCATGGGATCTTCCGCGACCAAAGCAATTCTCTGTGGTGTTGCGCCCCGATCCAACGCCAGAACATAGGCATCTCTCTGCCAGCGCGGCGCGTCTTTGAGGCTCGCGGCCAGCGCAATTACCTGCTCCAGATCGGCCACGCGCATCCGCCGCATGAGCACATCCCTCATCCCCGTGACCGCCCCGCCGCCGCGGCCTCGCCAAAGATCTCCGCATCCGAGCGCCGCAAATAGTTCCCATCCAGCAGCGCCAGGTCCACGTTTCCGCCAGCCACCAGCCGCGCCTCGCCCAGCCGCAATGCATCCGCCGCCACCGGCGCATCGCACCGCACCAACTGCGTATCCGGCCACGCCGCCGCCAGCAGCGCTGCCGCCGCCTCATCGCACACCGCAACCCGCAACGGCGCTGGAACGATCTCCGCCAGCTCCCGCGCTCCGGCCAGCAACTCCCTGGGCTGCTTCCCCAGCTCTTCCACCCGCAAAAACACCTCGCTGCGATGCGCATCCAGCGCGCAAGACGGCACACACGCCTTGCGGCTCAGCGCCTGCAGCCGCGAAATCGCCACCACCCCCATCTGCGACCCCTCGGCCAGCCCCTTCACCGCGCTCAGACCCACCCGCACCCCGGTAAAACTCCCCGGCCCATTGACGGCCACAATCCCGCCCAGATCTTTGAGGCCCATGCCCGCATTCGCCAGCAGATCTCCCACCGCCGCCACCAGCGTAGCCGAGTAGCTGCGCCCCTCCAGCTCCGTCTGTCCCAGAATCTCCAGGTCCCGCCCGGCCAGCCGCCCCAGCGCCACTGAGCCCGTAGGCCCGCAAGTGTCAATCGCCAGCAGCAGCCGCCCCGGCTCCATCGGCGTTCCCGCCGCTAAAGAATTCGTTCCCATAACCCATTCAGCATGACACAGCCATCGCCTCCCGGCCCCCTTCAAAGCCCCGCCTGTTTCCGATAATCTGTAACAAGCGCCACACCTTCCCGGCCCCCTGCATCACGCCGGCGCGCAAATCTACGGCATGGCCCAGATTCAGGCCCTTCTGTTGGCCTATGTCGATGTCATCTGGATGATGGTCTGGGTTACCGCGCTGCTGATCCCGCTCCCGTTCATCATGCGCCGCCCCAAAAAGCCAAGCCCCCCGTCTGCGGCGCACTGAGCGTTAGGTTACTTTTTCCCACGCCGGTGCTGGCGCACCAGTTCTGTCAGCGACATATCGGCCTCCTTGCGCACCGTCGATAGTGTGGCGTCGCCGCGCCAACCGGGTAAGAAGTCCTCGCCATACTCTTCCCGCAATGTACGAACGAGCGTGTCTCCCCTTTTCTCTTCGATCCGTCCATTCCGATCGCGATGACGGCTATCTAGCCCGGTGCTCCTTGTCCCTTCTACTCTCTTATCAAGTACCCCTGAACTTTTTGATCTACTCTCCAGATTACGTGTTGCATCCACCAGTCTCAGCTTCCGTCTTTGCTTGAATAAAGCCGTCATCCATTTCTCCGACCCATAAACGCCTTGGAGTAGAGACGGAACGTAGTGCGCAACATCGAGGAGCGGCCAGAGCAGGCCCAAACCGTCGCTCAAGACCTGTATCCGGTTCAGATCCTTCTCATGCGCTCCAGCGAGCCCCTGAATCAGCCGTCGTGGAAAACTACACGTTACGCCATTGTCGAGAACCAGACGCAACCTGTCCGTGGTCTTTGAATAAGTAGCTTTCACCACTTTCCGGGCATACTTCGCGTATTCGCGCGCACGCCCCAAAGCCACATCAATGTCCGCGCCCGTCACAGCAACCCGTGCGTGCTCAGGCATGCGCTTCCTCCCACAACTCCATCAGGTCGTCAAAGTGAGCATTGGCCACCTTGAGTATGTGCCGCCTATGATTCTTCTTCGCATCGCTGGGCTGAATGGCATCCCATCGCTCCGCCAGGCGCGCCAGCCTATCTTTACCCAATTCCAGGATGACAAAAACTCCCTGATACCGGCCATGAACATGCGGAGGATCGTGATCGCCAGGGTACACACGGAATGTGACGCCGTCGAACTGGTACGATCCCACGCGACAAGAATACTCCGAAACGAAAACGCTCGCGATGTTTCCCTACACCGCCCCCAGCGCCTGCTCCAGATCCGCCATCAGATCTTCCTTATCCTCGATCCCGATCGAAAGCCGCACGCGCCCCTCGGTAATCCCCATCGCATCGCGAAACTCCTGGCTCACCGAGCCATGCGTCGTCGTCGCCGAGTGCGAAGCCAGCGACTCCACCCCGCCCAGCGACTCCGCGTTCAAGAAAATCTTGATCGCCCCCAGGAACTGCGCCGCTTCCTCCCGCGACTTCAGCTCAAAGCTCATCATCGACCCAAAGCCTTTCTGCTGCTTCACTGCAAGATCGTATTGTGGATGGCTCTTCAGCCCCGGATACGCCAGCTTCGTCACCTTGGGATGCGTCGAAAGATACTCCGCCAGCGCCCGCCCGTTCTCCTCGTGCTGCTTCACGCGCAGCGGCATCGTCTTGATCCCGCGCAGCACCAGGAAGCACTCGAACGGCGACATAATCCCGCCCGCCGCCTTCTGCACCAGCAGAAACCGCTCCTTGTGCTCCGGCTTCGAGCCGATCAGCGCTCCGCCCAGCCCATCCGAGTGGCCGTTCAAATACTTTGTCGTCGAATGCATCACGATATCCGCGCCCAGCGCGAGCGGGCTCTGCAGCACCGGCGAAAGAAAAGTATTGTCAACGCTCACCTCGGCCCCAGCCGCATGGGCAATCTTCGCCACTCCGGCAATATCGGTCAGCACCATCAGCGGATTGCTCGGCGTCTCAATATGCACCAGCTTCGTATTCGGCTTCATCGCTGCTTCCACGGCCTTCAGGTCGCTGGTATCCACATACTCGATCGCGATGCCGTATCCACGCACGATCTGCTCGAACAGCCGCACCGTGCCCGCGTACACGTCACGCGAACAAACCACATGGTCGCCCGTCTTCAGCATCGCCACCAGGCCCGCAATCGCCGCCATCCCACTGGTAAAGGCGTGCCCGCTGGTCCCGCCTTCCAGAGCCGCCAGCGCCGTCTCCAGCCGGTCCCGTGTTGGGTTCCCGGCCCGCGAGTAATCCCATCCGCGGTCGCTCCCGATCCCGGTCAGCTCAAAGGTTGAAGAAAGATAAACAGGAACATTCACCGCGCCCGTCAGCGGGTCCGGGTGCTGCCCGGCATGTACGGCAAGGGTCGAGTATCTGTATGGGGACATAGTCAAGTCTTTGCTGCGATCTCCTGCCTCTAGCTTATCGTGCCAGGGGTGCCCCGCCGAATAATCCCAAGCGACAGACCTGCAACAAAAGATGGCTCCGACCCTTCAATTTCCGCCGGCTGTCCAGCCCCCGAGGGAAGATTGCAGGCAATTCGATGCCAACTCGGAGCCTCTTGGAAATGACCATACTTGCGGCGGTCTGTACAGAACGATTTCGCAAACAACGTAATCTCGATAACTAATCAATCTCTCCCACACCTGTCGAATCACAATGATCGATCGCCAAATAAGCGTTCCCTGGCCGTCGAGACCGAGTGTATACTCGCCCGAGCAACACACCCCAGCCCGCGTCCGGGCTCTCCCTTTTCTCGAAGACGTCGATGCCGGACCCCTTTTCGCCGGCGATCTTCCGCAAAATAACGTTCGGCTGAAATTCCGGACCTTCAAACGCCAGGACTCGAACGTCCCGGCTTGCACCCAGGAGGGGAATTCATGACATCGCATCTCAGGAGAGTTGTCTGCCAATCCATCTTCGTCTTTGCAGTTGCGGCAGCACTGGTAACTTCCGCGGCCGCTCAGCGTGGAAACATCGAGAGCGTCACCTTCTTTACCGTGAAGCAGGACCGCACCGGGGATTTTCAGGCTGCTGTCAAGGAGCTCCACGCCGCGTATCTTAAAGCCGGGTCAACTCGCTACAGCTCCACCTGGCTTTCGCTCTCCGGTCCCCGTGAGTACGCGCTCGCCACTTACTACGAAAAGTGGGCCGATCTCGATGCCGGGCCCGACCCGAAGTTGAAGGATGACGCCGCCGACATTGCGCGCATCACCACGCGGATCCTTGCTTGCACTGAAGGCTCGCGCCGGATTATCGCGGAGATTCAACCAGACCTCAGTCTCCATCTGGCCACCGACATGCCGAAGATGATTCGGGTGCTGACCACGGATGTCCGTCCGGAAAAGTACAAGGACTACCTCGCCCTGGTGAAGAGCGACATCCTGCCCGCGGCCCAGAAGGGTGGCTTGAAACTGTACGAGTTTTCTGAAACTCGTTATGGCGCGCCCAATACACAGGTTACTTCTGTCGTTGAAATGGACGCCTGGGGCGATCTCGACGGAGATTTTGGCGTTGGAAAAGGCCTTGGCAAAGATGGCTACCAGGCTCTGCTCGACAAGGTCCGCCCGCTGATCGAAAAGGCCGAAGTCAACGAATTTCGTTTCGAACCCGATCTAAGCTATCTCCCCCCGCCCACCGCGAAGTAAGCATGATGGAGGCGGGCCAATCCCCGCCTCCAGTGGCCCCATCCTGTCCGCACAGCCCGTGATTCGCCCGGAACACTCGAAATTGCTTCCAGACGCTCGATGAGCGTCCTGGCGATTTGACCTCAATTCATAGGCAGTCCCGATAGGGACCTAACGTTTTCGGGGAGTAATCCTGCCTGTTGGACTGGAAATGGTTCGTTTTTGAACTTCGGGACGCCGACAATATCCCCCGTGGAGGTCAGTCGGTTTCTCCGATCACCACAAGTATTGACCGCAGAGTAAATGCCGATGAGACGACATCCGTCCAGAACACCGAATGTCACTATGGCAGCGCCGCAAGAGAGCCGGCAAAACTGTGCTGTTTGCACACAATTAACACATAGAGTGGCTAAGAGCTTATCCGCGAATAGCGAATTTTGTAGCGCCGCTCTCTAGAGCGGCTGTCGTGCGGGTCTCTAGGCCCGCACAAGCCGCATCTGGCGGCTAGGAAGCCGCCAGTACAACCGGTCTGCAGAATGACGCCACTATTTGCGGATAGGCTCTAAGGCTATCGATCTATCTGCTACCCGGTCTTCAGCTCAGGGGATTTCGATTGAGCAGAATTGACCAGTCTCGCAATTCGCCTTGAAGCATAATCCTCATCGGGACTGGTGCGATCTCATAAGCGATTGGCCGCGTCCGCAGTCTGCTAGACTCTCAGCGAAGATGAATGGCTCCTGCGAGCGCGAAATACATCCTCTGCGTGGCCTTCTCGAATGTACGGCTCGGCTCGCCGCACACAGCCTTTCGCGTTAGCAGTTTCTCGAAAGTAGCGGAGGAACGCTACTTGAAGAGTTTTCTCAACAGAATTCTTCAGAACCACGCACGAATGTGCGAGATAGGCGGTTTAGGGTGAACACCTTCGGTATGCGATTCCTTTACAAGACTCTCGTTTTGGCACTCTTCCTGGTGCCAACGGGAGGCTTCGCGCAGTTCTCCATAGGCATCAACATCAATATCGAGCCTCCCGCTCTTCCGGTTTACGTCCAGCCTCCCTGTCCGCAGCCTAACTTCATGTGGACTCCCGGCTATTGGGCCTGGGACGGCGTTAGCGATTACTACTGGGTTCCTGGAACATGGGTGGCCGCTCCGCAGCCTGGCTATCTCTGGACGCCGGGCTATTGGGGATGGGGGGACGACGGCAACTATATCTTCCATGACGGTTATTGGGGGACGCAGGTTGGCTTCTACGGCGGCGTGAATTATGGATTTGGTTACGGTGGAGGCGGATTTGCCGGTGGCGAGTGGCGCGGTGGTGTCTTCGCTTACAACACAGCGGCAGTAAGCGTGAACACGGCCGTCATTCGGACGACGTATGTAAATACAACGGTGATCAACAACACGACGATCATCAATAACAATCACGCGAGTTTCAACGGCGGGCCGAACGGAGTAGTCGCGAAGCCGACGCCGCAACAGCAAACCTTTGCTACCCAGCCTCACCTTAAGCCGACTCCGGCGCAACAGCAACATGAGCAGGTAGCCAAGCAGGACAAGTCCAATTTCGCTTCGGCGAATCATGGGATACCAGCCCACGCCGCGGTCGCGCGCCCCGCCACAAGCGTTGGTGAACTGCAACATAGCGCCGTGGCCGCCAAGGCCGCGCCGGGGGTGAAGCCGTATGTTGGCCGCCCGGCTACCCCAGCGCAACCCGCAAAGAATGCAGCGGTGCCTGCGCATTCTACGCCGAATCCCCAGCCAGCGGCTCATCCGCAGCCCGTGGCCAAAACAGCACCGGCGGCGCCTGAAAAGCCTGTACCCGCGGCTCGTCCTGCCGCGCCTGCTTCACGCCCTGAGGCCGTGACGAATCCCCACCCGGTTGCTCATCCACAGTCCGAAGCCAAACCAGCGCAGGTGGCGCCTGACAAGCCTGTACCCGCGGCTCGTCCTGCCGCGTCTGCTCCACGCCCTGAAGCTGCTCCGAAGCCCGCTGCACCGAGGCCGGCCGCGCAAGCACCCGCAAAGCCGGCGCCGCATCCGGCTCAGGCGGCCAAGCAGCCACCAGAAAAAGAACCCAAGAAGTAAGAGAGGCTGTACTACGGAACGAAGGTGACACAAATATCCGTCCCCGTGACGGCACGGAGTCGTCCGATTTGTCCACCGCAAAGCCGTGTTAATTTTGGAATTCCCCTCAGGAACCGTTCAATCTGGGGGGGACGCCAAAGAAGGAGAATCCGGTTAAAGAACTCCACTGACCAATCCGACACACCTTAAAGATACGTGGGGCGGTAAAAGTGTCGTGAGTGCGGCTCTATAGCGGAACCAGAATAGGTGTAACCCGAAGCCGCGGCGTTCAGGTCGACGCAACCACCAGCGAGCGGCGACCCTGCACGAAACTCAAGGGGGTACAGTAATTCAGGTTCCGCTCTAATTCATGAGAAGCAGAGCCGCATTGATCCTGTGTGACCGCCTGCTCGTCGCCGATTCGGAAGTTACCGATTCGGAAGTCACCACTCTGCTAAGAAATTTCGGGCCAGCCCAAAGAGGCAACCGAAAGCACTTGTGTGACCGGAAACCCCAGAGCCTGCCCTGAGCGGAGTCGAAGGGTCTCGCGACGCGGCAAAAACCCTGCTATTTCACCGGGACCAAACAAATCACGCGCTATAAATCCGATCGCGCCCCGTCCACTGTTCACTGTTCACTGTCCACTGTTCACTGTTCACTGTCCACTGTTCACTGTCCACTGTTCACTGTCCACTGTCCACTGTCCACTGTTCACTGTCCACTGTTCACTGTTCACTGTTCACTGTCCACTGTTCACTGTCCACTGTCCACTGTCCACTGTCCACTGTCCACTGTCCACTGTCCACTGTTCACTGTTCACTGTCCACTGTCCACTGTTCACTGTCCACTGTCCACTGTGCACTGTTCACTGTTCACTGTCCACTGTCCACTGTGCACTGTTCACTGTCCACTGTCCACTGTGCACTGTTCACTGTCCACTGTTCACTGTCCACTGTCCACTGTCCACTGTCCACTGTTCACTGTCCACTGCTCTTAGCCTTTTTCCCCACGGGCGTCACCGGAAAATACCCGGTCCGCGTACGCACCGTCAGCTTGTTCGCGCCCTTTTCTTCGGCTGTCACCTGCACGCGCCGGAAACCCGGTTCCGTCGTCGGCTTGGTCGAGTGGTAGCCGATCGTGTACTGGCTGCGAATATCCCGCGCCACCTCGGCCGCAATCTGATCCACATCCTCCATCGACTTGGGGAAGAACGCCAGCCCGCCCGTTTCCGTCGACAGCATCTCCAGCGCCCGCCGCGCATGGCGCACCTCGGCGCGGCTCATCTCGTCGCCAAACAACAATCCAATGGTGTAAATCACCGGCCCTGAAAGCTCCTGCACCCGGCGAATGGTCTGCTCCAGGTTCAGCGTCGAGGCGTTGTCTTCCCCATCGGTGATCAGAACAATCACCTGCTTGGGCCGCTTGGCGTCAGCCACCAGCTTGTCTGCCGAAGCCACCACCGCATCGTAGAGAGCCGTGCCGCCCCTGGAGTCGATGTGCGAAAGTCCGTCGCGCAGCTTGTTCACGTCCGAGGTGAAATCCTGGTCGATGAACGCCTCGTCGGAGAAGTTCACCACAAAGGCCTCGTCCCGCGGATTCGACGCCGCAATCAGGTCCATCGCGCTCTTGTTCACCGAGGGGCGCTTCCGGTACATCGACCCCGAGTTGTCGATCACCACCGCAATCGACACCGGAAGATCGGTATGCTGAAAGCTGATGATGTTCTGCTTGGTCCCGTCTTCAAGAACCTGAAAGTTCTCGCCTTTAAGATCCTGGACCAGCCTGTTTCCATCCAGCACCGTGCAGTTCAGCACTACCTCTTCCACATCGGTGCGCAGCACGTAGCCCCCGCCCTGCTTGCTCAGCGGTCCGGCCCCGGTCTCGGGCGCTGTCACGTCCGGCGAGCGCACCGGGTCGCGGTCTTCGCTCAGCGAAGGCGCTTGTGCCGGCGCATTCTGCCCGTTCGAATTCTGATTTGCAGGCTGTGTTTGTGCCGGCGCCGTCAGCACCGCGCCGGCCAACAGCAGAGCCGCGAGAACCGCGTTATTGCAAAGGCGCATAGTAGCCCGTACGGGCATAAACCGTCAGTGGCGGCAGCCCCGGTGGAGGATTGATCTTCACCTTCACTTTACGCCACTTGCCGTCCCTGGTCAGGTCTTCCGGACGGTACCCGATCACATACTGGTTCCGCAACTCGGTGGAAATCTTCTCCGCGATGTCGCCCAGCTCGTCGACATCGTCCACCCGAAACAGCCGGCCGCCGGTCACATCGCTGATGTCTTCGAGCAGTTGCGGCCCGGTGCGCTCCTCGGGCGTGGGCGCATACGGATCGAAGATGCCGATCGAATAAATCTCCACGTCCGCCTCCCGCACCTGCGACCGCACCTCGCCTTCGGTGTAGCGCGAGCGATTATCGCCCCCGTCAGAGACCACCAGCAGCGCCTTGCGCTCGTGGCGCGCATCCTTCATCTTCGCCACTCCGTAGTAGATCGCGTCCAGCAGCGCCGTCCGGTGTCCGCTGCGCACCGTCGCCAGTCGCGCCTCGATATCCTCCACCGAACTGGTGAAGTCCTCGATCAGCTCCGGCCGGTCGTTGAAGCCGATTACAAAAAATTCGTCCTGCGGATTGGCGGTCTTGATGAACTGAAGAATCGATTCCCGGGCCCGAATCAGCTTGGACGTCATGGAACCGGAAAGGTCGAAGATGATCCCAATCGAAACCGGCGCGTCCTCGGCCGCAAAGGTTCGAATCTTCTGGTCCTTGTTGTTCTCGTAGACCTGAAAGTCTTCCTTCTCCAGGCCCGTCACCAGGCGGTTCATCGGATCGGTCACCGTCACCGGAACCAGCACCAGGTCCACATTCATCCGGATAAACGACCCAGGATGAATCTTCAGCGCTCCAGGCCCGCTCTCGGCCGGCTTCTCCGCGCCCTTCGGAGATCCTGTTCCCGGCGTGGCGCTGGCCGGCGGCTGTACTTCTATCTTATTCAGCTGGTCTTCCTGCGCATTGGCTCGCCCGCAGATCGTCGCTGCCGCCAGTCCAAAAACAAGCAGCCCCAAAGCGAACAATTTGGACATGAAAATCCTGGGAGCCCGCCGCCCGCGGCCCAGCGTAGACCGCCTGTCGCGGCCGTCCGCTCTAGCCCGAAGAAATGAAGCCATCGTCATGTCCGAACACCGTGAATCGAAGCCGATAGTAGCACGGTTGAACTCCCTCCGTCCTGCCCATTTGATCTGCTCAAATCCCGTCTGCCCATTTCCGCCCGTGCCAGTCCGCAACGGGCTCTAGGATACAATCGAGCCTAAGCGCGCCGGCCGCCCAGGTCTTGAATCGCGGGATTCCGGCACGCAAATCCAGCCCTTTCAATCGGGAGCAAGACCCTCCAAATGGCCCGCATCTATCCGTTTCGCGCCTGGCGCTACAATCCCTCCGCCGTTAGCCTCCAGGACGTCGTCACCCAGCCCTACGACAAGATCTCGCCGGCTATGCAACAGGCCTATTATCAGCGCAGCCCCTACAACCTGGTCCGCATCATCCTCGGACTGCCTGAGTTGTTTGACGCTGAAAGAGGAGAAAGCGTCTATACGCGCGCCGCCCGCGACCTCAAGGCCTGGCGCGAGCAGGGCATTCTTACCCAGGAGAAAGCCCCCTGCGTCTATGCCTATGCGCAACGCTTCAAAGTTCCTGGAACCGAGATCGTGAAGGAGCGGCGCGGCTTCATCGCCCTCGGTAAACTGCACGAGTACGCCGAGCAAGTCGTCTTCCGCCACGAGCAGACTCTCTCCAAACCCAAGGGCGACCGCCTCAACCTGCTCAAAGCCACCCACGCCCACTTCGGCCAGATCTTCATGCTCTACTCCGACCCCGCCGGCAGCGTCGAGAAGATGCTCTACGAGGGCAACGGCCCCGCCGAAGCCGAGGTCACCGACGAATACGGCGTTCTGCACAGCCTCTGGCGCGTCAGCGACCCCGCCACTATTCGCCTGCTCGCGGCCGCCATGGCCGACAAAAAGCTCATCGTCGCCGATGGCCATCATCGCTACGAGACCGCACTCAACTACTCAAAGGAGCACGCTCCTCTCTCGGGAGCACTTCCCGAATACGGCGCGACCAGCCTGCCCCAGCCGCCATACCCTGAAGCCGCCGTCATGATGACCTTCGTCAACATGGACTCCGACGGCCTGGTCATTCTGCCCACCCATCGCGTCGTTCACAGCCTGCCGGGCTTCGACCCCGCCGCCTTCCTGCGCGCCGCCGAGCAGTACTTCACGGTAGAAGCACTGCCCGAAGCCGACGCCACCAACTACATCGACACACTGAAAGCCCAGCAGGGCACAGCCTTCGTCGCCGTCACCCGCACCGGAGCCTTCTTGCTCCGCTCCAAACCCGAGCCCATAGCCGCAGCCCTAGCCAATCTGCCCGAGCGCCAGCGCCGGCTCGACCTCAGCCATCTCCACTCCATCGTCCTTGACCGCCTGCTCGGCCTCGACGAGGAAAAGGTCCGCGAGCAAACCAACATCCGCTATCTCCGTGACGCCGCCGAAGCCGTTGACCAGGTCCGCCGTCGCGAAGCCGACATCGCTTTCCTCACCAACCCGGTTACCATGGAGCAGCTAAAGGAAGTCGCCTTCGCCGGCGACGTGATGCCCCAGAAGTCCACCGACTTCTTCCCCAAACTCCTAAGCGGCCTGACCATCTATGCGCTGGACTGAAAACACACATAAAAACTCCGGGTGCCCCATCCTCGCGGCGTCTTTGTTTTTGCCGCTAGGGTGGGATAGTACAAACTCCCCCCACGTCCTCGGGTCCCTTATCCTCACCTCCATCGTCTCGTCTCTGAAACGCCTCACCCCGCTCCTCGCCTCAATTCTTCTCCTCGCCCTCACCATCCCCGCCTTCGCCCAAGCCCCGCCCGCCACCGCCAACCGCTTCGTCGTCGTCCTCGATGCCGCGCACGGTGGCGACGACTCCGGCGGCACCCTCAAAGACCCGTCCGGCGTCGCCAATCCAGAAAAAGCCATCACCGTCGCCCTCAGCGTCCGCCTCCGTTCTCTGCTCGCCGCCCGCGGCATCTCCGTCGTCACCACCCGCGAATCCGACTCCGCGGTCGACGACGACCGCCGCGCAGAGATCGCCAACCACGCCAAGGCCCAGGCCTGTCTCAGCCTCCACGCCACTCAAAGCGGCTCCGGCATCCACATCTTCGCCTCTTCGCTCCCACCCGCACAGCCCGCCAGCATCGTTCCCTGGAAGACCGCGCAGGCCGCCTGGGTCACGCGCAGCCTGGCACTCGCCGGGGACCTCAACTCCGCTCTGCTGCACGCAGGAATGACCGTCACCCTCGGCCGCACCGCCCTGTCCTCCATCGACAGCATGTCCTGCCCCGCCGTCGCCATCGAAATCGCCCCTGAAATCCCTTCCGGCCACAGCGAGCCCGTCAGCCCCAGCGACTCCGGCTACCAGACTCGCGTCGCCCAGGCACTGGCGGCCGCCATCCTCGAGTGGCGCAGCAACGCCTCGCGCACGGAGGTGGCGAACCCGTGATCCCCCGCTACCAGACCATCCTCTTTTTCATCCTGCTTGCGGCTTCCATCGTCATGGGCACGGTCCTGTGGCAACTGCGCGCCCGCGCCCACCAGCGCCTGCTTGCCGGCATGGATACCACCCCCACCCAGGCCCCGTTGGTTGCGCCTCCCGAGCAGGCTACCCTCTACTTCGACAACGACGCCGACAGCACCCTGATGACCGAGGTCCTGTCGTTGCCGCTGCCTCCCAGCCCCAACGCCCGCGCCCGCGCCTTGCTCGGCAAGCTGCTCGATCTCTACACGCTGCCCAATGCCACCCACCCGGTCCCCGGCGGCGCAGCCTCCGTCACTCAGGTCTTCCTGCTGCCCGCCACTGGGGACGACTCCGCCTCAACCGCGCCCGCCGCCGAAGCAAAAACATCGGACTTCGGTCCACAGCTTGCCGTCGTCAACCTCACCGGAGCCTTCGCCGCCGGCCATCCCTCCGGCCTTGAAACCGAGACCCTCACCGTGCTCTCCATCTGCGCCACGCTCCACGCCAACCTGCCCCGCATCACCCAAGTCCGCTTCCTGGTCGACGGCCAGCCCCGCGCCACCCTAGCCGGTCACGCCGACCTCACGCGCACCTACCTAACCGCCGACGCCGTCCCCACCGAAGGAATTCATCCATGACTCACCCAGGCCCCCCCACCATCGGCGTTTTCGACTCCGGCTTCGGCGGCCTCACCGTCCTCCGCGCCCTCATCCACCGCCTGCCGCAAGCCCGCTTCGCCTTCCTCGGCGACACCGCCCGTCTCCCCTACGGCTCCAAGTCCCGCCGCACTATCGCCCGCTACGCCGCCCAGAGCGCGCAGTTCCTGGTCCGCGAGCAGTCTGCGGAGTTCCTCGTCATCGCCTGCAACACCGCCAGCGCTCTCGCCCTTGACGCCATTCAGGACGCAGTCTCCGTTCCCGTCCTCGGCGTCATCCAGCCCGGCGCGGAAGCCGCCCGCGCCGCCTCCAAAACCGGCGACGTGCTGGTCATCGCCACCGACGCCACCGTCCACAGCCACGCCTATCTCGCCGCCTGCCAGGCCCTCGGCCTCCGCGCCATTGAGAAAGCCTGCCCGCTGCTCGTCCCTCTGGTCGAAGAAGGCTGGACCGGCCACCCGGTAACCGCCGAAATCATCGAAATCTATTTGAACGAGCTCCGCTCCGAAGCTGCGGCACGCGGCTTCGATCCCGACACCCTGCTTCTCGGCTGCACCCACTACCCGCTCCTGCGCACTCTCTTCGAGCAGGCCGTCCGCCCCGGCGCAAAGGTCATCGACTCAGCCGAATCCGCCGCCCAGGCCGCCGTCCAGCTCTTCAATGGCCGCGCCACGGTCCCCCCCGCCGGTTCCTCCGCCGAAACCGAAGTCCGCTGTTTCGCTACCGACTCCGTAGAAAAGTTCGAGCGCCTCGGCTCCCACTTCCTGGGCCGCCCCACCGGCAAAGTTGAGCTGGTCGACCTGGGCGGTTAATGGGCTGGCGGCCGATCGCGTCATCGCCTAAGCCGCGAACCTGCCAACCCGCGCAGCGGGGCCAACTCGCCACGTTTGTCCACCAAAGACATCCCCCCGGCCAGCCAGACACGCAACAGCTACTCCCTGCAACCCCGCCAACTTGCCAACTCGCCAAACCCGCAACGCGGGGCCAACTCGCCGCATTTGTCTTCCAGCCGCCGCCATTCACTGTCCACTGTTCACTGTTCACTGTCCACTGTTCACTGTTCACTGTCCACTGTCCACTGCTCACTGTCCACTGTTCACTGTCCACTGTTCACTGTTCACTGTCCACTGTCCACTGCTCACCGGCTGATATCCTATTAGTTGGCCCGTCCTTCCCACACCAACCACGGGCTTCAGAGGAACTGAAAAAGCATGATCGATTTGGCGGGTAAGACGGCCGTGGTCTTCGGGCTAGCCAACAAGCGTTCCATCGCCTGGGGAATCGCCCAAAAACTTCACGAGGCCGGCGCAACCCTGGCCATCTGTTATCAAAACGAGCGCATGAAGCTTGAAGCCGAAGGCCTCATCGCCGAGCTCCCCGGCGCATCCGGCTTCCAGTGCGACGTGTCGAACGACGCCGAGATCGACACCGTCTTCGCCGCCATCAAGGAGAAGTACGGCAAGATCGCCATCCTCGTCCACGCCGTCGCCTTCGCCCCCGCCTCCGAGCTGCGCGGCGACTTCCTGAACACATCCCGCGAAGGCTTCCGCGTCGCCATGGACGTCAGCGTCTATTCGCTCGTCGCCGTGAGCCGCGCCGCCGCGCCCCTCATGATCGAAGGCGGCAGCATCATGACCCTCAGCTTCTACGCCGCCCAGAAAGTCGTTCCCCACTACAACGTCATGGCCCTGGCCAAGTCGGCTCTCGAATCCGCCGTCCGCTATCTCGCTTTCAGCCTGGGCGACAAGAACATCCGTGTCAACGCCATCTCCGCCGGACCCATCAAGACCCTCGCCGCCCGCGGCGTCGGCGACCTCGGCGACATGATGCGCGCCCACGCCGAGCGCGCCCCTCTCCACCGCAACGTCGATCAGCTCGAAGTCGGCGGCGCAGCGTTATTCCTTGCCAGCGACCTCAGCAGCGCCATCACCGGCGAAATCATGTACGTAGACTGCGGCTACAACGTCATGGGCTTCT
>Ga0181520_10000654_pt1 | contig 74640 bp, 66 predicted proteins | sample PEATcosm2014_Bin_29_FD_132451 | JGI IMG/M metagenome (GOLD analysis project Ga0181520, IMG submission 132451) | Peatland microbial communities from MTU Mesocosm Facility, Houghton, MI, USA - PEATcosm2014_Bin02_30_metaG | ecosystem: Environmental > Terrestrial > Soil > Wetlands > Peat | place... | reverse complement strand
GTGCCCCCAAAGTAGATCGCATTGCGCGACCGCGACACGCCTTTCACCGTGAATCCCTGCTGCCTCAGCCACCCGGTCACCGCGTTCAGATCCGCGTCCGTCAAGCCAAAGCGCGCCCCGTATTCCTCCTGCGTCAGCCACTGGTGGTACTGCGGCGACTTCGCATCCTGCTGTGCCTCCAGCAGCGCATTCAGTTCCGTCTGCTCCGCCGCGCCGAGGCTCGCGTTCAAGGTCAGCGATTCCATCCGCATCGCGGCATTCACCGCGCCCAGGTCGGAGGCCCGCCGCGTCAGCGGATGCATGGTTCCGGCCACCGCCACCGTCGCTCCCGCGCTCAGCTCCCCGGTGATCCGGTTGGCGCGTCCGCCCGTCTGCGCCAACATCGGGAGCGCCATCGCCAGCACCAGGGCGCCCACGCCCATCCAGCGCTTCCCGCGCGCCGCGTTGCCCGGCATCGGCCCGCTCCACCTGTCGTTCCAAGTCATTGCAGAATCCTCTGAAGAGAAATGCCAACCGAATCCGCGCGCTCGCATCGGACAATTTCCTGATGGACCCGGACCCGGCGACACGAGCCGCGCTCTGCCGATCAAAGCAAAGGGGAAGAGCTTTCCAAAGCAAAATCGGAACCCGCCAAGATAAGAATTTCCCAATGCGGGGTTCATTCCCAATGCGGCCAACGTTGCACCACGCCCGCTCCGCCGTTTGCAGACACGGCAAAGCCGTACCCGCGGGCACGGCTCGTCGTCTCTTCCGCCGGACTTGCTATTCCAATCCAGCCGCCTGCTTGCAGGCTCCGTGCAGCGCACACGCCTGCTTGGCGCAGCCGGTCATGTGATCCCGCGTCTGCTTCAGCGCGCTCAACTCGTCGCACATCCTCCGCATCACCTGCATGCACAGCTCCGGACGCTGCCGCAGAATCTGGTTCACCAGCTCGGTCTCCACAAAGATCGCTTCCACCGCCTCCACGGCCTCCACATCAAACTGGTAGCTCTTGGCGCAAAGCGCCGAAGGCAGTCCCAGCACCGAGCCCGGACCGGCCGTGCCCCGGACCAGTTCCTGCGCGGCCCCGCCCGGCAGCCAGGCTCGCGCCGTGCCGTTCACGATCAGGTACACGCCCAGCGCCGGGTCGCCAAAGGAAAACAAGCGCCCGCCCGGAGCCACCTCCCGCTTCTGCCCCGCCGGAGCCAGCGCCAGCGCCAGCTCTCCGGCCGCCGCGCAGGGCAATCCGGCGCCGGAAATCTCCAGCGGCGTTTCCGGTGACATTTTCTGCGAACATGGATTCAAAGCGCCCACCCCCGGCCTTCATTTCTACCAATCCTCCAACCATCGTGGTGTGACGCACGTCACGACTCAGTGTGACGACCCATTGCGCCTGCCCCGCCGCCGGTGCGCCAAATCCAGACCCACCGGACTCGTCCCTGCCGCCCCGCCTGCTCGAACGCCGGCATCCGACCAAAAGGGCATCATCCTCGGAAAGTGTCATTCTGAGCGCAGCGAAGAATTCCAGCGCAGCCCGCGCTTCCGTGCATCTTCAAACTTTCCGGCCAGCCGCCGATTCTTCCCGCCCCGGCACACCCGCCGCCGGAGCCCCTCGAATCCCGCTCCACCCTCCGCCGGCAAGCGTCCGGGTGCATCTCCCGCCCCATGCCTCTCGAACCCGGATCGTAACTTGTCTCCGGGCCAGCGAGCCGTTACCCTGTTCTGGCATGATCCGCTTCCTCCGCCTGCTCGCCCAAGTTCTGGTCCTCATCATCGTCGCCTTGTCCGCGGCGTTGATCAGCATGAGATTCGCCATCCATGGCCGCGAGGTTGCGGTGCCGGAATTGCGTGGCATGTTGCCCGCGGAAGCCGAGCGCGCCGCCGCCGAGAATGGCCTGGAACTGGCCCGCAGCGATCACTTCTATTCCGCCACCATCCCCGCCGGACGCATCGTCTCGCAGCAACCCGAGCCCGGCACCAGGGTCCGCCGCGGCTGGCGGGTGCAAGCCGCCGAAAGCCTCGGCGCCCAGCACATCGACATCCCGGCTGTTCTCGGCATGAGCCCGCGGGCCGCGGAAATCAACATTCGCCGCCGCGGACTTGAGGTGGGAGCCTCCGCCGAACTTCCCGTCGCCAACTCGGTGCCCGATGCCATCATCGCCCAGACGCCCGCGCCCGGCGCCGAGGGCATCGCCTCGCCCCGCATCAGTCTCCTCTATGCCGTTCCGCCGCCCGAGCCCGCCTATGCCATGCCCGATCTCACCGGGATGACCTTGACCGAGGCGACCGGACTTGTCACCGGCGCCGGATTGAAGACCTTCGCCGTCACCACGGCGCCACCCGGCCCGCCCGACAGCTTTGCCAGTCCTGGCGCCCGCCCGCCAACCCCGACCGTGGTTGGCCAGACGCCGGCTCCCGGCACCCGTGTCACTGCGGGCGCAAGCGTCTCCCTCGAGGTCGAGCGCCCCCTCTAGGGCATTTCCAACGGATGTGTATCTACCCATATATATCTTTACGCATATGTGTATCTTCCCGAATCTAATCCCCTCGTGCTCACAACGTCTGTTCCCCGGGCCGGGTATTTTTCCAGAGTGTCATCCCGGGCAAAGCGAGGAAACCAAGAAAAATCGTTTGGATTTTCTCCAAACGATTGCCTGAAAAGTAACCAATCTGAAAAATATTGCCTAGGGAGTCAATCGTTCAGCACTTTGCGCAACGATTGCCCAAGCAGTAAACTTCGCCTCGAAAACGATTACCCTTCTGGTCAATCGTTACCTCTCCGCAGCACCGCCGCAAAGAACCCATCGCAAGGGTGGATTCCGGGCAACGTGCGCAGAAAGGGACCGCGCACCAGCGTCTTCGGCTCCGCCCACGCCAACTCGCCGGAGTCTTTCAACTCCTCCAGAACGGTTTCGCAAGGCAGGACGCTAATCCGGTTTTCCCCGCATAAAACCTGCTCCACAACGTCTTCGCACTCCTCGGATTCCAGCGAGCAGGTCGAGTACACCAGCCTTCCTCCCGGGGCCAGCGCGGCGAGCGCCGCCCGTAAGATCGACATCTGTAGATCTTTAAGTCTGCCCAAATCCTCCAGCCGCAGCCGCCATTTGATCTCCGGATTCGCCGCCAGTGTTCCCGTGCCGCTGCAGGGCACGTCGGCCAGCACGCAATCGAAGCGTTCGGCAAACTTTATGGCGGTCACGTTGCCCGTCACCACTTGCACCCGCATCGCTTGGACCCGCTCTTTCAGCGCTCTTGCGCGATGTTCGTACAATTCCACCGCGGTGATCGCCGCCGCGGGATTGCGCTGGGCAATCGCCGCCGTCTTGCCTCCCGGCGCGGCGCAGCAGTCCAGAATCCGTTCGCCGTTTCCCACCAGCGCGGCCACCAGTTGCGACGCTTCGTCCTGCACCGCGACGTGATGATCGCGAAACGCAAGGCTGTGCGCCAGGTCGCCGGAGAGCAAACGGCGAGCCCCGGTCAGCAACTCACCGGGCGCAATTTGTATTCCCGCCTCGCGCAGTTCTTCCTCCGCGCCCGCCGCGGCCAGGCGCAGCGCCGGGCGCGGCGCCCTCTGGTTGGCCGCGCAAATGGCGCGTGCGGCGTTATATTCATACATGTCGATCCAGCGCGCGGCCATCCATTCCGGATGCGCAAACTCGTCCGCCAGCCCCTGCGCAGTCCCGCTTCCCGCGCCTGCCATAGGCGTTGCCGCGTTGGCCGCGAGCTTGCGCAGCACCGCGTTGGCATAGGGTACGGCCGAGCTTTTTCCGGAGCGCTTTACCAGTTCCACGCTTTCGTGTACCGCGGCGTGCGCCGGGATGCGCTCCAGGTGCAGCAACTGACAGGCGGCCAGGCGCAAGGCAACGCGCACCTCCCCATCCAGGCGCGCCACCTTCTGCGAAGAGTACTGCGCAATCCGCGCGTCCAGCCCGGACTGCCAGCGCAGCGTGCTCATCACCAGCTCGTAGCAAAGCGCGCGATCCTCGCGCGAGAGCCCGTCCATGCGCGCCGAGTTCAGCAGCTCGGACGCATAGGAGCCATCGCGCTCCACCCGGATCAGAATGTCGTAAGCAAAGGTTCGTGCGGGCGAGACCGCCATGTTAACTCCCCAATTTCTCGCCCGGCCTGGGCTGGTATCCGTTGATGAACTCACGCGCCTTCACCCGGCGCTTGCCTTCCAGTTGCAACTCGTCGATCGCAATTGCCGAACCGGTGCCGCAGCCTGCCAGCAGCCGTTCGCCCGCCGTGTCAATCTCGCCGGCGGCGAGCGCTGGCGCAGCGGCGGCCGGCGAGATCGCATGCAGCGTAAGCTGCTTGCCGCGAAACCTGGTGAATGCGCCGGGCCACGGCTGGAAGCCGCGCTGGCGGTTGCAGATCGTCTGCGCATCGCGGGAAAAGTCGATGCGTCCATCCTCACGTGTCAGGATCGGCGCCAGTGTCGCGCGCGAATCGTCCTGCGGCGTGGCTTTTAATCGCCGCTCCGCCAGCCCGGCCAGCGTCTCTACCAGCAGTTCGGCTCCCATCGCCGCCAGCCGCGGCGCCAGGGTTACGCTGGTGTCTTCGGCGCGGATGGCAAGCTCGCGCTGCAACAGAATGTCTCCCGTGTCCAATCCCTCGTCGATGCGCATGGTAGTGTTGCCGGTCACGCGTTCGCCGTTTGCAATGGCCCACTGAATCGGCGCTGCTCCGCGATACTTCGGCAGCAGGGAGGCGTGCAGATTGATGTTTCCATACCTTGGCAGGTCGAGCATCCAGCGCGGAACGATGCGTCCGTAGCCGACGACCACAATGCAGTCAGGCGCGAGCATTTCGAGTTGGGCGCGGAACTCGTCATTGTTCTTGATCTTCTCCGGCTGCGCAATGGGCAGGCCAAGCTCAAGGACCTTGTGCTTCACCAGCGACAGCGCCATTTCCATCCCCCGGCCCTTTGGCCGGTCCGGTTGGGTGACGGCCAGAGACACGTCGTGACCGGCGCGAACCAACGCTTCCAGCGGAGCAACGGCAAACGAGGGAGTACCGCAATAGACAAGCTTCACAACCTGATTGTAGCGCTGGAGCAGAACTGCGTCCGCGTTGCCGCCCGGCAGCTGTCGCGGGCCGGCGCCTCCGCCCGCATGAAGCGGCAGTGGAATGCACGGCGCAGACGAGGAAGCGGCGCGCCGGGCGCAGCTTCCCTGGGTGTGAAGACCGCTTTTTCTACCACTCGCCCTGGCGTTGCAGGCGACGAATCTTGCGTCGCATCATGTCGCGCTTCAGCGAGGAGAGGTGGTGAATATAGAGGGTTCCGTTGAGATGGTCGATCTCATGCTGAAAGGCGCGCGCCAGCAGATCCTCGCCTGTCCTCTCGTACCAGTTCCCGTGCACGTCCTGCGCCCGGATGGTGACGCGTTTGCTGCGGGTCAGAGTCTCGCGAAAGTCCGGAATGGAAAGGCAACCCTCGCCGCCGGCCTGTTTGCCTTCCACGTGTACGATCTGCGGATTGGCGAGCACCAGCCGCGACTCGGGATCTTCTTTGAAGGAGGTGTCGATGACGGTTAGATGCAGCGAGATTCCGATCTGCGGTGCGGCCAGGCCAACACCCTGAGCCTCATACATCGACTCAAACATGTCATCGACAAGCTTCTTCAACCTGTCATCGAATTCGGTTACGGGCGCGGCCGGAGTCTCCAGCACGGGATCGCCATATTTCACAATTGGATAAATCATCACTCGTTCCGGTTCAGTAATTATGAAGCTGTTCGCAGTATCCTTCGTAATTCCGGCGCAGTTCGATGAGCGAATCGCCACCAAATTTTTCCAGCGCGGCAGCTGCCAGCACAAGAGCTACCATGGCTTCTCCCACCACTCCGGCAGCCGGCACTGCGCACACATCGGAGCGCTCGTAGGCGGCTTTCACCGGCTCGCGGCTGGCGAAGTCAACCGAAGCCAGCGGGCGCCGCAAGGTGGAGATCGGCTTCAGGTGTCCGCGGACCACGATGTCGGAACCGTTGGAGATTCCGCCTTCCAGTCCGCCAGCATGATTGCCGGCGCGGGTGAAGGCCGTGAACTTTGAATGCAAGGTTGCGGCGTTCTCATCGCCTGCGGCAGCAGGGTCCTGGTAGCCGATCTCATCCTGCGCGGCCGAGCCACGCGACGCGGCCCCCAGAACGCCGTCTCCAATCTCGACGGCCTTTACTGCCTGAATGGACATGGCGGCGGCGGCCAGCCTCGCGTCCAGGCGCTCGTCCCAGTTGGCATAGGTTCCCAGGCCGGGCGGGACGTTGTGCGCCACCACTTCAAAGATTCCGCCAACGGTATCGCCAGTGCGCAGCACGGCATCCACTTCGGCCTTCATGCGCTGTTCTGATTCTTCATCGGCACAGTTGAGCAGGACTTCATTCTTCAGCGCCAGGTTGCGAAGCTGGTCAAAAGCAACCGCGCGCGACAAACGTGCGCCGCCTACCTGGATGACATGGCTGAGAACTTCGATCTCCAGTTTGGCGAGCAACTGCTTGGCAACCGCTCCAGCGGCGACGCGGGCGGTGGTTTCACGGGCGCTGGCTCGTTCCAGAATATAGCGAGCCTCCGGCAGGTTGTACTTCAGCGCGCCCGCCAGATCGGCATGACCCGGGCGCGGAGATTTCACCGCCCGGTGTTTCTCCGGGTCGCCTTCGCCCACCGGCAAAGCTTCGCTCCAGTTCTGCCAGTCGCGATTTTCGATCAGCATTGCGATCGGGGAACCGATGCTGTGACCATGCCGTACTCCGCTCAGTATGCGCGCGTGGTCGCGCTCGATCCGCATGCGCCCACCCCGGCCGAAACCCTGCTGCCGCCGCCAGAGTTCGCGATCGATGGCGGCCTCGGTTACCGGGATGCCAGCGGGCAGACCTGAGATATTGGCAACCAGTGCCTCGCCATGCGACTCGCCTGCGGTAAAAAATCGGAGCATTACAGAATTGTAACGGAAGCGCCGCAATTGCCGTTGGAGTTCCTTCGGAATCAGGGCACAGGGCGGAGCGCGGCCGGCGGAAATAAGGAATCTCCACCCATGCAGTCCCGTGCAGACGGTGCGCCCGGAGGCGGGCAGAAAAGGTCGCCCGCTTGACCAACCGCGCTGGTGGTTAGTCGGTTGGCGCTGTGATGGCTTCGCCCTCAACTTCGGCCGGCTCCAGGGATTTTAGAAACTTCTGCGTGTTCAGCAGAGGACGCGCCAAGGCGGAGTTGTACGCAGTCCAGGGGGAATCCAGGTCGGCATCGCGCTCGCATTGCGCCCGCATGGCTTCCATCTTGGAGTCGAGGTCGTCCAGGTAGTGCAGCATCAACGCCTCTGGAAACATGGGCAGCTTGGGTGAACCAAAGTCGTACTGGCCATGATGGCTGATGATGAGATGCTCTACCAGCATCTTGAGAGGTGGAGGAAAGCCGGGAAGCAGTTCCAGCTTGGCGTGCAGCAGTTCAAGGTCGATGATCAGGTGGCCGAGCAACTGGCCCTCGGTGGTATAGCCGAAAGAGCGGTTATATGTGAGCTCGCGAATCTTTCCGATGTCGTGCAGGAAGGCGCCGGTGAGCAGCAGGTCGCGGTTGATGAACGCATAGTTGCGGGCAACCAGGTCGCAGGAGCGGAACAGCGAGACGACGTGCTCGAGCAGTCCGCCGATACATGCGTGGTGCATGGTCTTGGCCGCAGGAGCGTTGCGGTAGGCGCGGGCGATCTCCGGGTCGGCCATAAAGAGTTCCAGCAGATGGCGCAGATGAGGTTCACCAATGGAGGCGACAAATTCACCGAGCGCGCTCCAAAGCTCATCGATATCCTTCGCTGTTTTGGGAAGGTAATCGGAGAAGTCAACCTCGGCCTCGTCCACCTTGCGAATCTTGTGAATGGTGAGTTGCCAGCGCTGGTTGTACTTGTTGAGCAGTCCCTTGATTTTGACGATGTCATCCTGCTCGAAGGCGTCGGCGCACTCCTCGACGTTGTCCCACATTTTTGCCTGGATGGTTCCGGTGCGGTCCATGAGGGTGAGATCCAGATACGGCTCGCCGCTCTTCTTGGACTTGATCTGTTTATTGCTGACGACGAAGCTGGTGGTGACGATCTTGTTTTCCTGTTGCGCTGCGTCGCGAATGTAAAACTCTTTCATGAATGGGCCATCCTTGCCCGGCGGGAGCGGGTCACGAATTCATGGTATCGCGGAAAGCGGGGCAGCGGATAGCAAGAACCTCGGTCAGGAGGCATCGCGCGGCAAACGCAGCGTGACCGTGGCGCCACGGCCTTCTCCCTCGCTGGTGGCGTAAGCGCTGCCGCCGTGGCGTTGCGCGATGCCGCGCACGATGAACAGTCCCAGGCCGGTGCCTTTTACCCGTTGGCGAAGGCGCTCATTGACGCGGTAGAAGCGGCGGAAGATCCGCTTCAGTTCACCTTGCGGGATGCCCTGGCCCTTGTCGGTCACCCGCACCAGCAGATCGTTGGCGTCGTCGAGAAGTTCAATCGTAATGGCGATCTTGCTGGGAGAGTATTTGACCGCATTCTCCAGCAGGTTATTGATGGCCGACCGTAACTCTTCGGGATCCCCCTGCACCCATGGTGACGAAAGCGTGTAATCGACAAAGCGGATGTTTTCCGCGGCAAGGTGATGGCGGGTCTGGGCAAGCGAGGCGCAGTCGCGCACGATCTCGCCAAGGTCAAGGCGCTGGAAGTTCTTTACGCTTTTTTGCCCGAGGTGGCCGGCGCGCAACACCTGGTCCACGGTATGGATGAGGCGGTCGGTGTCCTCCAGCATGATGCCGTAGAAGCGTTTGCGCTGCGTCTCGCTGAGAGTGCGCGACTGCAGCGTCTCCAGGTAGAGACGGATGGATGCGATCGGCGTCTTCAGTTCATGGGTGACCGCGTTGATGAAGCTGTCATGCTGATCGCTGCGGCGCATCTCGCGCACCAGGAAAATGGTGTTCAGCGTGACTCCGGCAATAATGAAGCTGAAGAAAATAATGCCGAGAACGACCATTCCGACTTCACGCCAGCGAATCACCCAGGTGATGTTGAGAGCCAGCGCGACGGCAACCGAACAGGCTCCGAGGACGATAAAAAACGCGATGGCCTTGTTGCGGGAGGTGATCGCCATAAGACAGCTAGATAGTAGTGAGGCGGCCGGACTTAGTAAAGAGGAGATGAGAACGGATCAGAGGCAGGCGGCCGCGGACCGGGCGCCGCAGCCGGTGTGAAAAAGCAAGCCATGACAAATGCGCCAGGGCTTGGCATGCGATTCTGCGTGATTGCCTGAGAGCGACTAGTCGCCGGCGGCGGCGTTTGCAACGGCCTTGTCCTCGGGCGCCAGAGGACGGGGCGCGGAATTACTCCTGGGCGGGAACTCCTTGACGCGGCTGTTGGCCCGCGGCAGTTTGATGTCGTGGGCCAGTCCCACGGCGGCGAGAGCCGAGATGACGTACCAGTTGGTGTCGATCTCCCACCAGCGCAGGCCGTGGCGTGCGGAGTTGGGATGGGCATGGTGATTGTTGTGCCAGCCTTCGCCGAAGGTGAGCAGGGCGATGAGGAAGTTGTTGGTGGAGTCGTCTCCGGTCTGCCAGCGCTGCGTGCCCCAGATGTGGGTGGCGGAGTTCACCAGCCAAGTGGCGTGCAGGCCGACTACGGTGCGGAAGAAGACGCCCCAGAGCACCATGTTCCATCCGCCAAAGTAAAACACGGCGGCACCGACCACAATCTGGGTGATCCAGTGGTACTTGCTGAGCCAGAGATAGAACTTGTCGCGGCGTAGATCGGGAACGTAAGGCGCCAGTTCCTCGGTTCCCTGGTGAAGCGAGTGGCCGGTGAGGATCCAGCCCATGTGCGACCACCACTTGCCATCGCGCGGAGAGTGCGGATCGCCTTCGCGGTCGGTGAGTTGATGATGGATGCGGTGGATGCCGACCCAGAAGATGGGTCCACCCTCGAGGGCGAGCGTTCCGCAGACGGCAAAGAAATATTCCAGCCACTTGGGGCAGCGGAAGCCGCGGTGCGTAAGCAGTCGATGATAGCCGACGCCGATGCCGAGCGATGCGGAGATCCACCAGAGTCCGGTGGCGACGGCAACTCCCTTCCACGAAAAGTGGAGGAGAGCATCGACGGCCAACACATGATAGATAACCATGACGATGCAGGTAAGCCAATTGATCCGGTTCTTGTCCTGGGTTGATGTCACCCGGCTCCATCCTTTCGTGACCTTCAAAGTTCGCCGCGGATGCGGCGGAGATGCGGGGAAGGCCACGCCACTATTGTTCTTAAGATAACAATCGCGAGTGGCGGGCATTGTAAGATTTCTGTAAGTCCCGCGAAGGCTTCGTGACCCATCCAACGCCGGTTCTCCGGTTACTCCGCAATGGGAGATTTAGAGGAAAATGTTCTGTTTTGCAGATGCTTTCACCCAATGGTGTCAACCAGCCCGGCACAGCAGCGTCTATGTTCAAAGGGCAGTCATCGAGAGGGGAAGCGAAATGCGAGTGAATGTTTTGGCGGCGGCAGCCATACTGGCGACAGTTCTTGGCGGCGTGGCAATGGCACAGGATGCTCCACCCCAGGTTGCTTCCGGGCAGGAGCGGCCCGGCCGAGGCGCGGGCGTGGGTGGTCAGATTATTGCCATCGAGGGTTCGACCATGACGCTCGACACCTTCAGCGGGGGCAGCGCGAAGGTCAAGATCACGTCCTCGACACGATTCATGAAGGATCGCGAGGAGGCCAAGCGCAGCGACTTCAAGCCGGGCGACCGGGTGTTCGTCTCCGGCGGGCAGGACAAAGATGGCGTGTGGACGGCGCAGATGGTGCGGGGACGCAGCGGAGGTGGAGGTTTTTCGCGTGGCCCAGCAATGGGTGGCGCACCGGAAAAACCGGAGGACAATGGCAGAAGCTACATCCTTGGCGAGGTTACAAAGATCGATGACACAAAGCTGACCATCCGGAAGCCTGACAACACCGAGCAGGTGATAGAAGTCGATGACGAAACTTCATTCCGCAATGGCCGCGAGAGCGCGACGTTCGCGGATGTGAAGGTTGGGGATTTTGTGCGCGGGCAGGGAGCACTGAAGAACGGCGTGTTTGTGCCGCGGGAGCTGAACGCCGGCAGAGTTCGCGGGGCACGCCAGGGAATCGCCGCGCCGCAGAACCAGAGTCCGGCTGCACCAGTCTCCAACGACCACAAGCAATAGGGGCAGGAAACTTGTCGAGGCTTCCCAGGAGTGCGGCGGAACTGCTGCTCGGGCTGAGTTTGATGGTTGCCGCGGCATGGGCGCAACCGCCTGCGCCAGCGCAGAGCGCGGCCCCGCGTGCGCCCGCCGCGACGACGGTTGCGCCCGCCGCGGGATTTTCAATTCATGGAGTCATTCGCTCGGGCAGCACCAACCTGCCGGGTGTGACCGTTACGGCGACGCACGCGTTGACCGGCCGCAAGCTGATTACATCGACCAACGTCGATGGCTCCTTCCGCCTTGATTTACCTTCCAGGGGACGCTGGGTGTTACGGGCGGAGTTTTCCGCCTTTGCGGCGCAGACGGCCGAACTGGTGCTGACTCCCGCGCAACCGGAAGCAATGCACGATTTCGAACTGGTCTTGCTTTCCAGGGTACCGAAGACGGCGAATAACGCGGGCGAGGCAGCGAGCCAGGAAGGCAACGGGCAAGCGCAAGCCTGGAACCAGCAGGTGGCCGCCGGGCGGGGCGCGCAGAGGTTGACCCTGAACTCGGATAATGCCGCGCTGGCGCAGTCCGCGCTGCCGGGAGAAGGGGATGCGTCCCTGGCCGGTGTGAGTGGGTTGGCAGCGAGCGAGGATGCGGCAAACCAATCGGTTTCCGTAAGCGGCCGGATGGGCAACGAACAGGATTTTGGTTTGCAGAATATGGATCAACTGCGCGACCGCATCAATGATCTGCGAGCGCGGGGACAGTTGGGCGGCGGCGGTTTCGACGGCCCAGCCGACGGTCCAGGCAGCGGCTTCGGTCCCGGCGGTCCCGGCGGCGCGGGTGGCGGCGGTGGCCGGATGCGCATGGGTTCGCTGAACCGGCCGCACGGGCAGATCTACTATGACGCCAGCAATGCGGCACTGGACGCCGCACCGTATTCGCTGAGCGGGCCGGCAGAAAAGCCGGGGTATGGCTCCAACAAAATCGGCGCGATGCTGGGCGGACCGCTGAAAATTCCGCACCTGTACGAGGATGGCGGCAAGACCTTTTTCTTTCTGAACTATTCGGGGATACGCAGTTCGATGCCGTATGACATGTTTTCGCATGTGCCGACGCTCGCCGAACGTGGCGGCGACCTCAGCAGCGTCAATGGCGGCGCTCTGCAGTTATTCAATCCCCAGACGGGCGCGCCGCTGAGCAACAAGTGTGCCGGAAGCATGAACGCGCAGGGAAACTGCGTGATCAACCCGCAGGCCGCGGCGCTTTTGCATTACATTCCAACTCCAAATGTTTCCAACGGTTCGCTGCAGAACTATCACTTCAGTTCCGCGTCTGAAAACGACCAGGACATATTTGCCTTGCGGCTGACGCACAATTTTGGCGCCACTACGGGGCAGCGCGGCATGCCGCCGCCTCCGCCGGGAATGCCGGAGCCGCCGGGAGCAGGCGGACGGGGCGGGCGGTCACGCAATAACCTGAGCTTTGGACTGAACTACCAGCGCAACGAATCTGGCAATCTGGAGCCGTTTGCGACCGTTGGCGGCAGCACCCACACGAACGGTTTCAACGCCAACGTGGGCTGGGCGGTGAGCAAGGGCAAGTTGAGCAATCAGCTCCGCTTCACCTGGAACCGCAGCCGCTCGCATACCGGCAACTACTATGCCGGTATCACGAACGTTGCGGGCAACGCTGGCATCGGCGGAGTCTCCGATGGCCAGGGCGACGCGTTAAACTGGGGCGTCCCGAACCTGGCGTTTTCCGACTACACCAGCCTGAATGATGTAGCTCCGTCGCAGCGTGATTCGCAAACCTTTTCTTTGAGCGAAAGCTTTGGCTGGTTCCGGGGAAAGCATCATCTCCACTTCGGCGGCGACTATCGCTGGATTAACAACAAGGCCTATGCCAGTACGAACCCGCGTGGCAGCTTCACGTTCACGGGCTCCTCCACGGCAAAGTACGTCATGAATGCTCAGACGGGTGTCCCTGCGCCGGTCGCTGGGACCGGCTATGACTTTGCCGACTTTCTGCTGGGCTACGCGCAGTCGGCATCGCTGGCGTATTCCCAGGTGCACGACCAGTTTCTGGGCGACAGTTACGACTTGTTTGTACAGGATGACTGGCGGGTGAAGGGGAATCTGTCGGTGAATGCCGGGCTGCGCTATGAGTTCATCTCGCCCTTCCATGAAGCCCACGGTCAACTCGCGAATCTGATTACGCAGTTCGATGCGGATGGCAATTTTCTGGGTGTGACTCCGGTGCAGCCATCCACACCGAACCAGCCGTACGGGCGGGCTTTGATGCATCCGGACCGCGACAATTTTGCTCCGCGTGCCGGCATTGCATGGAAGCCGTTCGGAGCAAAGACGGTGGTGCGGGCGGGCTACGGCATCAACTTCAACCTGGGAGAGTATGCCTCGGTAGTGCAGAACCTGGCGGCGCAGCCACCTTTCGCCGTGACCGAAACAAACTCTGCTCTGCCGACGGCGCCCAGCAGTCTGTGCATGGCCAACGGGTTTCCCATCTCCGCGGGCGCGCCAGCCAATCCGTGCCAGGTCAACGGACTTCCCGCGGCCAATCCGGCGACGCCCAGCGCGACCCGGAATAACTATGGGGTCGATCCGAATTATCGCGTGGCCTACGTGCAGATGTGGAATCTCAACGTGCAGCACGAGCTGACCTCAACCTTGCTGTTGAATGTGGGTTACACGGGAAGCAAGGGTTCGGCGCTGGACATGCTGCGCGCGCCCAACCGCGGACCGGCCGGGGCGATCATCCCCAGCGTGGAGGCATTCAACTGGGAGACCTCGCAGGGATCGTCGATCCTGCATGCCGGTTCGGTGCGCCTGCGCAAGCGCACGACCAAGGGGTTCGCGGTGGGCGGCACCTACACCTACTCGAAGTCGATTGATAATGCTTCATCGATTGGCAACGGCGCGCAGGTGGTGGCGCAGAACGATAAGGATCTGCGGGCGGAACGCGGGCTTTCCAGTTTCGATCAGCGGCACAAGCTGAGCGGCGATTGGACGCTGGAATTGCCCTGGGGCGAGGGACGCAAGTGGCTCACCCGGCCGGGCATTGCGCAAAAGATGCTTGGCGACTGGCTGCTGCAGAGCACCTTCACGGCGGCTTCCGGCACGCCGTTCACGGCCCGCGTGCTGGGCAGTTACACCGACGTGGCGGGTGGAACCAACGGCACCCTGCGCGCCAACTACACCGGCGCTCCGATTCAGATCGGCGACCGCAGCATCAAGCACTGGTTCAACACGGCGGCGTTTGTGCCCCCGGCGACGGGTACCTATGGAAATGCCGGCAGAAACACCGTCATCGGACCGGGCAGTTGGCTGTTCAACCTCGTGCTGGCGAAGAACATTCCGCTCAGGAATTCGATGGGGCTGGAGATGCGTGCCGAGGCCGACAACGTGCTGAACCATCCCAACTACTCAGGCATCGACACCACGGTGGACTCGCCAACCTATGGGCAGGTGACCAGCGTGGCTTCGATGCGCAAAATGATTCTGTCGTTGCACTACCGGTTTTGAGGAAACGGATTTGCCGGCGAATGAAGATCGATAATGGGATGGTAGCCATGAGAGCGTATGAAAACGAATTCATTCGCAAGGCGCTGGCCGTGCTGCTGTGCTGCTCGATGATGGCTTCCGGCACGGCGCTGGCGCAGGTGGTGCGTGGGGGTGAAAATGGCTTCACCTTCAAGGTGTCAAGCGAACTTGTGCTGGTGAGCGTCACCGTGCATGACAAGCACGGTGCGCTGGTGCGCGGACTCAAGCAGAGCGACTTTACCGTGCTGGAAGACGGCAAAGTGCAGCGCCTGCAGAGTTTCGACATTGAAGACGTGGAGAACTACCTGCAAAGCGCTCCGCAAGGCGGCCCCGCACAGGCCGAAACAGCGGCGGCCAAGACCGATCTGTTGACCAGCAGGAAAGCTCCTTCGCTCGAAGCGCTGCGGGACCGCAGGTTGATGGTGCTGTTTCTCGATCTGAGCTCACTGGAGAGCGACGACAGCGACCGTGCCGTGGAGAGTGCAAAGAATTTCGTGGCGAAGCAGATGACGCCCGCCGACCTGGTGAGCATCGTGAGCTTCGATACCTCGCTGAAGGTGGTACAGGATTTCAGCGGCGACAAAAAGTTACTGCTGGCGGCGCTGGAGCGAATTGCGGGCAACGAGGGAGTCGGCCAGGAGGCGGGTACCACCGGCACCAGCGAGGGCACGCCCGACGACGCCGGCTCGTTTGTGGCCGACGATACGGACTACAACATCTTCAACACGGATCTGCGATTGCAGGCGCTGGCGACGCTCGCCAGAAATCTCGCCGGCATCGATCAGAAGAAATCGATTTTGTACTTCAGCAGCGGCATGACCAAGACGGGCGTGGAGAACCAGGCGCAGTTGCGCGCGGCAGTAAACGCCGCGGTACGCTCGAATGTGTCGATCTACGCGGTGGACTCGCGCGGCCTGCAGGCGCTGCCGCCGGGCGGCATTGCAAGTTCGGCGAGTTTGCGCGGAGTTTCCTCCTACAGCGGCGCCGCGGTGCAGAACGATCTGGACTCAAACTTCGCCAGCCAGGAGACCCTGGTGACCATCGCCGAAGATACCGGTGGCAGTGCGTTCCTGGATAGCAATGATTTCAGCAAGGCATACGCAAAGGTTCAGGCGGATAGCGAAACCTACTATGTGCTCGGATACCGCAGTTCGAATCCAAATCGAGATGGCCGCTTCCGCCGCATCGAGGTGAAGTTGAACCGGAACGATGTGAAACTAGAGTATCGCAAGGGATACTACGGGCCCAGGGATTTCCAGCACTTCACCAAGGAAGACCGTGAAGAACAGTTACAGGAAGAAATGATGTCCGAGTTGCCGAACACGGATCTTCCCGTATACCTGGCGAGCGGCTACTTCCGCGCCCAGGAGAGCAAGTTCTACGCCATGGTGTCGATTGTTGTGCCTGGTTCGGCCCTGGTGGCGCAGCGCGACAAGGACCGGGCATCGCTGGACGTGCTGGGGATGGTGCGCGATAAGGAAACCAGGTTTCCGATCGGCAACATTCGTGACACCGTCAAGCTCACCCTGGAGCAGACGCAGAGCGTGACCGCAGGCGGGAGTGCGCCCAGTGCCGGAGCAGGCGCAGCATTGGCGACTGGAGCGAAGCGCAAAAACGTGCAATACAATACGGGCTTCCTGCTTCCGCCAGGGCGTTATCATCTGAAATTCGTGGTGCGCGAGAATCAGAACGGACGAGTAGGAACCTTCGAGTCAGACCTGGTCATTCCGGATCTGCGCAAAGAAAAAATGAAGATGAGTTCCGTCATACTTTCCAGCCAGAAAGTTCCGGCGGGAAAGAAGTCGCAGTCGAATCCCCTGGTGAGCGACGGACAGGAGATCGTCCCCAACATTGCCCACGTCTTCACGCCAGAACAGTCGATGACGCTGTACTACGAGGTTTATGAGCCGGCGCAGTGGGCGGAGAAAAAGGACGCAATCCACCTGCTCACCAACATTGAATTCTTCCGCGGCAAGGTGAAGGTGTACGAGACGCCGATGGTGGAGACGCAGCGGTTGAACGCTGCCGGCCGCAAGGCAGCGGCATTTCAGTTTGAAGTGCCGATGAAAGCCCTGAATCCCGGCTGGTACACCTGCCAGGTAAACGTGATCGACGACGCGGGCGCGGTATTTGCATTTCCGAGAACGCAGGTGCTGGTGAGGCAATAGCCGGGTCTCACCGGAAAGCGGAAAACGGGCTTTCCCAAATGGGAGATTTGCGAGTCAAGCCCTGACCGTTCGCGGCGCTGAACAAGCTTTGATGCACCCATAGATTTCAATACTTCTATTCGCACGACAGCGCGTTGCAGAATCGGAGAGTGCCGGGTTGGCTGCCTGTCTGGGCGCGGAGCCAAAGCTGTTGCTGGCCCCGAACCCACTGTCTGCGGATGGCACGGTCACGGGCAGGTGGCTTCCAACTTGCGCTAGCGTGACTACTGCAGTCGGAAGAACTGAACTCCCTTCCAGTCGGGAATCGAATTGATATGAAGATCGTTACTGCTGGGCGACTGCATCATCAGGTAGCGCACGTTGAAGCCAACGGATTGCGAGGAATAATCCGCGGTATTGTTGGCGTTGACGTATGCGCCGATGTACCAGTTGGGAGCCATGCGGTACCCCATCTTGAATTCCAGGTTATAGTTGGCGCCGGTCTTGGACTGGCCCAGATAGGATGGATTCGCCAGAGTCGGTGAAAGTAGTGGATAGTATGGCGTTGCATCCTCGGAAAAGAACTGCATGCCCAGACTACCTGCGATGGAATATTCCATGCGCTCCCACCTTCCCACCCAGCGGATGGGAACGTTGAAGAGAAAGTAACTCTGCGGGCTGAAGTAACCGCCCTGTCCAAGGGTGAAGTAACGCAGGTTCTGATCGTAGTGCATGCCCGTCAGGTTCATGCCCACACTCAGCCGTCCCTGCGGGCGCTCCATGACCTTCCAGTAGGTTCCGGCGGTTCCGCTGATGCGGTTATTGTTGGCAACGTTATGCCCGTCGATCCAGTCATAGCCGAATTGGGTGTAGATGCCGGAGTTGCCTCCACCCCAGTTCCCGGCAACCTGTGCGCCCGTTGCCATCACGCCGCCCCAGACATATCCGGTACCGGGGTCGTAGGTGCCCGAGTAGGAGAGCAGGGTATCCGTGATGGCGCTGCGGTTGAACTGGACGGTGATGGGACCGCCCAGGATCTTCCAGCGCAGGCCGGCTTCAAAATTCCGCACCCAGAATCCCTGTGGCGTCATGCCAAGCATGGCGCCGAAGTTCTGCGTGGAAATCTGCACGTCGCCGGCGGCTCCGGCGGCAGACTGGGATGCGATGGTCGCACCCTGGCCCAAGGTTCCGAATGGCAGACTGGTGGTGGGGGCAGGTTGTCCGGAATAGATAAATGTGGGCTTGAAATCAACTCCAACGCGCAGGCTTTCGCCGAGCATGAAGCTGCCGCTTACGTTACCCTGCTCGGTAATGGCGCGGTCAAAGCCAACCGTGCCACTGCGGCTGGTGACAACGGTTCCGGCGCCGAAGAAGGGGGTATTGCGCGACTGCACGGCGTTGATTTCACTCTCGATCTCCTGCCGTTCGCCCTGCTGTTTGCCGGGAGCAATGAAGGCGCTGTCCCAGCGCGAGCTCTTGCGCTCGATCAACTCTCCCAGGGCCTGATCCGTATCCTGCTGCGCGGTGGTGCTCTTGGGCGGAATGAGGTTTTCCGATGGCGGAGAGGTGGGAGCAGGCGCGTCGCTGTTCTGTTGGGCCGGTGTGTCCTGCGCTTCGTAATCCGAGCCGCCCAGGTGCAAGGAAATGGGACGGGTCGCCGGGTAATTCTCGGCGGGCGCCGTGGAACCTTGATTCTGTTTTTTCGGCGGCTGCTTCTTGTGGGTGGCGGGCGGCGCAGTCGTGCCGGGTGCGGACGAATCATTTTGCTGGCTGTTCATCTGCTGCCGGATTGCCTTCGGTACGGATGGCAAAACGTTATCAGCAGGCATGGGCGCGGTGGAGTCTCCTGCTCTCGGGGTGTAAACGTGGGTGAGGCTGTTGCGGTTGATCCGTGGCAGTTCGCCATCGGGCATCAGCAGCCGGGCGAGGTTCTGCGTGGCTTGCGACTGGTGCGGAGCCTCCCTGCCTTGACCCAGGATGCCGAAAAGCGAATCCTTCGCACCGTCTGTGGGCATGGCTTCCAGCGCGGCCTTCCAGTAGGCCTCCGCCTTGTTATAGTCGCCGTGGGCGGCTGCCTGCTTGCCGGCCACCTCCAGCAGGGGCGCGCTCTTGGGCCAGCGCTGGAGTGCAACCTTGGTCCAGTGTTCGGCAAGCTGGGTGGCCTGGACGCTCATGGCGGCGCCAATTGCACCGAGGTAATCGTCGACCTGTGCGTCCACCATGCCCCATTTTTCGTAGACCAGCAGGGCGCGGCGAGGGTCACCGGTGCGGAGAAACACTCCTGCCAGTCCGGCGCGGATCTTGTTGTCCATGGGAAGGGCCTGCGCGGCGGCCGTAAGGATCGCGATGGCGCGTGGTTCGTCACCTTCCTCCAGCGCCTGCTGAGAACGGCGCAAGCTCCATGTGGACCAGATATTTCGGACGTTCTCGCGCTGACTGGGAGTAAGGTCGTTGCGCAAATTGATGGTGGTCAGCAGGGCGTAGAGTTCCTTCTCGCGGCCGTCAGCGTCCAGATAACTCCAGGCAAGCTGGATGTCGAGATCGGCGGGTGGCTGCTTGCGCATGACATCATACGGCCAGCGGGCCTCCTGCAGCAGGCGGATGCCGCCCTCACTGTCGCCGATGGCGACATGCACGGAAGCCATCAGGGCCAGGTAATTGGCGTCTTTTTCCAGAATCTTGCGCACTTTGTCGGGCATGCGTTCGGCTTCGGCGAGGGCGCGGTCGTCATCCTTCTGTTCGTGCAGTCCGTTGAGGTATCCGCGCCAGGCGTCGGGGTCGTTTTCGTTCTGGTCCACGATGTTCTGGAAGAGTTCGCTGGCTTTATCGGGCCGTCCCTGGTGCATGTAGACGTTGGCGAGTTGGAGCTGGGTGTTGACTTGCGGGCCGTGGGCCAGGCCGGGAAGTTCCAACGCCTTGCGCAGGAATGCTTCTGCGCTGTCGAAGTCTCCCTGGGCGATGTAGATGGCGGCGATGGAGTTAAGGAACGGACCGGAGCGAACCGCCTGGGAGTAGATTCCCTGGGGCATGGCCTTGATTGCGGCAATGGCGCGCGCATAGTCATTGATTCGCAGGTATGCGGCCAACAGCCCCTGCCATGCGTTCAGGTTATCGGGATTGCGGTCCGCGATGCGCTTGAAGAACGCCGCGGCTTCCGCCGCCTGTCCCTGATCCAGCATGGTGTTGGCAAACTGGAGCTGAATGTCGGCGGCGGCGCGTGGCGACTGCTGTCCGGCAATCTGGGTAGCGCGGCGTAACATGCGTTCGGCTTCCATCTGTTGGCCGGTAGCCTGGTTGGCCAGGGCCAGCGCGGTGAGCAGGTCGGCGTCATTCTCCAAAGCGTCACGAGTCTGCGTGGAAAGGCGGTGATAGGCCTGGATGGCAGCCTCGGAATTGCCAGCCTTGTAAAGCGCAGTCACGTAGCCGCGCCATGCGGGCGCGTTCTGCGGATCGGCCTCGGCCACCTTCTTGAACAGCGGCAGCGCCGATTGTACGTCGCCCTTCTTCATCATGGAACCGGCCAGTCCGATGGTGGCTTCCGCATTGGTGGGCCGCAGGGCCAGCGCCTGCTGATAGGCGTTGATGGCATCATCGGTGCGGTCCTCTTGCAGCGCCAGGTTCCCATGTTTCATCTCAGTCCAGAAGTGAGCGCTCTCCAGGGCTTGTTGGATTGCCTTGTCCTGGGGCTGGATCCTGATTGCATCCTCGAAATTATGGAGGGCGCGTTCAAACTCCTCCTTCTTCATGTTCACAAAGCCGAGACCGGCCAGCGCCTGGCCGGAGTTTGGATGGCGCTTGAGCACGCTCTCAAAGCGCGCCTGCGCCTCCTCGAGGTTGCCTGCATTCAGTGCCTTGTAGCCGCGATCCTCATCGGGGTCGCCAGCCGGCTCTGCTGCCTTGGCTGGATTCGGGGCTGTGGCCTTCTGCTCCTGGGCGCTCAGGTCGCGGTCCGGATAACGCTTGAGGTAGTCGCGAATGGAAGCCTGGTAAGCGGGGTTCGTGGCTTCCCAGCTCAGCGCCTGCCGCCAGGCCTGGCGTGCAGCCTCACTGTAGGTTCCATGCAAGGCGGAAAGCAGTTGGACGCCCTGCATGCGCGTCTTGGGGTCGTAGGTCAGCAGGCGTCCTAGCGCGAGCTTGTATTGGTCGTTCGTAGGGTAGCGTTGCACCAGTTGGCGGATGAAGGCCAGGGCGGGCTCGCGGCCATTGGCGGAAGCGGCTTCGGTCTCATAGTAGGCCACCGCCCAATCGCCGAGTGGAGGTTCTTCACCAAAGATCTCACGATAGATGCGGAAGGCGTCGTCGGGGCGGCCAGCGCGGGCGAGCCGGCCAGCTTCGTCCAACCGGGTGCGCTGTTGCGCGGTGAGCACCTTCATCGCCTCAATGCGTGCGATGGCCGGATCTCCTGGATGGGCGCGTTTCAGGCGATCGAGATAGGTCCGCGCCTCCTCCGGTCGTCCGCTTTGCTTGGCCCAGCGGGCCAGACCAGCCAGCGCCTCGGCCTGGTTGGGATCAGACAACAATACCTGTTGCCAGGTTTGCGCCGCCAGATCAGTTCGTCCGCGCCCTTCCAGAGAGCGAGCCTTTTCCAGCAATAAATCGACGGCACTGGAAGCCGCCATCATCATGGGCGCCAACAGAACTACCGTGATTGTCCAAAGGATCCAACGCTTCCATCGACTCATTTGTTTCTCCACCGGACTTCCAGTGCGCCTTCGGCGGAAAACCGGAACAGGTCCTGGACCCACCCGATGCCAAAGAGCGCAAGATTCTGATCGTAATACCTTGGCGGATCCCCATACAGACCGCTCTGCGGCTTGCGCGCAATCTCCAGGCGGCTCAGCTGCAAAGTTAAGGCCCTGTCGTCCCCTACCGTCTTCAGGAAAGGCAGAAGCGCGGCAGAGTAACCCACCCCGGCGCGTTCCGCGGTGACCTTGCCCTCCGCCGAGACAATCATCGGCGGATAGAAATTGTCTTTCATGTAGGTGCGCATACCTTGCAGCGCAGCCAGCAATTCCTTGCGTCCGCGAGTGTGGGGATCCGTCATACCGGCCCATAAATAGACGCGAATCGCGTCAAAGCTGGAACGGGAATCAGAGGCCGGCCCGCGGCCCGGCTCCCAACCCTTCTCGGTCGAATACTTCACCCAGTCCAGCACAAACCCGTGCGGCGCTGCGTGGCGCACAATGGCCGGGGTATTATCGGCAATCTGCGCCCAAGGCCCATCGGGAAGCGCCGCCGCGAGCCCGTAGAGAAGCTGCACCGGCAGGTAGCTTGGGTTCAATTCCACGAAGTTTCCGGAAGCGAAGCCGACCGGTGCGGGCAACAGTACCGTGCCCGCACCTGGCATCTTGACTACGCTCAGCTCAGCGACGTGGCCGGCGATGGCATTTCCCAGCTTGATGAATCCGGGTTCCTGCCAGAGCCGGCCCGCCTGGATCAGGCTGTAAGCCATCCAGAGGTCGGCATCACTGGCAGGGTTGCGGTCGAGAACGTGCCATTTTTCATCGGGATCGCAGCCCCAGAGCCAGGCTGGCAGGTTCGATGTAAGATCGCCCGCGGCCAGGTTTGTCTGGGTCCACTGCAGGATGCGGTCGAATGTGGGCCGGTCATTGGCCACCAGGGCGAAGAACATTCCGTAGGCCTGAGCCTCGGAGGTCGTGCGCGCGCCATCATCGTGGTCCACGACGCGGCCGCTCTCTTCCAGAAAGCCGCGCTTGTAATCCTGCCAGAGATTCCAGGTGAGGATGCTGGAGCTATTCTCCCGGGTTGCCATCGCAGGCCCGGTGGCCGGAAGCTGGACTGCCGGCATCCCAAGCATCGGATACTTCTCCTGGGCGCCGGCCAAGCCAGGCAAAGCCAGGCTCTGCACGGCGAGGCACGTAATCAGTAAGATCCTCACGTCGGCCTCACGGCGTCTCCGGATTCAGCCGTTGCCACGCACGGCGCTCGACGACGCGATCCAGCAGCGTCCCGATAATGAGGGCGCTGATAAGCATAAAGACGGGAAGAAACCAGTAATAACGAGTGAACGCCAGCATCATGTAGTCAAACAGACTCAAACGTCCAGCTCGATAGGTATTCTGCGCGATGTGAAAGGACTGAAACGTGCCATTCTGTGCGACCGAGACAGTGCCATAGACGTTTCCCCGCCGCAGGGAGGGAGCAAACAAAGTCGAAAGCACGCCTGTGTTATTCGAATCTCGTGGAATCAGCATCACCACCGAGCGTTCCGGATTGAGCGGAGACTCAAATCCCTCGACGTAGCCATCGATCACCGTGTCCTGGCTCAATAATCCGGCGGCAAGTTGCCGGTCCAGGGACTTGATCGGGGAGCCGGGCTGCAGACTCTCCAGCCAGCTCGTGGGTAGTCCCAGCCGTCCGCCAGTTTCAGTAACCTGGATCGGCATTGAACTCTGCCATCGGTTCACCAGCGGCTGGTCGATGGCGCTGCCCAGAACCACCAGGTCACGGTTGGCATAGTGCGAAACCGATCCCGGGTCCGTGACTGCGACAAGCAATGCGGGAGCGCCGGTCTGGGCTCCGAAAAATCCCATCATGTTCAATAGCAGCTCAATCGCGGCGTTTCCCGGGTCCGTAGGCAGGACAACCGCGGTGTTGGACAGGTCGCTGTGGATGGTGAATGGGTAGCCGGCCTGCGAAAACAATTCAAGCTTTGGCATCATCGTGGAGTGGCGCACACGGCGCAGGTCGAGCCGGGTCTCGCGAAGAATCTGGCCATACTCCGGGCTGGCAGGTAAAGCATTCCCTGCAAAGAAAAAGTCCGCCGTGATCGTATTGTAGTAGGCATTCAGCGAGCGTACGGGCAACATGACCCGGTCGGTGTGGATGACTCCCACGCCCTCGGGTTTCAACACAATGCTCCCGATGAAGCTCCCATTCAGGCGAATGGACAGCGCACCCTTGCTTCCCGGCTCGACGCCGCCATACTGGTACTTGAGCTGGATGGGAATCTCGGAGGTGCCGACATAATACAAGTCCGGCGGCAGACGGAAGTAAAGATCGATGGAGCCTGACCCGTAGACGCGCAGGCTCTCCTGGGTTGTGTATTCTCCCAGTCCACCGGGTCTCTCATTGCTGTGCCAGCGCGGGGCGGAATACGGGGCGACGGGCGAGAAGGTCTTGGCAGCGCTGAGCAAGGCAGTGTCGCCGCTGTGAGTGAAATCACCGGAGGCAAAGGAACGCGCTGCCGTGAGCGCCTGCCCGGAGTCGTTTCCGAGAAGCAGCAACACCTTGCCATAGGGGTCAGCGGGATTGTTGCGCATTGCAATAGCGGGGCCGGTGATACCCTCCAAGTCAAAATGCTGCAACAGGGGCGAGCCCAGGATTGCGACGATTACGCAGTTCCCGCTGCTGAGCTGATCGCGCGAAACGGAGAACTGAACCCCGCGAAAGTCGGAGAGTTCGCCGAACTTGCTGGCAACCACGGCGGCGGCTTCCAGCAGAGTGTTGTCGGGATTGGCGGGCAGCACGAACGCGAGATTCCAGACGCGCTGCACCGAGCGGTCGAAAAATGGCTGGGGCAGCAATCGAAGTTCATTGGCAATGGGCAGGCGCGAGCCGTTCAGTGACAACTCGGTTGCAATGCCGATGGTGGTCCAGGGGCTGGCTCCGTCGCCTCCCACGCAGGCAGCGCATTGGCCGGAAAGCTGGAAGGCAAGGGTATTTTCCGTTGTCAGTAATTCGGCGGGGATCATTACCTGGGTGGAAACGTTGTTTCCGGGCGTGATCTCGACCGAGGCAACGGCCGTGTTGTTCAACGTTATATTCAGCACCAGTTCCCGTGGCCGGATTTGTGCGGGCGCCGAGTAGTGGAGCGTAAGCGAACTGCTACTGACGACTTTGGTCACCGGGACGGTAAAGTTGACCATCGATCGTGACTCACTGTCGTAAAGAAACAGAGGGCGTTGCTGGCCAAGGGCGCGCAGGTTGAACTGGTCGTGGAACTCTGCGCCGGAGTGCGGATTTTCATCCGCTGCGTTGTCCTTGTTCGTCTTGCCAGTGGCCGTAGCTAAATTCGCCTTTCCTCTTGCAATCGTTTGTGCGGGAGATCGATTCACGTACAGCAGGACCAGCACAACGAGAATGAGCAGGAGGATCAGGATAGGTTGCCGGCGCCGCGTTTTGCCCACCTTTTTGTCGCCAGTGGAGGCATCGTCAGGGCGCGCCGTAAAAAGGCCGCGCGAGATCGCGAGCATTCCCTGGAGAGCGACTCCCAGCAACCGCCCGTAAGTTCGCAGCGGGCGATCCTCTTCGCGATGCTTCCCCCAATCGATCCAGGAATCGGCGCGCGAGTAGAGAACGCGGGTCAGAACTTCCTCTTGTTCCAGGTTGATCTCCCCGAAGTCGATGCGGATGATCTGACCAGCGAGAACAACGATCCGCGGCTCGAAGAAGCAACCTTCCGGCCGTCCGGAAAAGTAGAAGTTGATTACCTCTCCCATCGCCACAGGGCGTTCGGCGTCGGTCACCTGCAGCGCTGCCCCGCTGTTGGACATGTCAATGGTGTGTCCGTGGAGCTGGCTGCCATCCTGGCAGACGATGGTGAAGGGCACCTCGACATCGACTCGAACGTGGCGGCGCTGCTGCTTGGTTTCCCAGGCGACCGCAGCGGAAACCAGCAGGATCACGATGTTATAAAACGTCCACAACACGTTCATGATGACCGTGTCCTTGTGCGCGCTATCCCAGTAGAAGTAACGCGGAACACCAATCATGATGCCAAGGATGTTGAAGAACAGCAGCACGAGGAACGGCATCGCAATCTTGCGGTCGAAGTAGGACTTGGGCACCAGGCCGCCTTTGACGGTCACGTTGAACTTGCCCAGCCTGGGATTGATGAGCGCAAGGATGGTTGGATACAGAATGTAAGGAGCCAGAACTGCTTCGTAAATTTCATTCCAGAAAGAGAGGCGGTAATGGCCCTGCACCCGGGAGTTGGTGATCTGCGCGAGAAAAATATGCGGCATGGCATAGGCGAGGATTGCCCATGCGTAGCCATAAATATTCACCCATCCAAAGAGCAGGTAGACCAGCGGCGCGGTAAGGAAAATCAGCCTTGGCAGCGCATACAGGAAGTGCGAGCACGCGTTGAAATAGCAGAAGCGCTGGGCCAGGGTGAGTTTTCGGTTGAAAAGGGGATTTTCCAACCGCAGGATCTGCACCATGCCCCGCGCCCAGCGGATCCGTTGGCCGATGTGGCTGGAAAGACTTTCCGTGGCCAGTCCGGCGGCCTGCGGGATGTTGATGTAAGCCGTGTTCCACTTTCGCGTGTGCAGGCGCAGGGCGGTGTGGCAATCCTCGGTGACCGTCTCCACGGCGACACCGCCGATTTCCAGCAGGGCGGAGCGGCGCAGCACGGCGCAGGAGCCGCAGAAAAATGTTGCATTCCAGAAATCGTTGCCATCCTGCACGATGCCGTAGAACAATTCGCCTTCGTTGGGCATCTTGCGGAACTGCCCAAGGTTCTTCTCAAACGGATCGGGCGAGTAGAAGTGGTGCGGCGTTTGCAACATCCCCATTCTCTGGTCCTTGAGGAACCAGCCCATGGTGATCTGCAGGAAGGAACGGGTGGGGATGTGATCGCAGTCGAAGATTGCGATGAATTCGCCGGTCGTCGTGGGCAGTGCCTGGTTGATGTTGCCAGCCTTGGCATGGCGGTTGTTGTCGCGAATAATGTAGCCGCAACCGGCGGCGTCGGCAAACCGGCGGAATTCCTCGCGCCGTCCGTCGTCCAGGATGTAAACCTTGAATTTGTCGCTGGGCCAGTCCATGTTGAGTGCGGCCAGCACGGTGGGTCGAACTACATAGAGCGGCTCGTTGTAGGTTGGCACATAAACATCTACGGTGGGCCAATTGTTCACGTCATCCGGCAGCGGTGCGGGTTTGCGGCGCAGCGGCCGGATGGTCTGAAAATGACCCAGGTAGAGGGTCATGAACGCATATGCTTCCGCAAACAGAAGGATGATGACGAAAAAATTATTCATCGAACTGGCGTGACCTGCCGTGGTCATGCCCTCGATCGTCTGCTGAATACGGTAATAGGCGTAGCGCGTGGTGGCAATGGCGGAAAGCGCCATCATGGTGATTGTGATCACCTGGCCACGGGATACCCGGTTCAGCACGATAACGAGGGCCAGGGTTGCCAGTCCTACGAAGGCCTGTTCCTGCCAGGTGAGCGGGATGATCACCATGAAGGCCGATATGACGAGGGCAACCAGGACCAGGCACCAGGTCCAGAGCCGCCGCAGGAAACTGCCTCTCTTCATAACTGCTTTTCCTTTGCAAAGCCGAACACCTGAAGCACGTTGATGAACGGGATCAGGCAATAGACAAATGTGACGAAACGACGCCTCCCGCGCGTTACGAGGAACTGGCCTGGCGCGCCCAGGTTGCGAGGCGCAGGAAATCCTCGGCCGGCGCAGACTTTGGTGCGTAGTCTAAAACCGTCATACCCGCCGCCAGAGCCTCGGCGACCGCATCACTGCGCCGAATGCAGAACGGCAGCAGGCGAGTGCCAAGTTGCTGCCGGAGGTTCTGCAGCACCTCCGCATGGAAAGCCGACGCCGGGTCGAACTTGTTGACGAGGAAATGCACGCTCGGTTGCTGGCGCGAGCCTGGCCGGTCGCGGTGCTCGTAGAGCTTGCGAAGCGGTGCCAAGGCCATGACGGAGCTGATGTCCGGGGTGAGCACGATCAGGCAAACGCCAGCCAGATCCACGATCTGGCTTTCTTGTCCGCGCGGTGAACTGATTTCGACGATGCAGCGATCAACCTCGGTTCGCAGGGAGTTCACCTCCCGTATCAGCCATGCTCCGCTCTCCTCGCTCTGCGCGGAACCTTCATCGAACTGGTGAGCGAGCATATGAACCGTGCCCTGGTTGCGGTGCGGAGGAACAAACGTCCGGAGGCGTCCCGCCTGTGCAACAGGCGCTCCAAAGTGCAGCGGCGAAGAAGGCTGAAGTGCGCCGTGGATCATCAGGATATTGTCGCCCGTCGATGCGAGGGCGCGACCAAGCGTGGCAGCGACGGTTGTCTTGCCGGTTCCGCCACTGGCGGAAAGAACGGCAATTGTGGGCACGCGCAGTTGCTGCGAGTCATCACCGGTAGGGGGAAATTCGCTCTCTGCTCCAAGGTCTTGCAACAAGGCCCATCGCGGAGCCTGAGGCCGCACGAATTCCAGCGTCGATACTTCCGGAGTTGCATGGGACGGCGCGGCAGTGGACTGCTGTGCCGTAGTGGGCTCGATGGATTGCGCCGGGGAGTCGCTGCCGCTGCTGCGCCGTTCCTGATGAAATACTTTGTACTGGTTCAGCTGCGTGTGCGCGAGCAGTGCGGCTACGTCTTCGGGCGTCGTCTTATCTGACATGTTCGGCTTCCCTCCATACGGGTCGTGGCCGAGCGTAAGCCCTTGCAAATTCAACTATTGTGTTGGGCCGTTCTCCCAACAGGTCTAAATAGGCTATTGACTGCGGGGGGTGGCTGGAATGCCGGTCGCGCGCCTTGCAAATGGCGAACTTTCATTTCCGAACGACTCGCCAATCCCCTGCGTTCAGCAGCGTTTACCAATAGTAGAACAATTTTTCAACCGAGCGGCAACTCTTTCGGTATAGTCCCATTGGTGACTTCAGCGGGTATTATGGAGACTTGGAGTAACCTAACCGTATTGCGGCGTGCAGGCGTGCGGGTTCATACCAAAACGCACAAAAATTTGCAGGTTGTGAAATTCTACTGTGGATATAAAAATGCCGAATCGTGTTGCAATCGTCGGGCTGGGAAACGTGGGAGCAAGCTTCGCCTACGCACTTCTGTTTCGGGGCTTGGCTTCTGAAATCGTATTGATTGACGCAAATCGAGCGAAGGCCGAGGGCGAGGCCATGGATCTGAACCATGCCGTGCCCTTCACCCACTCGACGCGCATCTGGGCTGGCGATTATTCCGATTGTGCCGGGGCTGCCGTGACGGTGATCACCGCCGGGGCCGCACAGAAACCAGGCGAAACCCGTCTGGAATTGGTAAAAAAGAACGCACGGATTTTTGCCTCGATCGTGCCCCAGGTCGTAAAGCACAACCCGGAGGGCATCCTGTTAATCGCCACTAATCCAGTCGATGTGCTGACCTATGTCGCCTGGAAATTAAGCGGACTGCCCCCGGAGCGGGTCATTGGTTCAGGGACGATCCTGGACACGGCGCGTTTCCGCTACCTGTTGAGCCAGCATTTTGACGTGGATGCGCGCAGCGTGCACGGCTTCATTGTGGGCGAGCACGGCGATAGCGAAGTGCCCGTCTGGTCGTTGACCAACATTGCGGGCATGCGCTTGCCGGAATACACGAAACATAACAATGCGAACTGTTCGCCGGAGGAGATGAATCAGATTTTCACCCAGACGCGCGATGCGGCGTACCAGATCATCAAGCTTAAGGGTGCGACGTTCTACGCAATCGCCGCCGGACTGATGCGAATTACGGAAGCCATTCTGCGCGACCAGAGCACGGTGCTCTCAGTCTCCAGCCTGGTGAATGGACTCTACGGGATTGAGGACGTTTACCTGAGCCTGCCGACGGTATTGCATCGCGGCGGGGTGGAGCGGGTGATTCACCTGGAATTGAGCGAAGACGAGGAGACAAAGTTGAAGAACTCGGCTCGCGTCCTTCACCAGACGATCGCCGGCCTCGACGGACTGATTTAGAACCGGAAGCGCAACAACTCCAAAATAACAGGGAACAGGGATTTCACCCTGTCCTCCGTCATTTGAAATTGCGATCTTAATGGTACAACGCACCCATCGCGGTTAGTACAACTCCGGCGATGCCAAACGCGATCCCCGCGAACCAGAAGACACGTCGCTTTGTGAGCAGCGTAATAGAGCAGATAACCAGTCCCACCTCCAGGAGGGTTTCCCCCAGGTCGTAGCGATTGGCACGATGTTCGAAGAGTTTTACCTCCGCTTCCATCGCGGTTGCCTCCTTCTGGATCTCTTCCTGTTCCACGCTGGATTTCTCGATGGCGGCTTCATTCTTCTTGAGCAGGGCCGCGGCCGCCGCGGAGTCCTTCAATGGCAGGACCTTCAGGAGTTCGTCCACCTGCGTCATCGTGTGGCGGCGTATGTTCTTCGCCTGGTAGTAGCCCCAGGTATCGGTGGCCTTGTTCTGCAGAAGAACCTCTTCCGTGTGGGCGCGATGGCCCAGCAATGCAGCCACGGCCACCAGCACGGCGAGGATGGCCATGGTGAAGCTGACCGGGGCCAGGTTGGATTTTTCGCGGCCATGTTCGGCCGCCTCTTGCAACTCTTCCATCTCGTGCTCTGCACTCATGGGGTATCCCCTATTTGGCTGTTCTACTTTACGGTGAGAGCGCTTCCCAGCGCCAGTCCCAGCAGCGAAAAAGCCCGCAGACTCGAGAAATATCACGCCTTTTTCGGCTTCACCTTGCCTTCGAGTTCCCGTCGTGCCGCCGCCAAGGCGCGCCGCTTTTCATCGTTCACTTCGGGATAGCTCAGTTTCATTTCCTCCAGAGCATGGACAATCGCGGAGGAAACAACCAGACGCGCGAACCACTTGTTATCCGCAGGAACCACGATCCACGGAGCATGTTTCGAGGATGTGTGACGAATCATGTCCTCATATTTCTGTTGATAGTCGTCCCAATAGCGGCGCTCGCGCACATCGGAGGCGGAAAACTTCCAATTCTTCTCCGGCAAGTCAAGCCGCGCCAGGAACCGCTGCTTCTGCTCTTGCTTGCTCACGTTCAGGAAAAATTTTCGAATTGCGATTCCGTTGCGCGTGGCGTAGCGTTCGAAGGCGGAGATGTCTTGGAAGCGCTCGTTCCATATTCGATCGCTGACGCAGGACGACGGTAGATACTGGGCTTCCAGTAATTCGGGGTGGACACGCACAACCAGGACCTCTTCATAGTAGGAACGATTGAATATCCCGATTTTGCCGCGCCCTGGCATGCACTTGGATGTGCGCCACATGTAGCCGTGAGCGAGTTCCTCCGCCGAGGGCGCCTTGAAGGAAAAAACCTGGCACCCCTGCGGATTGACGCCGCTCATCACGTGCTTGATGGTGCCATCCTTGCCCCCCGCGTCCATCGCCTGAAAGATCAGCAGCAGCGCCCAGCGATCCTGCGCATAGAGTTGGTCCTGCAACTCTGCCAGTAGCTGGGTGGAGCGTTGCAGCAATTGCTCGGATTCCTCTTTGAACTCCTTTGGCAGCCCGGCGGTATCGCCCGGATCATAGTCCCGCAAACGAAACTTCTTGCCGTCATCGACTCGGTAGAGAGTGGCTAGCGACCGCAGTTTTTTCTCTTGTTTCATCTTTTCGCGTTCCTCCCCGGCAGCATTCCCGGCATGGAGACAGGCCCGCCAGGCAGCACTAATATTACTCTGCAAGACTGTACCATTGGCCCGTTGCGGAGGGAACAGCGCCCGGTTTGCGGCGTTTGCGCGCTGGAAAAACCGGCGGCGAAGTACACTCTCAATCGAGCGATGTTCTCGAGCAATGTACGATGCATCTAACAAAGGTAACTACGGGGACAAGAATGACCCAGGCAAAGAGAAATTTTCTGGAGCGAGCCTCACTCATCCTGCCGGTGTTCATTTTGATTGCGGCGCTCTACGCCGGATGGACTTTCTATTCCCGCTGGAATGACGCTCGCCAGGCAGAGCAGGCTGCCGCAGCCCGTGAAGCGGAGCGCGCCCGGAAAGACGTTGCGCTCAATGGGGGCTCGCAACTGAAGATCACGATGCTTTACGCCTCGCCTGGCGTGGTGCCCAAAGGACAATCGGTGCAGATCTGCTACGGCGTGGTCAACGCAAAGAGAGTCGTCTTTGATCCGCCCATCGAGGCGGTGTGGCCTTCGATGAACCGCTGCGTGGATGTCTCGCCTGGAAAGAGCACTACCTACACGCTTAGCGCGGATGACGGCGCCGGACACTCGGACAAGGCGCAAATTTCGGTAAAGGTGAAGTAGCGGAGACTTACCCGGTTTGGTTTTTCCCGGTTGGTTGCAACCCGGTCTTCTGCCACAGCGCTGGATTCCGGTTCTCTGAGTCTTACGGTCGGCCTTGGCGTTGCAGCAGTTGCTCCACGCGTTGCAGGTCGTCTTCCGTGTCCACGCCCACGGTGTCAAACGGCGTCTCGGCGGCATAGATGTCCATACCGTGATCGAGGAAGCGAAGCTGCTCCAGGCGTTCGCCGCGCTCCAGTTCCGACTCCGGCCACAGGCAGAACTTCTCCAGCGCCTGGGGCGTGTAGGCGTAAAACCCGAGATGCTTGAAATAGCGCAAATCGCCGCGACGCTCGCGATCGAAGGGGATGGCGGCCCGGGAGAAATAGAGAGCTCGCCCGTCGCTAGCGGTGACAATCTTGACCGCGTTCGGGTTATTTACGTCTTCGGCTGGGCAGGGGGTATAGACGGTTCCCACGTCCACCCCCGGTTTCATCACCGAAAGCAGCGCGTCCAGATGCTCGGGACGGGCCATCGGTTCATCGCCCTGAACATTCACATAGAGATCGGCGCTCACGTTACGTGCGACCTCTCGCACACGATCGGTGCCGCTGCGGCATTGCCCGGAGGTCATGCGCGCGTTCCACCCGTGCTGCTGGCAGAGGTCTAAAATCTCATCCGAATCAGTGGCGATGATAACGTCTTGCAATCCCCGGCAGGCGCACGCTGCTTCATAGACGCGCTGAATCATCGGTTTTCCAAGAATCTGGCGGAGCGGTTTGCGCGGCAAGCGGGTGGAGGCAATCCGGGAGGGAATGATCGCTACGGCATGCATCAACCCAGTTTCAAGTTTCAGACGAAAACTTTCAAGTTCAAAGCGAGTTCGCAAGTTTGAAGCTCACGTCGCGCAGAACGCCGCTGTCTGGAACTTGATACGGCGATCGCGGCCGTCAATGGTCTTCATCGCCCGGATGTTTCGTCTTCCAAAGAATCTGGCGCATCATGCCAAGCCAAACCTCGGCGTCGCTCTTTTCCAGGTTCAACCGCCGCAAAAGACGGCGCACTTTTTCCAGCGCAGCGGCCTCGCCCGAGGGTTGCACATATCCGCTGATCGAGAGCGCCTCGAACAAAATAAGTGAGATGCGCTCTACCTCCGAGGCGCTCGCCGGAGCAGGTTCGCTGGCTGGCAAGACATTTGCGGCGGTGCGAGCCAGCTCGTAAAGACAGATGGCAACCGCCTGGCCGAGGTTCATCGAGATGTGTTCATCACGCGTGGGAATACGCATCAGCCAATGGCAGTGGGCGAGGTCTTCGTTGGAGAGTCCGAATTTTTCTGAACCGAACAGCAGCGCAACCGGAGCCGCCGGAAGTTTTTCGCGGATCAATTCAGCGCCCTGCTCCAACACCTGGAGAGGATGTTGCAATTCGCGTTCTCCTACCGCGGAAGTGCCTACGACCAGGCTACAGTCGGCAACCGCGTCGGCAACGCGCCCGAAGACCTCCGCCTGCAGCAGCACCTGTGAGGCGCCGACGGCCGAGCGCGCGCCGAGGTAGGAGGGTTCCCATGGAGAAACCAGCCGAAGATGCTGAAATCCGAAATTACTCATGGCGCGCGCTGCCGCACCGATGTTCAGCGGATTGCGCGAGCGCACCAGCACGACGCGCAATTGATCAAACCACGGCTTGACGATCAGCGATGCCGGCGACGTATTCAGGAGTGCCTCACTCGAATGTAGTGGCAATAAAAGATTGTAGCCCGAAGGTGGCTGAAAATGAGGGTCCGCCGCCGTGCGGGCGTAAGGAGCCCCAGCGCCCTGGCGGACGATGGGGCTTGCTCGTAAGACGATTACTTCCTTGCCGTCTCTGGTGCAGGATACTCAGGCAGTTTGTCTTTGTTCGAAGTCTGGCGCTTCACTTCCAGATCGTCAAAGAGAATGGATGGAGCCACGACGCTGTGCGGGACCGGTTGAACTTCGTTGTCCACATAAGCATCGTTGCCCGCCGCCACAATGTTGCTGCGCATGGAGCGCTGGTCAAGATCGCCAAACAATGCACCGCGCACCAGTTCTTCGTGGCCATCCTGCGCCCAAACGCGATAGAGCAGGCGTGGCGCTTGCGAAGCTCCCATCGTTTCCGCATAGTATCCATATTCGAGGCCGCGGTCCTTGCAGATTGCGATCAGCTTTTTCTTCAACTCGCCGGGAGCGAGAGCATCGCTGGAATTGACCACGAGATTGCCCACCGCCGGCGCCGGCCAGCTTAGCGGAAGGCTTGAGCGCCCGTGTCCGTTCGAGGAAGGAAAGTCGCGAATGGGTTGGCGCCCCAGCAGATAGTTCACCAGCATGCCTTTTTCAACCAGCGAAACTCGTTGCGCACCCACACCCTCATCGTCCACCTCGTAGTGACCGAGCAGCGCGGTGCCTTGCAGGGAATCCAGGGATGGATCATCCACAACGGTCAGGAACTCAGGCAGCACGCGCGTCTTGTAGCTGCTGGCGAACTGCCCGCGTACGCGCGCATTCTGTCCAAGCTCCGGCTTGTTTCCCAAGAGGTTTTCGCCAATGAGGACGGAAAAGACCGTTGCAGCCGAATCTGCGGAGAGCAATACAGGACCGTGGTAATCCTCATCCGCAACGGGAGCTTCGCGGAGTTGTTTCAGGGTTGCCAATAGCGTGGCTGCCCGATCCTCGAACTCCGCTGCCTTGGGAAGACTTTGGAGCGAGTTTGCGGTGAACGCGGCCGAGCGTTCCAGCCGCATCCCGTCTTCGGCCTGGGTGTTAGCGTTGATGGTCAACCGGTAGACCTGTTCTCCGTCGCGTACCAGAGTTCCTTCTGAGTTCAAGTAATAGCGATTTACCGCCTTGAAGCTCAGCGCGGCGTCTACCAATTGCACCTTCGGGTCCTTGGTGTAGAGGGCGGAGGCGTCGCGCAGCATCTTCAGCCAAGGCTCGCGCTCCACCTTCAGCTCGACCAGTGGCCGCAGGGACTGCACGGCTTCCGTGTGGGCAAAGTCATCCACGGGATGATCGATGGTGAGTTGTTTCAAGCGCGCCTGCTTATCAGTCAGGGCCTCCACTGCCTGCTTGTAGGCCTTGTCAGTAGCGCTCCAGACCTGGAATCGAAAAGCGTGCTCGTCATTGTCGAGTGGAACCAACTCGATCGCGCCTTCTCCGTGTGCGCTGGAACTGTCCAGTTTGTAATCTCCCAGCCGCACCCGCACCAGCAGGAAGCGAATTCGCGAGTGCGTTTCACTGCGCAGGCCTCCGAGCGCGGCGTCCGCTTCCCAATCGTCGATGTCTACCACGCGGTAGTCGATGAAATACGGTGCCGACATGTTCTCCAGACGGAGCTGGGTCTTCGAACGTGCCATCTCCGTCTGCAAGTCGCGCAGGATCGGGTCGTCGAAGCCCGGCGCGTTCTTGGCCTCGGCGGCGAACGCGCCGGTGATACCGAGAACGGGAAGCAAGCCGAGGAGCAGGATCAACCTCACCAGAGTAGTCTTCATTATTGCTGGCCCCCTACCTGGGCCGACGTCTTGGCCTCATGTTCAAATCCCGGCGGCGGCAGGATCGGCAGGCGCTCGTTGGAATGGGCCCGCTTTTGCACTTCGATTTCAGAGAACAGAATCGCCGGCGCGGCCGCCGAAACCGCAACGCTGCCGGACTCCGCGCCACACACGCCGTTGAAGACCGAGGCGGTGTCGCCGGTAACCAGAATGCGGTTCATCGCGGCCAATGGAGTGCCCACAATATTCACGCCGCGCACTAATTCGTCGGGCCGGCCATCGGCGTACAGCCGCCACACCATCACCGGCAGCACCTCCCAGGCTTGCGGCGCTGAGCGTTGGGTCAAGGTAAATCCGCCTTGGATATCCTCAAAGTAGAGGCCGTAGGGCTTCCCTTGCTTTTTCACTTCGTCGAGCAGTTTCTGGCGAAGTTCGGAATCCTTCACCGTGTGGGTTGAGCTGACGATCAGGTTCCCCTGGCGCCCCACCGGCATGAAGCCGGCTTGCGAGCGCCCGTGTCCGTTGGAATGATCGAAGCCGGCGATCGGCATGCGCGACATCAAAAAGTTGCGCAGGATTCCATCCTTGATCACCTCGACCCTCGCTGCCGGCACGCCTTCGTCGTCGTATTCGTACCAACCGGCGAGCCGGGTTCCATTGAGCGTGCGCAGGGTCGGGTCATCGGTGACGGAGAGAAACTCCGGCAGCACGGCCTGGTTCAATTTCTTTGTGAAAGTCTGCCCCTCCTCGTCGCCGCGCTGCCGCTGGCCCTCCAGTCTGTGTCCCAGTACCTCGTGGAAAAAGACCCCAGAAGCACGGCCGGAAAGGAGTGCGGGGCCATCGTAGGGCTCGGCCACCGGAGCTTCGCGGAGGGCCTTGAGATCCTTGGCCATCTGTTCCACCTTGGCATCGATCTCCGCCGCGGCGGGGAACTTGTTCATGGAATCAGCCTGGAGGGTCTCCACGCGGATCAATTCCATGCCATCCTCGGCGCGGGTTTCCGCCTGGATGACTACGCGAACCATCGTGTCTGGCGTCACCACCCGACCGCCTTCGCTCGACACAAAGCGCTGCAGGGACTTCTCGCCGGTCACCATCACGCCGGAAGAATAGATGTATGGATATTTTGCAAAGGCAGCGGAAAAGCGACGCACAAAAGTCTCCATCTCCTTCTGCTCCGGAGCTAGCGCCACCTCCTTGTAGTCGGTGTGGCTCTGCGCAGTTTCCTTGCTGAAATCCGCCGACAGGTCATCTTCCTTTGCCTTGACCTGAAATTTTGTCTGCACATTGAGAAATGCCGTGGATGCTTTGCGGTACTCACTGAAAGTCAGCCGCCAGAGCGCATGTGCGATCGCGTCGGCATCGTCATCGAAAGGCAGCGTCTCGGTGCTGATCGCCGAGGGACGGTTCTCGCCGTGCGCGTTGTCTAGCGCCGGTGCGCCCACCCGCATGATTACATCGCCCATCCGCTTGCGCCCGGTCGTACTGGTGATCAGGCTTCCGTTCATGCCGAGAGCAAACGACACCTGCTCGTCGTACACCGTATAGCTGATGAAATAGGGGGCAGGAGTCAGTTTGCCTAACTCTCCCTTGGCGCGTTGCAGTTCTTTAGCCATGCTGGTGAGGACAATATCCTGTTTCCCTGGTGCTGCGGCGGACGCCCAGGCCTGTGGTTGGCCGCAGAGAGCTGCAGCCAGTCCTACCAGCCAACAAGCGCGTATCAGGTTTCTCATTGCAGGTATTTTTCTCCCTAAGGACCAAAACTTCGCCTGATTCGGAAGTGCCGAAGCTGGCGTGGAAAACTAGTCTTGAAATTGAAGTGTAAAGCAGAGAAGCGCGAACTTGCGCATGAATTCCAGTGAAAGGGAGCGTCTCCGGAACAAAAGCAAGAAGAGGACCGTAGCCGCTGTCCTTCGCCCAGGCAATGAGAGGCCGCCCGCAGGCGGCCTCTCTCGATCCAGCAAGGATGCAGGTTAGAAGGTGAAGCGAGCCGCCAACTGCGCGCCGCGCGGACCGCCTCCGCCCAGATACGGGTTGCCGCTGCCTACGTCGGGAGTGGCCTGAGTTTGCACGAATCCATTGGAACCCGGGTTACCGCCGCCCAAAACCTTGCCCTGAGTGCCCGACGTTTTTACAAAATTACTGCTGGCAAACGCGTCGATGGAGAAGCCCGGCAACAGCGGGTTGCTGAAGTTCGGGTGGTTGAAAATATTGAAAACATCGCACTGAAGTTTCATGGTGACCTTTTCGGTCAGGTGCGATGTTTTCGCCAGCGTGAAATCAAAGTTGGTGTAGCTGGTCGCGCGGAACGCGTTGCGTCCCTCGCTTCCGATATGTTGGGTTCCGGGGACACAACCACCCAGGCCGGTATCCCAGGTGCATGGTGCGACGAACGCCGCTGCGTTCAGCAGATTGAGTCCACCGTTTCCGGGGTTGATGCTGTGCTTGGTGTTTGGGTTGCCAACGATGTCCGGGCGTCCAAACCATTCTCCGGTACCGTTGTAGTTGGCTTCATACAGGTAGCTGACGGTGTATGGCTGACCGGATGCGAAGTCGAAATTCCCATCCACAGCCCAACCGTTGGTGAGCCATTTGGCAGTCTTGTAGTTGGGCAGGTTGTAGCTCCAGTACCACTGCAAGCGCTGCCTCACGTCAAAGTTGGAACTGGCGCGCTCCCCCCTTGGGTCTAAGCTGTTATCCGGCTGAGCCGCGTTGGGAACGAAATCCAGTCCATCGCTCGCCGTGTCAATCGAGTGCGCCCAGGTGTAATTCAGCGTGGAGACAATCCCGTGCCAGTTCTGTACCTTCACACTGCCCTGAAGCGAGTTGTAGTTGGAAATCGCGCTGGTTTCAACCTGGTTGATGTAAACAAAGTTTGGATAAGGCGATGTTCCATTTGGGTTTGACGCCGTAATAGTGGTTGGGTCAACCTGGTTGATATCGCGGAAATGGTACAGGTGACGTCCCTGAGAACCCACATATCCAACCTGTACCGCAACCTTCCTGGACACCTGTGACTCGATGTTCAGGTTGTAGGAGACATACCGCGGCGTCACCAGATTCTGCGACACCGTGAACGCGCTGCTTGGGCTGTAGTCACTGAAAACTGGTTGGTTTGCGACGATGGTTGGAGCAATCGAACCGGCAAAGCCGATGCTGTTAAACGCCGGGCCTGCCTGCGCGGGCAAGGTGTTCCAAGGCTGGTTGCCGACAAAGAAGTCCTGCGACGCTCCGTCATAGAAAATGCCTACGCCGGTGCGAACCACCAGCTTGCCGTTGCCGAGGACGTCATCCACGAGGCTCACGCGCGGCGCGAAGTTCCTCCAATCCTTGGGATAGAGCGTGCTGGGACCGCCCTTTGTGCCGACCGGCTCCAGAGCGTCGGTTACCGGATTGAACAGGCTGAACTCATGGTTCTGTTCGCCGATGACGCCAAAGTAATCCCAACGCACGCCAAGGTTCGCGGTCACCCGGTTGGTCACGCGCCATGAATCCTGGACGTAGGCGCCATTGCTGTTCTGGTAGCTGTAACGCGTGCTGTAGCCCTCGGCCGAGCCCGACTCGTCGCTGTCAATCGTTCCGCTCAGGAATGCGCCTAGCGAATCGAAATCTAGTTTGCCGCGGTGGCCCGAATCGATGAAGCTGTTGATGAAGGTGCGCCGCCATTCGTAACCCAACTTGAAGTTGTGTTTTCCCTTCGTGATCGAAACATTTCCGAAAAGCTGGTAGTTGGTGTCGATACGGCCACGAGCGTCGCTGCCGGTTGCGCCAATGGGACTGAGTCCGCTGACGCTGATCGACGGAAGCCCGTAATCGCGCGCGGGACTGTAGCCCGGCGGCAACGTGTCCAGACCGATGCTTTGAGGGTTAAAGCTGATGTCTTGCGGGATGAAATTCTGCAGGAAACGGTTGTAGCCGCCGCGCACTTCGACGATCACATTCGACTTTGGAACCGAAGTATAGGAAAGCGAGACGATGTTGACGTGGGTTGGCGTCGAGGTGTTGAACCCTGGCGCGCTGTTTCCCGTGGCCAGCATTCCCAGCGGGAAGCTCTGCGTGCCGTGGCCATAGTAATACCGTCCGGTCAGCAGGTCGCCGGAGCTGAACAGGTGCAGGTGCTGATCGAGTTTGACAATCACATTCGTGCTGTTGTTGAGGAACGGCGTGGTGAAGGTGACGGTTCCGTCACCGGAAGCTGGAAGCACGCCCCAGGGATTCCGGTTGAGAAGATTCTGAATCACCTGATTGGTGACGCCGCCTGCGCTGGCGATCTCAGCCTGGGTGGGCACGGTGCCTAACTGCGGCAGGCCGCCGTTTTCGCGCTGGCCCTCGAAGGCAACGAACCAGAACGATTTGTCCTTGATGAGCGGTCCGCCCACCGAGCCGCCGAACTGATGGTTGGTGAAGGAATTCTTCGGCTGCGTGGAAACCGCGAGGCTAGTGGGATCGATAAAAGTGCTGTTGAAGAAGTTGCGTGCGCCTAGCGAGGCGTCGCGGAAGTATTCGAAGGCGCTGCCGTGGATCGCATTGGAGCCCGACTTGGTGACGATGTTGACCGTGGCGCCGGAGCTGCGGCCAAATTCCGCCTCCGGGCTGCCCGTGACCGGAATTTCGGCCAGCGCATCGATGGGAAGAATGGTAGATGGACAACCCCACACACCGGCCTGGTTGATCGATGGCAGGTTGCGGTAACCGTCGTTCATGTCGGTGCCGTCGAGCAGGTAGTTGTTGGAACGGCCGCGATTGCCGTTCAGGCTGAACAGCCCGTAGGAACCGGCCGATTCCGTGGAACCCACCGGATCGCTCGTGGTGCCCGGAACCAGTTCCAGCAATCTGGTGAAGTCACGGCCATTGACTGGAATTTGAGCCACCTCGGCTGCCTCGATGGTGCCGCCCGTGGTGTTCGACGTGGTCTCAACCAGCGGAACTTCGGCGTTGACCTCTACCCGCTCCTGCACCTGGCCTGGAGTGAGCTTGGTGTCGGCGCGCGCCGGCGAACCCACGCTCACCGGGATTTGGTTCAACGTGGTGGTCCTGAATCCCTCTTTTTCAATGGTGACGCTATAGGTGCCCAGCGGCAATTCCGAGGCTTGATACTCGCCCTGTTCATTGGTGGTCACCGTACGCGAAAATCCGGTAGCAGAGCTGAAGACCTTTACCCGTGCCCCAACGATGGCCGCACTGGACTGGTCCGTGATCGTTCCCTGTATGCTTCCGCGAAAAGTTTGTCCAAAAGCACAACACGCGAAAATGGAGACTAGAAAAACAAATAGTACTGCTACCGAGCGGCTTTTCATTGGCCGGGCTCCTTTTATCCTTGTGGTGAAGCGAAAGCACAGTTTTGCAGAGATGGAGGCGATGATAACACGAGAACCCAGTGCATACCCAAAGGAATTATCGAGAGATTTGCGAAACAAAATTCGGGAGCGTGGTAGAGCCCTCTCTATCTGTTAATGCCCGCTTTCCAGGCGGGGTGCGTCGATTCAATGGATTGGATTCGTCTCGAACTTTTTATGCATATTTGAAAGATTATGCATTTTTGTCGGATCTGGATGTCAGGAACCTGCAACCCAATCGAGAGGAACTCCATCTCCTCCGGAAAGGCGTCTTCTTTTTCCCAGAGTTAACTTTGAATACAACAAAACTCCCGCTAGCGCGGGAGTTTTGTCACCTGTCTGCCGTCCGCGATGGTGTCCTTTTGCGGGGCGTGAAGATTAACTTTGAATGTAGTTGAGCAGGTTAGCCTGCTGGTTGATCTGGGCAGCCGCGGCGATCGTGGCGTTCAGAACGGTCTCGGCCTGGGTTACGTCCGTGGCGGCGGTTGCCGTGTCAGCGGCGACCAGAGTGTTCTCGTAGGTCGTGATGTTGAGCTTTTCCTGGCTAAGGTAGGACTCGTTGGTGGTGAGTTCGTTGACGGTGTTGCCGTAGAACACCTGGGCAGTATCGACGGCGTTGAGAGAGTTGCTGACACTGTCCTCAGCGCTGGAGATGCTGGAGGAGTCGCCGGATTGCAGCGCCGTGACCAGCGACTGCAAGGCGTCAAATACATTGGATCCGGACTGGGAAAAGATGCTGCTGCCAGGCAGATTGGAGGCAACGGATAGACCGGTTCCGATCTGCACCTGGTTCTGCTCGTCGTTTCCGGCATAGTCGATTTGAGTGGGATTGGAGGGATCGGCCACGTAGGGAGTGGTTCCGCTGGCGGTACCGCCGAACAGGTACTGTCCCGCATAGGAGCTATTGGCTAGCGAAAGGACTTGGCTTTGGATGCCCGAGACCTCCACGGCGATGGAATTGAGGTCGGTCTGGTTCATGGTGCCGTTGGCACCCTCGACGCCGAGACTGACGGCGCGCTGGAGCAGGGTTGTGACCGAATCCAATGTGCTGTTGGCGGTATTGAGCACATCGGTCAGCGAATCCGAGCTTGCGGTGTACTGGTCGACAGCCGCAGATTGGGAGTTTTCGCCGATCATGGCGGCTTCGGCGGCAGGATCGTCGGATGGCAAGTTGACGCGGCGGCCAGTGCTGAGTTCCTGAACCGCGTTGTTCTCGGCCTCCTGTGCCTGATCCATCAGGTTGACCATGTCGGAGGTGTAATTGGGATTGACTCTCATGATTTAGTACCCCGGGTCGGTGACGCCCATATCGAGCACGTTGCCCATCAGGGTGTCGACGGTAGAGATGATTTTCGCGGCAGCCTGGTAGGAGCGCTCGTAGAGCAGGAGGTTGGAGGACTCCTCGTCAAGGGAGACACCCTCGATGGAGCTCTGCTGGTTTTGCAACTGGGTAAGGATGTTGCCGGTGGCGGTGGAGTCGGAATTGGCTTGGGAGATGGTATTGCCGATGGAGAAGGTCAGATTGGAGAAAGCGTCCTCTGGCTTGTCGCCGCTGATGATGGACTGATTCTGTAAGTCAATCAGGTTGGTGAGATTGCTGCCGTCACCGGAGGCTCCGCCACTGGCGGCAGCCGCGATCTGGGAGCCGCTCGTGAGTGCGACGCTGATGGAAGCAGCTGCGCCGGTAGCGTCTCCGGAGGTGGTGTCGGGTGGATCAAAGAGAGCAACACCGGCCGTACCGTTGACATCGGAGCCGGCCGTCTGGACATTGTTGACGGCCTGGGCGAACTGATAGGCGAACTGATCGAGTTGGGTCGCCAGGGTCGCCAGGGTCTGGTCGCGGGTCTGAATATCGCCGCCCAGAGTTCCACCCTGGATAGTGCTGGTAATGTCGGTACCGTTGGCATAAACATCATTGAATCCACTGGTGTTCACAGCATTGGTGAGCGCATAGGCTGTGCTGCCGACGACCAACGGGGTTCCGTTGGAAGTGGTGAGGGTGAGACCGTCCGAGCTTTTGACGGTCTGGTAATCCATGATGGCGGAAAGCTGGGTGAGCAGATTGGAGAGCTGGTCCTGATCGGAGTTGGTACTCTGGCCAAGGTTCTGGGCGGTCGTGATCTCGCCGTTGGTGCGGGCAATCTGCTGCAGCAGGGAATTGGCGTCACTGGTCTCCTGAACGACGGCCTGGTCGGCCTGTTGCTGCGCCTGCGTGATCACGGAGGCGGTGCTCTGAAATGAGGACGCCACATTATCGGCCGCGGTGAGCACGTCGGAGCGCAGCGAGCCGTCTGCCGGCGAGGTGGAAAGCTCCTGCAGAGCGCTGAAAAAGGAATCGAGGGTGGCGCCGATGGAGCCGGTATCCGTGTCCGAGAAGGCGGTCTGGACGGGCGAAAGGGAACTGGAGACGGTATCGCTCAGGTTCTGCTGCGAGGTGGCGGCATTGATGCTGAGATCCAGGACAGTGTCGCGCATGCTCTGAATGGCTTTGACATCCACGCCAGTGGTGCTTCCGTCGCCGCCGCTCGGAGCGGACTCCTCGAGCACAACGGTGCGGCGGGCATAGCCCGGAGTGTTTTGGTTGGCAATGTTGGTGGTCGTCACGTCCATGGACTCAGTGGCCGCCAACAGGGATTGAACAGAGACGTTGAGGTCAGCGGTAAGTCCCATGGTCAGCCCCTGAAATGCAGGGCAACGCGGCGAGGAAATGCATCGCCGTCGGCCTGATGGATGGATTGGATGGTATGTGTCCAGCGAATGGAATGCCGCAGCAGGCGATCATAGACGCGATTGAGATCCTGAATCTTGCGCGCGGTTGCCTCTGTCTTCGGAAGTCGGCGCCATTCGGATTGCAGAGCAAGGCCGTCGCAAATGGCGCGCTGGCGCTCGACGGCCGCCTCAAAGGCCGTGAGGTTCCAGGCCACCAGAGCCTCGATGGCCTCCGAGATTGCAGCCAACAAGCCGTCGAGTTCGGCGACGCCGGCGGGAGAATCGTGCAGCGGGCCAGCAGGCGCGTTCATGTTCAGCTCCGGAACAGGTTTTGGAACATAGCAGTGGCGACGGCATGGGCGTTGACCGTGTAAGTGCCGGTCTCCAGCTGGGAACGCAGGGCGTCGACGCGATCCTGACGGATGGGAACATCACCGGAGAGTTGGCTGGTGGCGGAGCTGATGGATGCAGTATCCTGGGCGTCATCCAGCGCTCCGATGTAGGAACTGGTGGATTGCGACGAGCCGGGACCGGCAGCGGATTGCGTACTGCTGCTCTTTGCATTGGCCGGAGGGTCGGTTTCAGGCTGGACCGAGTTTTGAATTCGAAGGTTCATAAAGCTCCTTGATCTCTTCCTAACAGTTTTCATCGGCAGATTGCTGGTTGGCTTCAGTGGCATTAGCGAAAAACTTTATTTATTTGTTTTCGGATCCACTGCTGGAGGACTTCCCATAGTGGGAGAGCTGCCTGCAGATTTCAGTCCGAGAGAGTGTTCGATCATGCCGGCGATTCCAAGGACGTGACGCTGAGCCAGGGCCTGGGAGACGGCACGGACGCCGATCGCACCCCAGGTGTCATGTCCGGCGTCGTCGTTCTGTTCGTCCTCGATGGAGAGATTATTCTCCATTTTTGACAGCACGGAGGCAAACAGCGATGCCTCGAATTCCTGTGCGCCGCTGCTGGCTTTCTGGTCGAGCAATTGCGCTTGGATCTGTTTCGGGTCGCGCAGGATATCGCTGGCGCCGGGGGTGATTAGCGGTGTGCTCACAGGTCCTCCAAATCAGCTTGCAATGCAGTGCGGGGAACGCTTCGCTGGCGGCCGCTGGCGTGGCTGCTCACAATACCACCAGCTCAGCTTGCAGGGCGCCGGCGGCCTTGAGCGCCTGCAAGATGGAAATAACGTCGCGGGCGCTGGCACCGATGGTCTGCAGTCCGTTGACCAACTGTTCCACGGTAGCTCCTTCGTTGAGTTCGATGCGCTTGGTTGGGCCGTCCCGGGTGTTCACCGTGGTTTGTGGCACGACGACGGTTTCGCCATTCTTACTGAGCGGGTTGGGCTGGGAGACCGCGAAGGTGGTGGCGATTTCGATCGACAGAGAACCCTGCAGAATGGAGGCTGCGCTGAGACGGACATCGCGCCCCATGACGATGGTCCCGGTCTTTTCGTTGATCACGACGCGGGTGGCTGAAATGACCTCCACTGGCAATGATTGAATGCGGGCAAGCATGGCGGGAATGTCCTGTCCGGCGCTGGAAATCTCAATCCGCCGGCTATCGGTGGCGGCGGCGACGGGACGTCCGAATTCGACATTGATGCGCTGCGCGATGCGTTGTGCGTTGGCGAAATCGGCCTCGCGCAGGAACAAGGAGAGCGAGGCAAGGTTGCGCAGATCGGGGGCGAGGTCGCGCTCGGCGACAGCGCCGTTTGCGATTCGCCCAACGGTGGGGTGATTGAGTTGCTTGGTAACTCCGCCGCCTCCGGCGCTATAGCCGCCGATCGAAAGCGGACCCTGCGCGGTGGCATAGATCTGCCCGTCTTCGCCACGCATGGGAGTGAGCAGGAGAGTTCCTCCTTCGAGCGATTTTGCGTCTCCGATGGATGAGACCAGCACGTCCATCTGCGTTCCGGCGCGGGTGAAGGCGGGAAGGGACGAGGTGACCAGGACGGCCGCGACATTCTTAACGGTCATGGTTGTGGGGGCAATCTGCAGCCCCATGCGGAGCAGCACATTGGCGAGCATCTGGGTGGTGAAAATGGTTTGCTTGGTTTGATCCCCAGTGCCGCGCAGGCCGACGACGAGACCAAAGCCCAGCAGGGAATTTTCACGCACCCCCTCGACGGCCGTGACCTCGCGAATCCGCACCAGCCGCGAGGAGGGCGGGGAGTCGGCGGCGGCACTGGCCAGGGTTGAGGCGGCGAGCAACAGAACTGTGCAGAATATCTTCATAATAATTTCACTGAACCCATCACTTCGATTCCATGGTTCCGAACTCATTGTCCGGAAAGCATGTCTAGAATCCAATCAACTTCAACAGGGTGCGCATGACGATGTTGGGCTGGCGCACCGAATCGCTGATGACACCTTTGCCTTTCACCTCAAGTTGGAGGTCGGAGAGCTGATACGAGTAGATGGAATTGTTGGAGGCAATGTCGGCCGGACGCACGACGCCGCGCAACGTTACGTTTTCATGCTGCTGGTTGGCCATAACCTGGCGGCGAGCCTCGACCACCAGCGAACCGTTGGACAAAACGGCGACGACCAGAGCGGTGATCACCGTGTTGAGTGAACTCTGGGAGTTGGTGGCGCCGGTTCCGCCGAGTTTGGTGCTGGAATTTGCGCTCAGCAGCGGATTGAGAAATCCGGGTGACTGGCCTCCCACGGCGGAGATTCCGCTGGAGTGCGCGAAGTCGCGTTCACTGGCAACGCTGCCGCTTTGCGAGATGGTGGTTGACTCCATGATTTGGATGGCGATGGAATCGCCCACGGCATGAGCCTTGACATCCGAACAGGGATCGGCGAGCAGACCACCGCTGGTGAAAAGGCTGCCACTGCTGATGTTGAGCGGTACCTGGGGAGCGGCGGCGACCTGCTTCACGTACTGGTCGAGTGGATCCAGTTGCTTGTCCACCTTCAATTTTTTCCCGGCCACCGTGGCGGCGGAGAGCAGAAGGAGAGTGCAAACAAGGACGGCGATATGGGATGGACTTCGCTTCATAAGGGGCTCCCGGTCAGGCTCCAGCGACGACGATGGTGACGGTGTGGGCGCTGAGAATGCGGGCGCGCATGATCCGGTTGGTGCTGGTGATGCGGACGCGGATCTCGGCACCGGCCGCGCCGGAGTCGAGAGCGACGACGGGAAGCTCGGCGTGCAGGAAATCGGTGCGCCAGTCGGCTTGCAGAGTGGCCCCGGTACGCACGATGGGGGGATCTTTGGGCGGCGCTTTGGGCGACAGCGTACGGACGCGGGAAACCGTGTGATCGGCGGACGCGTCATGGACGGAAATGTTGAGCAACAGAAGTTGTGGCAAAACATGAGCGGGACAACGCAGAGAAAGCGCGGTCGCGCCGATGGGCACGGGCCGGGACCGGGTAATGGTGCAACCTTCCAGCGTGGCGACCTCGGGGGAGAGCAGAATCTGCGATGCTTCGACCTGGCGGTGGAGCTGGCGGGAGATCCACAGCGCCACCACTTGGCGCGGCTCGGTCGCAGCCGCCGGAGCAGCGGCGGCCGAGCTCAGCACGGCGAGAGTAAAGAGAAGCGTCGAAGATAGGAAACGGGTCCGCATGGCTATTTCCCGAGCTGATTCACTTCCTGGAACATCTGATCGGCGGCTTTCGCCACCTGCGAGTTGGCCTCGTAGGAGCGCTGGGCAAGGATCATCTGGATGAACTCTTCGACCGTGTTGACGTTCGACTGTTCCAGCGAGCCTTGCAGCAGGGTGCCGACGCCCTCCGGGCCGCCAGGATTGCCGACGATCGGGTCGCCCGAGGAACTGGTCGGCAGCAGGAGATTGGCTCCGATGCTGTTCAGGCCTCCGGGATTGGGGAAGGTGGCAAGCTGAATCTGACCAATCTGCTGCGACTGGGTCTGATTGGGCTGCGCGACGGAGACGGTCCCGTCCGAGCCTATGGTGATGGCCGTGGCATCGGCGGGAATCGTGATGGCGGGCTGCAGCGCATCGCCGTCGGAGGTGACGACATTCCCCGACGAATCGAGATGGAAGCTGCCGCTGCGGGTGTAGCCGATCTGGCCGGATGGAGTGAGAACCTGGAAGTACCCGAGACCTTGAATGCCGATGTCGAGCGGATTTCCGGTCTGCTGAAAGTCGCCCTGCGACTGCAGGATTTCAGTGGCGGCGGCGCGGGTGCCGAGTCCGATCTGGAGGCCGGCGGAAACGGTTTGCTGGGTGGCGGCCGCGCCCGGAGTGACCATATTCTGATAGATGAGATCCTGGAACTGGACCCGGCGTTTGCGGAATCCAGCGGTGTTGGCGTTGGACAAATTATTCGCAATATTGTCCAGATTGGTCTGTTGCGCGTTCATGCCGCTAGCGGCGGTGTAGAGCGAACGAAACATGGCGACTCCTAAACCCTGGGCAGATCTTCGGCTGCCGTCTTGTCGAACTCATTGTGAAACGTATTGAGCGCGCGCTGCATCATTTCCGCGTTGCGCTGAATTTCAATCAAACCGACGGCGCTCTCGACGGGATTTATGTTGGAACTCTCCAGCGATCCCTGGCGTACGGTGAGATTGCTGGCGGAGGTTGCGGCGGCCGCGGGCGCCGAGTAATAGGCGTCGCCGAGGGAAGTGAGAGGAACACTGGAATCAAATTCACTGAGTTGCAGTTGTCCGGCAACGTCGCCGTTGACCGAGATCACTCCGTTGGAGCTGAATTCGACGTTGCCCCCCGGAAGGGTGATGGGACCTTTGTCCCCGAGCACCGGAAAACCCTGCGCGGTGACAAGGGAGCCATCCCGGGTGAGATGGAAGTTGCCGTTGCGGGTGTATTGGACGCCGGTGGGAGCCTGAACGGCAAAAAAGCCAGAGCCTTCCAGTGCGAGGTCCAGCGAATTGCCCGTCTGCTGCAGCGAGCCTTGCGAAAAATCGGTGCGCGGCGAGCCCAGAACTCCGAACGAACTTACGGCCCGGGTGGATGCGTTCGCCGATGCGGTCATCATCTGGGTTTTGAAGCTTACGTGCCCGCCGCGAAACCCGGTGGTGTTGGCGTTGGCGAGGTTGTTGGCTGCCAGATCGAGTTCCTGGGTTCTTGCGAGAAGACCAGTGCTGGCCGCGTAGATGCCGTTGTTCATTTCAGGCTCCGCTGCATGAGAGAGCAAGCGGAGTGCCATGGCAATTGGAAGATTCTTAAGAAAAGGGGCGGGTGGATGTGCGAGAGGAGCAATCACCTGGCCAAGCCTGACTCAAGGGCCGGCGCAGTTCTCGGAAGACTTGTGCTCCCCCAGGGAACGTCCCCGCGGTCCAATCCAGGCTGCTGCAGCAACCGTGAGGACACAAAAAACAGGTACGGGGGTTGCCTTATTCGTGCAGTTCCAGGCTGACCCACAGGGGTTTACCCTCGAATTCGAAGACGACCTCAATCATATTGCCGCCGCGCACCGAACGAGTCTCGTAGTCAGTGCCGACGATAATGGTGGGGACTGACAACATACAGTGATTGCCGATTCCGCTGAGCTTGCCTTTGAAGTTGCCGGCGATCATGTTGGCGATCTCGCCCAGTGCATCCCAACTGTCGTTATCGACCTCTTCCTCGGGCATGCCGAGCATCTTGCTGGCCATAATGCGCGCGGCCTGGTCGTTGCAGCGGATGCTTAGGACGCCGCAGAGACTGCCGGCAAGGCCGACCAGGGCGGTGAATTCTCCGTCGTTCAGGTCGGCGGATTTGTCAAAGGCGCGCAGCCTGGTGGACAACATGATGTCGAACACCTCGCGGGCGGAGAGCTCGAGGAGCGGCGTCCAGGCGGTGCGATCGAAGACAGCGATGGGGATCGAACTTTCGGAGAATGGTGTCATTTTCAGAGTCCCAGCACCGGTAGCACGTGCTCTTTGACTTGATCCGGAGTGAATGGTTTACGGATGTATCCCTTGGCTCCAAGCGAGAGCGCCTGGACTACGTTGGACTCGCTGCCCTCGGTCGTGATCATGACGACCGGGACGCCGCGGAGTTTTTCCACGGTCTGGAGCTGACGTACGAATTCCAGGCCGTCCATGACCGGCATATTGATGTCGCTGAGGATGAGATCGACTGGATTGGCGTCGAGGATGCCGAGAGCTTCGGCGCCATTGCCGGCTTCCATGACGGAGGATAGGTCGAGTCCGGCCTGGCGCAAAGAGCGTTCGACGATCTTGCGCATGACCGAAGAATCGTCCACGATGAGGGCTCTGATTTGGCTCATTTCGGTTCTCCTTGAAACATCTCCAACTGGCCGGGATTCGCCGCGGGAGAGATGCTGTTGCCGTGAATCGTGCGGCGGGCCTCGGAGACACTGCGGCCACGCTGGTCCGGATGTGACAGAAGCGCGTAGAGACGTTTTCCGCCCAGCAGTACGACGGCCTCCTCGACGCTGAGGCGGGGCCATCCGAACTCTGCGCTGGCGGTTTCAGTCACCATGGAACAGAGATCGCGATTGCGACGGATGGATTCTGCCAACTGGGCCAGATCCATGGCGCGCTGACCGCGAATGAGGGCGAGCATGCTAAGCGCATGCGATGCCATGGCTGGGCGTGCCGATGCGATGGAAATGACCCTGCAACTCGAATTTCGCTGTGGAGTATTCATAGGTGCCGCTCAATGCATGTATCGGCTGAGGTTGCGGCGCACTTTAGGGAAAACATCTTCAGACGGCTGCGACTTCGAAAACCAGATCAAGATGCGAGCGTTGGGAAAGGAAGCGTACCCAGATGTTTCCTTCCACCGCGCGCAGCCGGATGGCTCCGGCAGCAGTCTGCTGCGCGTAGCTGAGAATCATGCGGGCGGTTTCAGCGGCGGTCTCGGGCCGCCTGACGGCAGCCTCGCCCGTGGTGTCGCATTTGCGGTAGTCGAATGCCTGGAGAAGTTTGGCCTCGGAGATGATGCAGGCCTCGGTGTCACAGCCGAGCATATGTTCGATGGCAATGAGCGCGGTGTGGTTGACTCTTTCGCAGAAACCGACGAAGAGGCGGCGGCCCTGGCTCACCAGGTGTACGGGCAACATGCGGTAACGTTCGATGAGGCTGAAGGGAATCAGCATGGAGCAGGCAGGCTGCACGCTTTCAGCGGGGAAAACCGGGCATCCCCACTGCGTGGCGACGACCGAGGCGATGTCTTCGTCGGTGATGCAGCTCAACCGCCGCAGGCAGACGCCGATCCTTTCTCCCGAGCTGTGCTGCAGTTGGATGGCTTCGCGCAATTGCAAATCGGAGATCACGCCGCGGGCCAGCATCATCAGGCCCAGCGGCATGGTGGTGCGAATGGGAGCGGGGTGGTGATCTTTAAAGAAATACCCGAGCAAATGATCTTCGAGTGCTTCCTCCAGACAGCGTGGACTGCAGAACCACTCCTGTTCGTTGAACCAGAACCCGGCAGTGCGGTGAAGCATGCCAGTCCAGCTGGAACCAGTGCGGCATTCCGGGTGAGCGCAGGGAAGGAAGAGTTGTTTCCATGCGAGCGGACGTTTCCATTTTTTTTCGGGAAGCCTATACATGACTCTCTCTTGTGGCTACGGCAGACAGGCGATTTTTTCGCCTTGAGCTGCGACCTGCAGGATGCGAAGACCATAGTTGCCTTCGACGATGACGACCTCGCCTTGGGCAATGAGGCGGCCATCGATGAGAAGATCAACCGGCTCCTCGACACGACGGTCCAGTTCGACGACGGAGCCGGAACAAAGTTCAAGAATGTCTTTGAGCGGCATGTGCCGGGTTCCAAAGCGCAAGGTGACGCCGAGTTCGATGTCCAGGAGAAGATCGAGATTGCGATTACTGGACTGGGCTGCGGCCGCGTTTGCGGGTTTTGCGGCCGGTTGCACAGCAGGTTGCGGCGTGGGCTGCGCGGCAGCTGCGGGCTTGGCCGGGGAGGTGAGGCGCAGAATATGCAGTTCGAAATCAAGCGCGCCGCCGTCGCGAGGAATTAAAAGGCACTGGCGCTCGCCGCTCGCCGGATCGCGCTCGGCGAGACGAGGCTTGAGTTCCAGCGGCCCAAAGACACCGCGCAGGCGGTCGGCGGCATTGCCGCAGATTTGCTGAATGAGTTCGACTGCGGCTTCGCTCGTGTCGCTGCTGATCTCGCCTTCTGGCTCCGGGGGCTCGCCCGTGAGCAGGGCGGCGAATTGCGCGGTCATGGGCGCCGAGAGAGCGATTTCGCAAGCGCCCTCCAACGCTCCGCTGATATCGATACGGATCAGGGTTGCGGCCTGAATGGGGGTACCCAGCGGAACCGGCTGCGCCTGGAGCGTGGCGCCGGCGACCTGGGAGAGCACGCTGGAGGCGGCTTCGGCGAGTTGCTGAACGAGGCTGGAAGCTGGGTCCTGGACGATGTCACTCATGCAAGCTCTTCCTCATTCTCGGACAGGTATGGAAGCATCCGGGAGATTCTGGATGCACGCTGGCTTCCGGCGCGCATTGGAAATGCCTCATAGAGCGCGCGGCCTGCGACGATTCCTTCGATTGGGGATTCGGCCCGATGCGGGAACGAAACAACGTCTCCTGGCTTGAGATCGAGCAGGGTGCGAATCGCAAGCTTGGTACAGGGCATGCCAAGGGCAAACTCAAAAGGAAAAGATAGCGAGTGCTCCGTCATGCGCTCCCGGGTGACGCTGGGGCCGCGATGGCGGCTGTATCCGCCATCCTGGCCGAGCTTGCGCAACAGCGCATTGGAGGCAACCGCGGGGAAGGCCACGTTCATGACGCCCTGCGACTCAGGCATGTGAATTTCAAAGCTGAGGCAGAGAGTTTTATCGCCGGGCGGCATGAGACGTTGCAGTTGAGTGGGCTGCAAACGTTCATCGAACTCGAACGTGGAACTGAGTGAAGACCAGGCAGCCTGCAACTCGCCACAGAGAATGCGGACAACGCCCTCCATGATGCCCTCTTCGATCTCGGTAATCTCGCGCTCCTGTTCGTTCATGCGGCCGATCCCGCCCAGCAGCAGATCGATGATCGGGAAGACCAGCGACGGCTCCAGGTCCAGAGCCGCAATTGCTCCCATCGGCTTGACTTGAAAGGTTGCCAGGTAGGCGAGATCGGGAATGCGCTGCAAAAACTCGCGGAAGGTGAGCTGCTCGACCGAGACCAGGTTGACCTCGAAAATCACGCGCAAGTACGCGCCCAGCGCATTGGTGAGGTTGCGCGCGAAACCCTCGTGGAGATTGCTGATGGCGCGGACCTGGTCCTTCTTAATTTGTCCGGCCTGCTTGAAGTCGCAGACTTGATAGCTGGGAACCGCTGATGCCGGGCCCTGGCTGCGCCCGAGGGCGGCACGAAACATGGCGTCGATTTCATCCTGGTTCAGTACTTTTTCCATGCGTTCTCCAATGCGCCTCGGACGGCTTGCTCGGCGAGGTGCGGCGGCATCTGTTTCCCGGCGAGCAGCGATTGCAGGCGGGCCCTGAGGCGGAGCAGGGCGAGTGAGTGAATTTGTGAGACGCGCGATTCCCCGACGCCGAGCACGGCGCCTGCCTCCTTCATGGTGAGTTCCTCGTAGTAGTAGAGCGAAAGCACCTGCTGCTCCTTTTCGCTTAACTCCTCGATGGCGCGGACGAGAAAGGCGTGGAGTTCGGACTTCATGGTAAGGAAATAAGGACTCTCCTCCGGGTTGCCGGGCAGATACTCGCAGAGATCGTCGTCGTGATCTTTATCATTGTTCTCGATGTGGAAGCTGCCCAGATCAAGGCCTTCCAGTTCTCCGAGCAGGCGCTGGAAGGAATCCAGGGTCAGGTCGAGCTCGGAGGCAATCTCCTGCTCGGTGGCCGACCGTCCCAGTTCCTGGCCAAGGCGGGCCGAGGTCGTCTCGACCAGCCGGGCTTTGCGGCGCAGATCGCGCGGGCTCCAGTCGAGTTCGCGCAGACTGTCGAGAATGGCGCCGCGGATGCGGAACTTGGCATAGGTCTTGAACTGGACCTGGCGCGCATCGTCGTACTTGGTGAGAGCGTCCATGAGGCCGAGGACACCGGCGTGGACCAGGTCTTCCATGGGAACGTGCTGGGGCAGACGGTCATGGATGTGGCGCGCAATGTAGCGCACCTGCGGCATCTGTTCCATGAGGATGCGGTTCCGTACTTCCTCGTCGAGCGTGGGAGGCGCGTAGCAGGGTTGCGAATTCTTCATGGCGGACCTCGGTCGAACCTTCTTTATGGTCATGCGTTCAGGCTTCCGATGGAATGCACCGGGGTGAGCGCGGGAATTTCGCCGTGCGAGATGACGACGATTTTGGGAAGAAATGGCTCCAGCAATCGGCGCAGATGGAAGCGCGTATTGACCGAGCAGAGAATCACAGGGGTGGCCACGTCAACGTTTTCGCCGACCAGCTTGCGCAAGGCTTCCAGCAGGCGCCGGATGAAGGTGGGTTGCAGAGCGAGCGATCCCGAGGCCGGCATCTGCGGCGTGAACGCCTGGTTGAGCTCTTCCTCGATGCGCGGATCCAGAGTGACTACCTTGAGCGCGCCCTGCTCATCGAGCAGAGGCTTGATCAGGGAGCGTCCCAGCGCCTGGCGGCAGGCCTCGACCAGCGAGACCAGGTTCTTGCTGATGGCCGCCGACTCGACCAGCGTCTCCAGGATCGTGCCTAGATCGCGAATCGAGACCTGTTCCCGTAAAAGTTGCTGCAGCACTCTTTGCACTTCGCCGAGGGTCATCAGTTTGGGCACCAGTTCGTCAAGCAGTTTGGGGTGCGAGTCGTTGAGACGCTCGAGCAGTCGTTTGGTTTCCGAGCGGGTGAGCAACTCGTGCGCGTACTGGCGGATGAGCTCCGAGATGTGGGTGGCGAGCACCGAGGTCTGATCGACCACCGAATACCCGGCGGCGATGGCCTGCTCGCGCAGTTCGGTGGCGATCCAGCGCGCCGGAACGCCGAAGGCCGGTTCTTTGGTCGCCGTGCCGGGAAGGCGCGGTGGCTCGGGGTCGGAGCTGATGGCAAGGAGGCGGTTTTCCGGCATGTCCCAGCGCGCGATCTCAACCCCGCGCAATGAGATGACATACTCGCGCGGTTTGAGGCGCAGGTTGTCCGTGATATGAACGCTGGGAATGATGAAGCCAAGCTGGCCGGCCAGATGCTTGCGCAGGGCGCGGACGCGGGGCAGCAGCTTTCCGCCCTGATTGGCATCGACCAGGGCGACCAGGGCATAGCCCACTTCCAGCGAGAGATCATCGAGCGCCAGCAGAGCGTCGAGCGAATCGGATTGAATGGTCCCGGGCTTGTTGGCGCCGCCGGCTCCGGGCTTAGCGGCCGCTTTGTTCTCGGCGGCGGCCGGCATTTTTTGCAGCCTCCAGGCCATGATCCACAGCACGCTGACCATGAGCAGGAAGGCAAACTTGGGCATCCCTGGAATCATGCCGATGGCGAACATGGCTCCTCCGGCGATCCAGAGCATGCGGGGTTGGGCGAACAGTTGCTGGCCGAGATCGCCGCCGAGCGAACGGTTGGAAGAGGCGCGAGTGACGACCAGGCCGCCGGCAATGGAGACCAGAAGCGACGGAATCATGGTGACCAGGCCATCGCCAACGGTCAGGACGGTGTAGGTCTTCAGCGCGTCGCGAAAGGGAATGTCGAGCTGGAAGACACCGATCAGGAAGCCGGCGACGATATTGATGGCAGTGAGAAGAATGGTGGCGAGAGAATCGCGCTGACTGAAGCGGGCGGCGCCGTCCATGGCACCGTAGAACTCGGCTTCGCGTGCGACCGACTCGCGGCGAGCGCGGGCCTGGTGCTCGTCGATGAGCCCGGCGTTGAGGTCGGCGTCGATTGCCATTTGTTTGCCGGGCATGGCGTCAAGGGTGAAGCGTGCGGTAACCTCGGCGGTGCGCACCGCGCCGTGACTGACAACCAGAAACTGAATGGCAATCAGAGCGATGAACAGCACGAAGCCGACCACGTAGTTGCCGCCAACGACGAACTGTCCGAAGGCGGCGATGACGTTGCCGGCAGCGGCAGTGCCTTCATTGCCGTGGAGCAGGATGCGGCGTGAGCTGGCCAAATTGAGTGCCAGGCGGAACAGCGTGAGCAAGAGCAGCAGGCTGGGAAAAACCGAAAACTGCACCGGACGGAGAATGTAAACCGCCGAAAGCAGGACCAGGACCGAGGCGGTGATACTCATGGCCAGCAGAAGGTCGAGGAGAAAACTGGGCATGGGAACCAGCATGACGAAGACGACCGAGACGGTGGCGGCCGGAACAATCCAGTCGAAGTTTGCGTCCTTGAAAAATGACGTTGTCTTGGGCGCTTCCGCCATCAGACGTTCCTCCGTGCCATTTGCTGAGCGTGCATGCGGAATACGTAGGCGAGGATTTCGGCCACCGCGGCGTAGAGCTTTTCAGGAATCGCCTGGCCGACCTCGACGGTGCGATACAGGCTTTGCGCCAGAGGAGGATTCTCGACAATGGGAATTCCGTCCCAGCGCGCAATTTCTTTGATTTGCTGGGCCAGCAGGTTCTGGCCCTTGGCGACTACAGTGGGCGCCGCCATCTCGTCGCCATACTCCAGTGCCACGGCGAAGTGAGTGGGGTTGGTGACCACGACGGTAGCTTTCTTGGCGGCCTGCAGCATGCGCTTGCGGCGGGCCAGGCGTTGCAGGCGGCGGATGCGGCCCTTGGTGGCGGGGTTGCCCTCGGTCTGTTTCATCTCCTCGCGGATTTCCTGCTTGCTCATGCGCATTCCGCTTTCCAGTTTCTGGCGCATGGCAATGTAGTCGACGACGGCCCAGGCGAGCAGAACCAGCGAAGACTTCCAGAAGACCTCGAATACGAGGTCGAAGATGTGAGCCGAGATCTGGCGCGGTGAAGCCCACAGACCCAGACCCAGACTCGGCCACTCGCGGCGGAAGATGTCGATGCCGATGAAAATGATGGCAGAGCCGGGAACCAGGGCTTTGAGAACCTGTACGAGGGTGGTGATGCTGAAGATCTGGGCAAGCTTCTTGGCCGGGCTGAGCTTGGCGGCGTCGGGCGCCAGCAGTTTGGGAGCAAAGACGACGCCGCCCTGGGCGAGCGAGACCAGAACGGCGACGCCCCAGGCAGCGGCCAGTGGCTTCCATGTCCAGGCAAAGAGCAGTTGCGCAGTCCAGGGAAACAGGGGCGTTGCAATGGAGATCTCCTCGCGCACGGCGTGGTCCAGGGTGGCATGGAAGAACTGGCGCCAGAGCAGGAGGCTGTTGGAACTCTGTGCCACCAGCACGAGAATGCCGGTGAGCATGGCGGCGGTGGAACTGAGTTCGCGCGAGCGCGCCACCTGGCCCTCTTCGCGCGCCTTCTGCCGGCGATGCTCGGTTGCCTTCTCGGTCTTGTTGTCTTCAGCCACGATGAATTCTTCCTAATGAGTCAGGTGAAGAGTCTGCTCGCTCCAGCGAATTGCGTTGGCAAACTGGAGCGAGAAAAAACGCGGCCATGCCGCTATGGTCGCAATCAATACCAGCATTCCTAAAACCGATTTAACCGAAAGACCCACGAAAAACACGGGCAGTTGCGGCGACGCTTTCCCGATAAAGGCCAACACAAAATCCGCCGTCACCGTGGCGATGAGCACCGGCGCTGCGATTTGCAATCCCAGCACCCAGATGGCGCCGGCGGCATGCAACAAGGCCTCGATATGTGCCAGGGTGAGCACACTGTGCCCGGCGGGAAGGTAGTAAAAGCTGGAAACAAGAGCTCGCAAAATCCATTGGTGGACATCCAGAGCAAAGAAAATGAGCAGCACGATGGTCTGGTAAAAAACCGAGAGCACGGCGGAATCAGCCTGGGTTTGTGGATCGAGTATGGTAACCAGCGAAAATCCCATTTGCATGCCAAGGATCTGCCCGGCAAATTGCGCTGCGTCAAAAATAAAGTTGAGAAACAGTCCGACCATGACACCGATCAGCAACTCGTTGAGCGCGATTCCTGTCCAGCCGAGAGGTGAAACGTGCATTTGCGGAACCGGCACGACAGGCCCGAGGAGCACCACCAGGAGCACAACGAAGGCAGCCTTGGTGCGGGCGGGCACGGCATTGTTACTGAGGCCGGGAGCAAACAACAAGAGGCCGGAGACCCGCAGTCCGATGAAAACGGCGGCCGCCAGAATGGATTCCAGGTTCAGGTCGAGGTTCATTGCAGTAAGGGCCGGAAATCGGAGAAGAGTTGAATGGTGAAGGCGGCCAGGTGGCGCAGCATCCAGGGCAGCAGAAACATGGCGCTCAGGGCGGTAGCCAGCAGGCGCGGGACCGTGGAGACAGTTTGGTCCTGAATGCTGGTGAGTACCTGGAGAATATTGATGACAATGCTGACCGCTGTGGCGACGGCAAGCAGAGGCAGCGCCGCCAGGATGGCGTATTCAAGCGTGGTGCGTCCGAGTTGGATTACCTGTTCCAGGGGCATGAGGTCACGCGAAGCTGCGCATCAGGGAACCGACGAGAAGATTCCATCCATCGACCATGACAAAAAGGAGAAGCTTGAGTGGGGTGGAGATCACCACCGGCGGCAACTGCATCATGCCGACCGAGGTCGTAATGGAGGCGACGACCATGTCGATAACCAGGAATGGGAGAAACAGAACGGCGCCAATCTGAAAGCCGGCCTTCAACTCGGAGAGGATGTAGGAAGGCAGGACGATGCGCATGGAGAGATCCTCAGGGGTGCTGGGGCGTGGCTCCTTAGCGAGTTCGAGAAACAGCGCGACATCCTTCTGGCGGACGTAGTGGAGCATGAATGTCTTGACGGGACGGGCCCCGAGTTCGACGGCGGCCATGGGTGTGATCCGTCCCGCTTCCAGGGGAATAATGGCCTGTTGCTGGATGGCAACACCGACCGGCTGCATCAGGAAAAACGTAAGCACCAGGGCCAATCCGATCAGGGTTTGATTGGTCGGCGTGCTTTGCGTGCCCAGCGCCTGGCGGAGGAAGTGAAAAACGATGAGCAGGCGCACGAAGGGCGTCATGGACAGCAACAGTGCGGGAATCAGGGTGAGCAGGGTGAGCAGGACGACAATGGTCCAGGGGGCTTGTCCACCGCCAAGATTGACCAGTGGAGCCGCCATGCCGCCAGACGGCTGCGCCGAGGGTAGGGGCCCGGCAAGTGCCGCTCCGCTCGTCAACAGAATCATGGCGGTCAATTGGACCAGCGGCTTCATGCGCTCTCCTGGACCGGTTGGCGAGGGGCGATGACGGTAGCGCGCTGGGCGTTGATTTCCGCCAGGAGGGAGATTGAGGTGGCAGCGCCGCCGATTAGAAATTTCTGTTTGCCGACGCGGACAATCGCGACAAAACGCTTCTCGCCGAGCTGCTGAATCTCCAGCAGTTCGAGCTTGCGCCGGCAGCGCCGCCGTTTGAGAAATTGCCCGGTAAGCCGCTGGATGCCTTGGATGAACAGTGCGTAGAGGCGAGCGCACAGCCGGGAATGGGGCGCACTGGCGGGCCGATGCCCGGACGCAGCGTTGAGTTGCCCGGCAAAGGGGATCGGTTTCGGGTTCGTCGGGACGGAGCTGCGCGGGATGGCAATGGAGCTGTTCTGGCCGCGTTTTTTTCCGCTCTCACGATTTCGTTTATTCATGCGATTTGGGTCAGGCGCGCGGCCAGATGATCGTCAATGACTTCGAACTCGGTCCAGCCAATTAGTTTTCCGTTGACCTGTAGCGGCACATCCGATCCCTGAAGCCAGTGTGTGTTGACGATGTCGTTGGGAGCCAGACGCAGGAGCGCAGCGATCGTAAATCCGGGAATCGGAATTTCCAGGGTGAGCTGGCAGGAGAGGAGTTGAAACGCGGCCCAGTGTTTCGGCTTGGGTGCGGCCTCCGCGTTGTTTCCGAGGGTGAGTGCGGTGCTGTTTTCTAATGTTTCGTTCATGCGACCTGCGCCTGTGAACTGATGGGAATGCGGTGTTGCAGGCATACTAGGTGCAATCAGCGGGCCGAAGCGGAGCAGGGTTCGTAAAAAAGCTCTCAGGAAGACGTTCTGGATTCACGGCCTCGCGCTCGCACGCTGAGGCCGTGAATTTAGAAAATTCTAACGAATCAGGTTGATCGTGTCCTGCGCAATCTGATCGAAGGTAGTCACCGATTTGGCGTTGGCCTGGAAGCCGCGTTCGGCAATGATGAGATTGGAAAACTCCGTGGACATGTCAACGTTGGAGAGTTCAAGCGCGCTGCCCGTAAGGGTGCCGAGGGAACCAGCTCCAGGGGTACCGACGACGGCGGTACCCGAGGAGATGGTGGCGGAGTAGTTGTTGTCGCCCTGATTGGTGAGACCCTGGAGATTGGCAAAGTTGGCGAGAGCGACTTGGCCGAGAACCTGGGTTCCATTGGTGAACGTGCCTGAAATGGTGCCGTCGGAGCCAATGGTGAAGCCGGTCAGGGAGCCGGCGGTGGTGCCGTTTTGACTGGTGGAATTGGTGACGCTGCTTCCGGCGACCTGGGTGATGAGACCGGTGCCCGATGAACTCGCCAGGTCCCAATTGATTGCAAGGGGGCTTGCGCCATCGGCGAGGTGTGGGATGCTGATGGCAATCGGCGCGGTACTGGTAAGGGTTCCGCTGCTGTTGAAGGTGAGCGTGCCGCTCGCCACGGTAGTACTGGTGCCGGTGCCGCCGGTGATCTCAGTGCTGGGCACGGTGGCCGCGTAAGTCCACCCGGCGGCGGTATCGGTGAAATCGACGCTGACTACATGCGCGGTGCCGAGTGAATCGTAGACCGTGACGCTGGTGTTATAGGAGTCTCCAACGGCGGCACTGGCGCTGAGGTTGGCATTAATCGACATGGTGGTGGTCGCCGTGGGCGGACTGGTTTCACCCATCGGTAGCTGAATCGGAACCAGCCCGCCGTTGGTATTCACCACACCATTGACGGCGGGATAGCCCATGACGTTATAGCCATCGGCGGTCACCAGGTAGCCGTTGGAGTCCTGGGTGAAATCGCCGGCGCGGGTGTAGTAGCTGTTGCTGCCGTTTTGCACGATGAAGAATCCGTTACCGGTGATGGCAACATCCGTATCGACTCCGGTGTCCGATACGGTGCCACCGGCGAAATTGGTATCGATCGATGCGACCGAGGATCCTGATCCGACCTGGAGCTGATCCCCTGAGCCGTTGGTGCCTAGCAACTGATAGAACATATCCTGGAAGTTGACGGCGGTGTCCTTGTAGCCGGTCGTGTTGAGATTGGCCAGGTTGTTGGCAATCGTGTTGAGCGCCGTGTTGCAGGCGTCCAATCCGGAGAGCGGAATCGAAAAGTTGGGCATTAGTTTCCTCCCGGAATGTTTTGTGTGGAGTGGCTCGGAGTGGAACTGACGGGGCTGGCGGAATCCGTGGTCTTGGCAGATGGAGAGATTGCGCTTCCCGTGTTGGCGCCGCTGCTGTGGCTGGCGGCGATTGCGTTGGCGCCACTGGCGTGTGCCGCGGCGACTCTGCCGTGACTGGCGGCGGCCGCGGAACTGCCGCTGGAGGCGGTGCCCGTTGCATCCTGGAGAAGCGAGTAGATTCCAGCCACATCACTGAGCTGATTGATCTGCACCATCTGGGTGACCATTGTGGTGGGATCCATGGGCTGGGTCGGATCCTGCGACTGCAACTCGGTGGCCAGCAACTGCATGAACATCGACTGGTAATCGGTGCTGCTGCTTGCGCTGGTGCTGGCGGCGGCCGCAGCGTTGGCTTTGGCGGTGGCCGTCGATACGGGATAGATGCTCATGCTCATGTCGATTCCTTCTCCTTGAACTTAAGCTCGTACGCTGATGCTGGAATAATCCGGGAGAATGCCGGCGCTGCCGGCTCCCTCCGAGGCGGAAGTTGTTGCCGCGGCAGCACTGGAAGACGTGCCGCCAGAGGATTGCGCCCACGACTGGGCGTTCTGCTGGCGCTGCTGTCCGGCCGATTGGCGCTGGCTGTGGGAATCCAAAGTGCCGAGTATCACATCCCGCGATTTGAGCGCCTGCTCGAGACCGGTGCGGTCGGCAGACAGCACCTGCAAAGCGTCGCGGTGGAAAGTAGTCAGGTGCGCGGTGGTGACATCATGGCTGGTGACGGCGCGCACCTCGATCTTGCCGAGGTCGGGAAGTTGGACACTGACCTTGAGTTCGCTGTTGTTTGCGCTCACGCGAAGCTGCCCGGAGTCCACCATGGGGTGAGCATCTGGAAGCGCACTCGACTGCGCCTGGGACCGTGGTTGAGCCGCGGCCGGAGCTGAGTTTTGCGATGTCTGCGCAGGCACGGCGGGTGCGGAAAAGGCCGCGGTTTTCGCCGCGTCCAAAGGTGCCGGGGCTGGCGCGGGCGTAGCGGATGGCGGCACCTCGGTTGCCTGGAATGAAAAAGGATGCGTGCTGCCCTCAGCCGTCAGGCTGGGATTGGCATCATGCTCGCCCCCAGCGCTCGTCCGCAGAGTGGCAGACGAGCTGTCTCCCTGGGACGCTCTCGCGCTCCCGGAGCGAATCTTCTCTTGTCGCGATGATGAATCTGTGACGGAGCGCAACGTGGCAGGGTCGATAGGTGAGCCGCCCTGCGTGTAGTCCTCCCGCGTGAGGGAGGGATGAAGATTTGCAACATGCGTGCTTATCGGGGATGCAGAAGCCGCCTCATTGCCGTTCGCAGCCTCGGCGCTCCCGTCCGCCTTTCCGGAAGACATTGCGGCTTGCAACTTTGCCTTGGCTTTGACCTCGTCTGTAGCCGCAGTGCTTGCAAACGCCGCGTGCGCCCCGCTCTGCGCGATCAGAGCGGAAAGCGGCGCCAGCGCGGTTGCAACCTTTGCGGAGGTTTGGACCTCGGCTGCGAGGGCACCGGCGCTGGTCCCGGAGGAAAGTACGGCAACACGATCTGGAGCCAAAGATGACTCCTTGGCGGAGGCGGACGAGTCAGCCGGGGTGAGGGTAACGGATACAGCGGATGCGGGCGAGACACGGGGCGTGGAGACGTCTGCGCCAGACAGAACGCTCGCAGCAACGCGGCCGGCCGCACTCGCAGGGAACGCTCCGCAATCAGGGTTGATGCCAGAGCACAGGTCCAACAGAATCTTTGCCGGCTGTGCGCCCGAATCCTGCGGAGCGATGACGGCGACTTCCGCCGATGCTTTGGCATTGGAGGTTGCCGTTTTTCCGCTGGGAGACGCCTTCGCACTGGTTTCTTGCCCATTGTTCTTGGCATGGACTGGGGTGTTTTTGGCGCCGGCTTTTGCCTTTTTGTTTTCAGGGCTATCAAGGATGCCGGTGACTGCGGACTCCGCGTTCTTCGCGCCGGAAACGGCGAAAGAGGTGCCGGCGGCGTTTTCTCTGGCTGCAACGAGGGTTGCGTTGGGGTTGGGCGGCGGCGCGGGAACTTGGTGCAGAATGGCGCCCATGTCGGTCGCGGGCGCTGCGTCGGCTAATGCGTTTGGCAGGGAGAACGGTTCCCCGGGGCCAACTCCGGCACTCGTGCTTGAGCAGGGACTTGCGCCGGAACCCAATTGGTGCAGCATCTGAGAAAAATTGCTGCTGCCTCCGGAGGCGTCATGACTGCTGCTGTCCGGCGGGGGCGAAGAAGCGGGAGCGGCTGCGGCGAGAATCGGAAATATACTCATGCGCGGTGAATCGATGCACTTTGGCGGCCAACTACGCGGCTGGCAGGTTAGATTCGTGTCATGGAGTCCGACCAGGTTGCGCATCTGCCACGGCCTGCTGCTCCCCGTTGCGGGAACGCAGCAGTTTTCCCAGGAACATTTCATCCAGCTCAGATTGCTGACGCCGGGCCTGCTCGGCCTGGAACTGGCGCAGTGCGTTTTCGCGCAAGGTGCTCACCGTTTTTCGCTCTCGCCGGGCGAGCAGATAGTGGGCGCGAAGCTCGGCGGCACGCTCGTCCTCGTCCTCCTTCTGACCCTGGCAATGGGCGATCGCAGCCTGGGTCTGGCGCAGAACCGACTCGATAAACTGCATTTCGCCGGCGGGAACCTGATTCTGGGACGAGCGTATCCCGGCGGTCTTGCGGCTCCACTCCGTGGCTTCGGCAAGACTGCGCTCCAGGGAGTGAACCCGCATCATGGACTCGTCCAGACGCTCGCGCGCCTGCCGTTCGAGCAGCAACCGGACGCGAAGAAGCCCTTCAAGCTGGAAGTGGAATTGCATCATTCGTCCATGGTGAGCAGTGCTGAGACGGTGCGCTCCATCGCTGGAATTTCCAGGCTTCCTTGACGCGTGAAGGTGCGCAGGTTGGGCACCACCTGCATGGCGCGGTCCAGGTCCGGGTCCGAACCTTTCTGATAGGCGCCAATGCGAATCAGGTCCTCCGAACGGGTGTAGTCGGCGAGCATGCGGCGGAGGCGCTGCGCCTTGGCAAAATGTTCGGGTGAGCAGACGGCGGGCATGAGGCGGCTGAGGCTGTCGAGCAGGTGAATGGGCGGGAAATGGCCCTCGGAGGTGAGACGCCGGTCGAGCAGAATGTGCCCATCGAGCAGGGCCCGGACCGCGTCGACAATGGGATCCATCTGATCATCGCCTTCCATGAGTACGGTGTAGAAGGCGGTAATGGAGCCGGTGCGAAAGTTCCCGGCGCGCTCGAAAAGCTGCGAGAGCAGGGTGAAGACCGAAGGCGTGTAACCCTTGGCGGTGGGTGGCTCACCGGCTGCGAGTCCGATCTCGCGCTGCGCCATGGCGAAGCGGGTGATGGAGTCCAGCACAAGCAGAACGTTTTTGCCGCGGGCGGCGAAGAATTCGGCGATCGAGTGCGCCGACTGGGCGGCGCGCAGACGTAACAGCGGCGACTGATCGGAGGTGGAGACGACGACGATGGAACGGCGCAGTCCGGCTTCGCCCAGAGCGTTCTCGAGGAATTCACGCACCTCGCGGCCGCGCTCGCCGACCAGCGCGACGACCGTGAGGTCGGCCGTAGTGCCGCGGGCCATCATGCCCATCAGGGTGCTTTTGCCTACACCGCTGCCGCCGAAGATGCCGACGCGCTGTCCGCGGCCGCAGGTAAGGAATGCGTCGATGGCGCGAACCCCGGTGCCAATGGGCGCCTGGATGGGAACGCGCTCGAAGGGATCGGGCGCGGCGCGCACAACCGGCATCAGATCGCCCCCGGTCAACGGCGCGCCACCATCAATGGCGAGTCCCCGGGCATCCAGAACGCGGCCGATCATGCTATCCGCAACCCGAATGCTGGGACGGGCGTTGCAGGTGGAGATGGTGTCGCCAAAGCGGACTCCGCTGGCCGGATAAAGCGGCATGGAGAGCACAGTGGAACCGTGAAAGCCAACCACCTGACCTTCGATTTCGTTGCCGGCATGGTCGCAAATCGTGCAGCAATCGCCGAGCGCGCAGTGCGGGCCCACGGATTCGATCAGTCCCGCGATAGCCTTGGAAATGCGTCCGCTCCAGCGCCGCTGCGGGGCGTGTTGGAGCGCCTCCTGGAACCGGTCAAGGATCATTGCACGCGAAGCGGCCTGGATTCGGCGGACGCAGGACGGTGGGATAGCAGGTCAAAGAAACCGCGTTCAATTTCTTTCAGCTCGTTCTCGAAGCTGACGATGGTGGAGCCGAGAACGGTTTCAATACGGGCATCACCCGCAAGAAGCGCCTTATCAGAGGCGAGCTCGACGGGATGCGACATGTCGCGGATGGCTTCCTCCCAGCAGTTCAGTGTTTCAGGGGGGACGAACAGACGCACGCTGGTTGCGGCTTCCAATTGCTCCAGTTCATAGTTCACCAGACCGGCAAGCAGGCGCGGATCAATCTGGGTCTCACGATGGAGAAGGCGGCGCGCGATGGCCAGCGCCAGGCCGACGATCTCAGCCTCGGCCTGGCGGAAATATTCGTCGCGCTGCTGGGCAAATTGTTCGACGGCTCGAGCGATCTCGGCGCGAACGCGCTGCAGTTCCCGCTCGCTCTCCTGGCGCGCCTGAGCGGTGATGGTGCGGCGCTCCTCATCGATACGCGCCGCCAGCAGTTCGGCGGGATCGGGAACTTGCTCGGCGTTCCGGCCAGCCTCGGCTGGAGCGGATTCGGAAATTTGCCCTGGCTCGAAGGGCTCGCCGGCGTCGCGATACTGCATCGGCACGCAGGACGAAAACTGGGGATGCTCAGACGACGAGTTCATCTTCATTCTCCTGCTTCAGTTGAATCTTTCCCTGGGACTCGAGTTTGCGCGCAACCGCAACACACTCCTGCTGGGCCTTGGTCACATCCTTGGCGCGGACCGGGCCGAGCGATTCCATGTCTTCTTTCAGCATGTCGACGGCGCGGGAAGACATGGACTTGAAGAGGTGATCGCGCAGTTGATTGGAGGCTCCCTTGAGCGCCTGGGCGAGAGTCTTTTTATCCAGCTGGGCGAGCAGTTCACGGATACCGACCTCGGGCACCCCGAGCAGATCATCGAAGGTAAACATGAGATTGCGGATGCTCATCGCCAACTTGGCGTCGTCGCGCTCGATGATTTCCAGAATGACCTTGCCGGAGGCCGGGTCCATGCGGTTCAGCAGGTCGGCCACGCCTTTGAATCCAGCGTAGGCGCGTCGGCTCTGCTCCCCGAGGGCCTGCAGGCGGCGGTGCAGAACGACGGAAACTTTCTGCGCCATCTCCGGCGAGAAGTGACGCAACTCGGCGAGACGTTTGACGGCTGCGGCGCGTGTCTCCTCGGTCAGCTTCATCAGCAAGGCGGAGGCTTGCCTGGGATCAAGGTGAGCCATGATCAGGGCGATCGTCTGCGGATGTTCGCCCTGGAGAAACTTGGCGAGCTGCTGGGGATCGGCTTTTTGCAGCGAATCGAGCTTGCTGGCGCTGAGTTCCTGGGCCCGGCTCACTTCGTCCAGCATGACGTGTGCGGCCTCCACGCCCAGGGTTTTGACCAGCAGACGCTCGGCATACTCGGTGCCGCCCTGCGCAATGTACTCCTGGGTGACGGCCAGAGTGTGGTATTCGTTCAAGATCACGCCAGCTTCGGCGGGATCGATCGTTCCAATCTCGGAGATCTCCTGGGTTACCCTTTGCATCTCGGTTTCATTCAGGTTCTTGTAGATGAGGCTGGCGATCTCCTCGCCCAGCAGGACGAGCAGAATCGCAGCCTTGCGGATTCCAGTGCGCGAGGTTGCCGGAGTGGGAGTCATCGGCGCTCCCCGTCCTTGATCCAGCTTTGCACCAGGCGCGAAGCGCTGAGCGGTTCGTGCTTGACGCGGGTAGAGATGTCATCTTTGAGCCGCGCCAACTGTGGACGTTCACGTTGCCCGGCGCCAGAAACAGAGTCTGGGAATTCGTCGCTCTCCGGCAGCGCCGGGTTGGCTCCTGCGCCGGACTTGGACCCCAGCCGGGCGCCGTTTTTCGGCGGTACTGCATTAAGCGAGCGGATGAGCTGATTTTTGACCGGGCGCAGCACCAGCGCGTAGGTGACGCCAAACAGCAGTAACAGGGCGGCGATGCGCGCGTAGCTGATCCAATCCATCAGCAGGGTACGCGTCTTCTCCAGCCTGGTGGGCGGCGGCGGAGCATCGGTGGGCACAACCTGGAAGCTGATGTTCTGCACCGTGAGAATGTCGCCGCGAGCGATATCAAAGCCAACCGAAGCCTTGGCGATGTCCTCGATGCTCTTCAATTCCTCGGGCGAGCGCCTCTGCCGCGGGTAGCTCTTGTTGGCGGGATTGTAGATGTCATCCACCAGGACGGCAACCGCCAGGCGCTTCAGCCGTCCGGCGGGCTCAATGGAATGACGCACGATTTTGTTGACCGCGTAGGTTCCGTTTTCGGACTTGGACTGGGCAAGATTCTCGCTGGAAACAGTCTTGGCCAGGCTGCCGCTGCTGGGCACATTGGAGGCGGTTCCGGCGGCGCCACCGGGCTGGGATCCTCCGTTGGTCTCCTCGCTGCGCTGCATGGTGAGAGCGACCGTCTTGGCCGGATCGTAGCTTTCCTGCTGTTCTTCGACGGTGCTGGAGTCAAACTCCGCGTGCACCGTGGCGCGGACGTGGTCAGCTCCGACGACCGGTTCCAGAGTGTGAACCAGACGATCGGCCAGCACCTCTTCGGCGCTGCGCTCCTCGCTGGCCGATTGCGTACCGGCGGCAGCCGAGGACTCGCCCGCTTCGGCATCGACCACGGTGACGTTCTGGGGATCGAGTTTGTCCACCGCGCTGGAGACCAGGCGCTGTACGGCCACCCGCATGGCGGCCGAAAGGCGATGTTCCCTGAGCTTCAGGATGACTCCGGCCTTGGCCTGGCGATCCTGCCCCGAATAGATGGAATCGGGCGGAATGGCCAGGTGCACGCGCGCCGCTTCGACGCCGCTCATGGCTTGAATGGTGCGTTCCAGCTCGCCTTCGAGGGCGCGCTGATAGTTGACCTTATCGTCAAAATCGCTGGAGGCCCAGTTCGTCTTATCGAACAGTTCAAAACCAAGACGGCCACTATGCGGCACTCCCTGCGAGGCAATCTCAAGGCGTGCGGCGTCCAACTGATCGGCGGGGACCAGAACCGATTTGCCGTCAGGCGAAAGCTGGAAACGGATGTTCTTCAAGGTGAGACGCTGGCCCAGCGACTGGGCGTCGGCGGACTCCATGTTTGAGTACAGGGGAGTCATGTCTGCCCGGTTCAGCAGGTGCACAAACGTAAACAGGACAACGGCTACAACCGCGGCGCCTCCGGCGAGCAGCATGCGCTGGCGCGAGTTGAGGCTCGAGGCGAATTCGCGCAGTGCGGTGGCTACTTGCCCGAAGCTCTTGGGTTCACTCATGACAGGGCCTTAGAACTGGAGCCGGGAAATTTCCTGATAAGCGCCGACGACTTTGTTACGCACCTGGAGCATGAGGTCGAAGGCAAGCGAGGCTCGTTCCACCGACAATGCTGCGGAATGAATGTCCGGTCCATTTCCGGCGAGCAGATCCGTGACCTTCTGGTCGGCGGTGGTCTGGAGGTCGTTCACCTTCTGCATGGCCGAACCAAGAGCACTGGCGAAGCCTCCGGCGGGCGACTCACTCCCGGAAATTGCGGTGCTGGCAGCGCCGGCCAAACTACCCAGAATCGATGGCGTGATCCCCATGGCTTGCTCGCTCCTACTTCAGAAGTTCGATAGACTGCTGGATCATCTGCTTGGCCGCTTGCACGGCCGAAGCGTTCATCTGATAGGCACGCGCCGCGCCCATCAGATCGGTCATCTCCAGCACCGGATTGATGTTGGGATAGGCGACAAAACCGTCAGCATCGGCGTCAGGATGCGAAGGTTCATAGCGCATGACGGGCGCTGACGCATCGGAGACAATCGAACGCACGGCTACGCCGCCCGCCACGCTTGCCGGAGCCGAGCCCGTTGCCTCCGCCAGTTGCATCCGGAAACTGGATGGTGACGCGCTCTGGAACACCACTTCCTTGCGCTGATAGGGGCCGCCTTCGGCCGTATGCGTGCTCTCGGCGTTGGCCATGTTGCTGGCCACGACTTCGGCCCGGGTGCGCTCCGCGCTGAGGCCTGAGGCGCTGATGCCCATGACGCCAAACAAATTCATTGCGAAGCTCCCTCGTGAATGGCCTGGTTGAGGCGGTGGATCTCGGACTTCATCAGCGCCACGCCGGTCTGGAATTGGAGCTGCGTCTGGCCCAGCGCGAGACCTTCGCGATCCATGTTGACATTGTTGCCGTCGGGGCGCTCGGTGAGCCCGGCGACCTCGGTAACGTGCGGGTTAGCAGGCTGCGGATCGTCGCTCATCAAGGAAGTCAACTGGCTGCGGAAGTCGAGATCGCGCGCATGGTAGCCGGGGGTATCAATGTTGGCGATGTTGTTGGCGATGATGCCGCTGCGGTAGGCGGTCGCATCCAGAAAGTGAGAGAGGCGCTGCATCATCGGCGTATCGATCAGGTTCATTGCATGCTCCCGCTCTCTGTGGAGGGTTGGCAACGGATGAACGCGGTTTCGATGGGAGCGCAACGGTGGCCGCCCTGCAGGAGCGCGAAGCAGGTCTCATCGCGGCACATCAGGTCGGCGAGGTGGCGCACGTCGAGCAGCCCGTTGTGAGGCTCGAGAAGAAGATGCCGCAGAACGGAGCGCAATTCAGCGACGTTCCCGGGCCAGTCATATCTGCAGAACCGGTCGATCAGAGCCTGCGAACAGCGAATCCTCTCAAAGGGCGAGGCGTTGCGCAGGAAGGATTCGGCGATGGCGCGAATGTCTTCGAGACGCTCGCGCAGGGCCGGTACGCGCACCGGCAGTAACATCTCTGCCAGATCGGAATGAAGCGGAAGGGGCGCATGAATCGGGGACGTGCAGGTCAGCAGCAGCTGAACCGACTCGGAGGGCGGGCGCAACAGTGATTGGCCGAGAACTTGGGCAAGGCGGCTCTGGGTTTTGCGAGGCAGAAGCTCGGCATGCAGAAGCAGAAGCCCACCGCCTGCGGTCAGGTTGAGTTTGCCAAAATGGATAGGGCTGGGAGCGCCGCTGCCAGATCGCTCGCCAAACAGAAGCGCTTCGGCGCCACCCGAGGGAAACATGCGGCAATCCAGCGTGAACAGCGAACGGGCGCCAGGACTGCGGCGGCACCATGCACTGCGCGCCAGCAGACGGCGGCCGCTTCCCGGCTCGCCTTCCACCACGAAGTGACGCCCCTGCTCGACCGCGTCGACCGCCTGCATGGCAGCCGTTCGCAGAGTCGCATTGCAACCCACAATCTCGGGGATGATGTACCAGTCTTTCATGTCTGTCCTCAAGCAATCGAGTTACCTGGCAACCGGTGTATGTGCACGAGAGTTGCCAATCACCCCCAGAGGGGTTAAGAACTTTCTGAGGGAGCGGCCACTGATCCGCAGGGCTTGCGCAACCGGATCTGCTCCGGTGCGATCATGGCGCGGCCCTCGGCCAGCACAAAGGCGCGCTCCAGCACGTTGCGCAACTCGCGCACGTTTCCCGGCCACCGGTGAGTCAGTAGTTTGGCCTCGGTCTCCGGACTCAGACTCACCCCGGTTTTGCCTGCGAGCCGGTCCATGAAATAGCGCGCCAATAGAGGAATATCGCCGGAACGCTCGCGCAGCGGTGGAACTTCAATTGGAAAAACCGAGAGACGGTAGAAGAGATCTTCACGGAACGACCTTGCCTCGATGCGCTTTTCCAGATCGACGTTGGTGGCGGCAATGACGCGGGCATCCAGCCGGAAAACATCGCTGGTTCCCAGACGCTGCACCTCCCCGCACTCAAGGAAGCGCAATAGCTTGGCCTGGCTGGCAAGTGGAAGCTCGCCGATCTCATCAAAGAAAATCGTCCCGCCCTGGGCGGCATGAATTTTTCCCAGGCGCGATTGCACGGCCCCGGTGAAGGCTCCGCGGGTATGGCCGAAGAGCTCGGCTTCGACCAGCGCTTCCGGAATCGCCGCGCAGTTGACGGTGACGAAAGGCCTGTCGGCACGAGGGCTGAGTTTATGCACGGCCTCGGCTACCAGTTCCTTGCCAGCGCCGGTTTCCCCGGTGATCAGTACCGCTGTGGTGTGGGGAGCCACGGCCCGAACCAGTGCTGCAAGCTGGCGCATGGCTTCGCTGGCGCCGATCATTTCAGGCAGCGGCATGAAGCCGCTGGCCGCGGCTGGGCGCGCCGGGGGAAGCGCGGGTGGCAGGACAGGCGAGCGCGCCATGCTGAAGTTGAACTCCTGAAACCAGCCATAGGCGGCGTTGTCGCGCAACTCCTCCGGCAAACTGATTTCGCCGTTCTCGCCGTCCAGCAGGACGACATCGGTGCAGGGGAACTGACGCTCGACAAAGCTGATCAGTTCGTCACAGTTCAGGTCCGGAAGCTTGCGGTCGAGGACGACGATACGGGCGCCACGGCGCTCGAGCATGCTCAGAGCCTCGGCTCCCGTGCTGGCGTCCTCTACCGAGGTCACCTGGCGCAGGCTGTCGCCGAGCCGGCGGCGCAGATTCACGTTGGGCGTGGCGATCAGAATCGATGCCGCTCTGCGCAGAGCGGGAATAATGTTACGAGCTGCTGTCATGTGATGTTTCCTACAGCCCCATTCTTGGAACTAGATTAGTGTGAAGTTAGAAGTTGCTTATCCATTAAAGGAAGTGCCGGAAAACGCCGATAATTACTTTCCCGGAAAGTGACGGAAGTGGAGCCGGAGACAAACCGGATGGCGCTGCCTCCGGCAAACTGCATCAGCTTCCGGCAGAGCTTCTGGCGTTGTCCCGGCGGCATGCCGGGGCAGACTTCGAACCGGTATTCATCCCCGCACCTGTGTAAAGAGATCGCGATGAGGCAGCCGCTCTGAGCGCACGCAATCATCTCATCGAGCAGAACAAAAACCGCCCGCTGCAGCATCGGTTCATGGCATTCGATGTCGGCCGGCTCCGCGCTGAGCTCGAGTGCGATGCCGCTGTCCTGGGCAACCGGGGCCAGCTCCTCCACGCAACGTTCGAGCAGCGCCCGGCCGTCGGAGGAATGGAGCGCAGGTTGCTCGTCAAGACTGGAGACCTCGCGGAAGACGGCCAGATCCTGCATGAGGCGATCGACCACACGAAGGCAGTCCTCCATGGCTTGTTGCGAGCCCGTACCGGTCTTTTCTTTGCTCAGGCCCAGCTCCAGCGTGACCCGCAGAGCCGTGATCGGTTGCGCCAGAAGGTGGAAAGTCTCGCTCATAAACTCCTGTTGCTGGTTCATGCCACCTCGTCGCGCCCGTCGCTGAGTTCGTAGCCGACGCCGCGGATGGTATGTATGAGACGTTGCGACACGCCCTCATCCACTTTCTTGCGAAGGTAATTGATGTAGACGTCGACGACATTCGTGCAGGTGTCGAAGCTGATGTTCCAGACATGCTCGATGATCATCGAACGGGTGATGCGCCGTCCCGCATTCCGCATCAGGTATTCAAGCAGAGCGAACTCCTTGGCCGTCAGCTCGATTTTGCGGCCGGCGCGCTGCACCTTGCGTTCCACGCGATCCAGTTGGAGGTCGGCCACCTGCAGGATTGATTGCACGCTGGGACGGCCCCGCCGCAGCAGAGCGCGCACGCGGGCGGAGAGTTCAGAATAAGAAAATGGCTTGTTCATGCAGTCGTCGGCGCCACTGTCCAGCGCCTGCACGCGGTCCTCGACGCGGGGGCGTGCGGTCAACACGAGAACGGGCAATTGGGGCTTGCCGGGACGAACGGCGCGCAGAACGGAGATGCCGTCGAGCTTGGGCAGGTTGAGATCGAGAACAAGCAGATCATAATCGAGATCCGATGCCATGAGCGCACCCTGCTCGCCATCCAGCGCCACATCCACTGCATAATGCTCCGACTCCAGGCCCTTACGAATGTAGGAGGCAAGCGCCGCGTCGTCTTCAATCACAAGGATGCGCATACATCAAACTCCTCTAATGCATTGTTAGAAGCTAAGAATGACGCGCCCCGGATCAAATGTTTAGTTTTCATTCGAGTTTCTGGAGCTATCGTCGAGGGATGATTCCCAATCCCGGACGCATTCCCGTTGCGATGTTTTTCTTGCGGTTGTCCCTGCAGGAAGGATTCGCGCTGGCCGGCGCAGACTTGCGCGGGTTCGTCTCGGATTGCCGGGAGATACTGAATGAGTTCGAACGGAAGTAGCTGCAGGATTGTGATGATGCCGAGAGTCGAATCAAATAAGCTGCGCCGGAGAGGCCACCCGTTGTCAGGGTTGATGGGGATGGAGGTTGGGGCTGGCAGCAACGGAGAAAACAGCAGGGACCCCAAGAAGCAGAATCAGTCCGATGATTTTCGCGCTCTGCTTCGCCGGCTTGGACGCGGCATAGAACACGATGCACAGGGCGCAGGCGATTACGAGCCAAAGCGTTGCAAGCGCGAGCAGGACGCGAGCGTACTCACTCCAATCCAGAAAAAGCTTGCCGAGGGAGTGTCGATTGAGCCAGGCACGAGCGCCGAGGCCAAGTGCAGTGGACCATACCCAAGGCACCGGGCGGCAACCGCAGCGAGCGCTCGATGCATCTGTTCGTGCAGCGAGACGGGGCCCGGACTCGAACGGTCATGGGCTCGGTCTGGTCTTTGTTGAGGTGGCAGTGCGCGCCCACGGCGGAAAGGTTACGGCTTCCAATCGCGAAGAAGGCAGAGGCCAGTTCACCGTCAGCCTTCCGCTGGCATCCTGTATGCGCGACTTCCAAGTATCCAGCCGCGCCGCTAACGCCGGAAAAAATCGAGCCTTCGGGCAAGGACTTGAATCAGCGGCGCCCGCACGAGCAACAGCGCCCCCGGAGTTATGGAAAGGATGGCAGTACAACCGCCTTGGAAAACGCTTCGCGTATTCCACTTTTGCATAACTCCGGGGCGCCTGTGTTAACCATTCCAACCCGCCGGAACTCTCACGATGACTAAACCCCAAACGGGTGGCGTATCACGCGTTTGTTTGCAGTCGTCACGGTTGAACCATGCGCAGATTGTGCCTCCCGCCATGGTTCTTCCAGTCCGTCCTCTGTTCCGTAACTCCGGGAGCAACGCTCCCGGAGGATTGTCTCTCACGTGGTTGGCACCAGGCTAGGAAGCCAAGCGGCAAGAACGAGAGAATGTTCTGTGCTGCCCTCTCTACTTCAGCGAAATCGCCGCACATGAAACCGCGTCGCCGCTGGAAGCATCAATTTCCTGCGGGATGTAGGTTCCAATCGTTGCAAAACTGCGATCCTGCACCACAACTGCTGACGTATGCCGTCCGTTCCAGGTGTAGTTCGTGCCGACCGACATTGGCCCATCAATCGGGGAGCAGAACGCGTAAATGATCTCATTAGCGGCGGTCGTAGTGATCGCTGCCGTGCTGGTCGCAGACTTTGTAGTCTTGGTCTTGACCTGCGATTTCACCACTACATCGGCACCGGTGGTGAGATTACTGTACGCATCCGCAAATGCCCAGACAAACGCTGCTTGTCCCGACGAGAAATGGAAGGTTACTACATTCTTGGAGCTAGTTGTTCCGCCAGTTCCGATGAAGCTTTGAATGGCAGGGCCACTTCCAGGAGTGTAAAGGGCGTAGGCTGCCGTGTACGTGTTGCCGGCAGTGTCGGTTACTGTAACAGTCCCTGCTGTGCCGGGCTCGACAGACATTGACGCGACGACTTTCTCACCCTTTGTATATGAGAACGCGGTGAGAGCGAGCGAGTTGAGGCTACCGCCGCCGCTGTTGCTCGTTGTACCCGCGCCCGCTACCCATGCAGGCGTGCTGACTGGAGGAGGAGCAGGCGTTGCCCCGAACGTGGCAGTTACGCTTGCGTTCGCCGTGAATGGTATAGAGCAGGTTCCGGTCCCGCTGCACGCGCCGCCCCAGCCTGTAAACGTGTAACCGGAGTTTGCAGTTGCGGTCAACGTCACCGCCTTACCACTATTCTCAGTCTCGGAGCAGGTTGACCCGCAGTTAATGTTGGCCGTGCCGCCCGTACCGGTCACAGTGCCGTTACCGCCATTGGTCACGGTG
>Ga0181520_10000653_pt1 | contig 74644 bp, 76 predicted proteins | sample PEATcosm2014_Bin_29_FD_132451 | JGI IMG/M metagenome (GOLD analysis project Ga0181520, IMG submission 132451) | Peatland microbial communities from MTU Mesocosm Facility, Houghton, MI, USA - PEATcosm2014_Bin02_30_metaG | ecosystem: Environmental > Terrestrial > Soil > Wetlands > Peat | place... | reverse complement strand
GCGTGGCTGGAAAAGTGCCGCCGACTATGGAAGAACTGCGAGCGCAAACTGAATACCAGCCTGCAAATGATCCACTTGGCTTTCCTCAGATTACTGCTCAGGAGATCGTAAACAGGTTCTTACGAACCTTTCACGATCCGCAATGCAAAAATAGATTATGTATATTCGCCTCGACAGAGCACATCGAACCCTTCCCGTATTCCTTGGCGCCGTCACGCTGCTCAGCGCCGGAGTCCTCTTCGCATGGGATGCGTTTCCCCAGCTTTTTCCCGCCAATGCTCATGACCTTCTCGGCGCGTTTCCATTGGCGATGATCGCCATTGCCTACCTCGTCTATCAAAGCGCGCATCGGCCTCCGTTCAAGGAAGTCATCAAGGCCGTCCTGCTGGCAGTCGCCTTCCTCTTCTGGGCGGCCAATCAACTCTGGCCGCGCCTGCCTCAGGCAACACTCTTCAACGACATCGCCATCGCGCTGTTTGTTCTCGATGTGTTTTTGGTGATGATCGGCTGGCCCAAGACATCTCCGGACCAATCCTTTGCCGAGAGCTGCGCAATGTGCCCGTACAAAAAGTAGGTCGCTGTCGATCAACTCTCTTTGCGATAAAGCATATCGCGGATGGTGCGCCTTCTCGCCTCGTTCATCTCGCGCTCGGCCTTTCGGGCAACGGCATCGAGATGGCTTGTCTCCGAGACCGGTGAGGCGGGTTCGGCGGACTCCGGTTCGCTGCACGCGGGACAGCGGTTGGCAAAGCCCGGCTTGTCCGGCCTGAGTTCAAATTCCTCTGAGCAAATGACGCAGGTTTTCAATGGAAAAGTCATACGCATCCATGATAATGCAAACCCGCTTCATAAATCGCCCGCTTGACCCGCACCGCCTTGCGGGTTGAGGATAAGAGATGAACGAGCTTGCTTCAATTCCCCTGAAAGGAGCCGTTTCCATGCCACAAGAAACCATTCTGAAAAACGACAGCCAGATTCTTTTCCAAACGATCCCTTCCGTATCAGAGACAGACGACGGCCTGCATGAGATCTTTGAACTGATTGCCGCCGGACTCTACAGCCTCGCCTCGATGCTGGTGGGCGAAGGCGAGCAGAGCGCGCAACTTGTGGAAGATGCCGTAGCCAACGCGGAGGTCTCGGTCTGCCAGGATCCAGAGATAGCGCGCCAAAGCAGCCGCCGTTCGCTCTGCGCAGCGGCTATTGAATTGCTTGCCAAGCGCGACGCCGGCAGTCTGGCCGCGCCTGCCGGGCTTGCACCGGCCACCACCTGCATCGAAGACGACGATCTGGCCTCGGCAGGCATCTCCAGCGCGGAGTTGGAGGAGATGATCGGCGGAGCGGAGCGCGAACGGGTGAGGAAGTGGCTGGAAGGCCTGCCCACCTGGATGCGAGTTGTCTTTGCGCTGCGCGCAGTAGCGGGTTACAACGCCGACGAGACATCGGAGCTATTGAGGACTCATGGCGGGCCGCAAGCCGCCGCATGGACGCCGGAGATTGCGCGCGAGGTCTTCCGCCAGGGGCTTTGCTCGCTGGCCTCGCAGTTGCTCAGAAACAGGGAATAGGGAATAGATAATCCTACCCTCATTTGCGAAGAGACCAGCATCCTGCCCGCTTCTTCGTTACACTGGAGTTATGAACTCTGCCGCCGGTGATTCGCATCGATCAAAGTGCGAAGATTTCCGGTCCACTCCAGTAGTGTTAACAGGCCATAGCTCACGGAGAGTCGAACGCCCTTGATCTCTTTCGTCTTGTTCAGCAACAACTCGATTCGCCGCGTTGTCTCTGCTCTCATAGTGGGTTTGGCGGGGTTTGCTCCCTGCCTGCTTGCCGCGCAGCAGAGCGCCTCTCCATTTCAGGGCAGCGTGACGACGGGCGAAGCGTCTGCGCAGCCGCTGAATCTGACGCTGGACGAGGCTATTCAGCGCGGATTGAAGGCCAATCTGGGCGTGATTCTGAGCGATACGCAGACGGCTGCGGCGCGCGGCGCGCGCCTTAGCGAGTTGCAAACCCTGCTGCCTTCGGTCGATGCCAGCGCCAAGGAAACCGTCGCGCAGGTGGACCTGCCCGCCGAGGGATTGCGCATCACAGGCTTTCCCAAGATCATCGGACCGTTTGGATATACCGACGTGCGGGCAACACTCACGTGGTCGCTGATCGATCTGGCTTCGCTGCGCAATTACATGGCCGCGCGGCACAACTTTGCCGCCGCCCAATTCTCCGCAAAGGATGCGCGTGAGCTGGTGGTGCTGGTCGCAGGCAACGCCTACCTGCTCGCTCTGGCCGACGAGAGCCGCGTGGCCAGTGTGGAAGCACAGACAGCCACGGCCAAAATCTCTCTCGATCAGGCGATAGCCCGTCATGAAGCTGGAACGGCGCCGCTGCTCGATGAACTTCGGGCGCGGGTGGATTATCAGTCTTTGCAGCAGCAGTTGATTGTGGCCCAGAACGCACTGGAAAAAGACAAGCTGGCTCTGGCGCGCGCGATTGGCCTGCCGCTTGACCAGAGCTTTACGCTGGCCGACAAAGCGCCCTACGCGGCCTTCGATCAGATTGACGTAGACAAAGCCATCGGTGAAGCGCACGCCAACCGCAAAGATTTGGCGGCGATGGTTGAGCAGAACAAGGCAGCGGAGCAGCAACGCAAGGCCGCCACCGCCGACCGGCTGCCCACGCTCAGTTTTGCCGGGGATTACGGCGACATCGGCATTACGCTCTCGCACTCGCACGGCACTGGCAATGCTGCGGGCACGCTGAGCGTTCCACTCTTTAAGGAGTACGCGTTACGCGGCGAGGCTCAGCAGGCGCAGGCGCAGCTCGACACGGCGCAGGCGCAACTGAGCGACAAGAACGCGCAGGTGGACGCCGATGTGCGCGATGCGCTGCTGGATATTCAATCGGCGCAAAAGCAGGTCGAAGTTGCTCAATCGAGCGTGGCCCTGGCAACGGAGGCGCTTAGCGAGGCGCAGCAGCGCTACGCCAACGGCGTCAGCGATAATCTCGCCGTCAGTCAGGCGCAGCAGTCCGTGGCTCAAGCCAACGATCAATACGTGACCAGTCTCTACCGGCACAATGCGGCCAAGCTCAACCTGGCTCGCGCACTGGGCGCGGCGGAGAACTACAAGATTTATCTGGGAGGAAAGTAGACGTGGCGGATCATATCCCAACACCAACCGAAGAGGGCGCGGAGCCGGAGATCGCGCAATCGAACTCGCGCCGCAGAGGAATCGTTATCGTTGTGGTTGCTGTTCTCGTGCTGCTTGCCATCGGCGTCTGGTGGCACTCCACGTATTCCGAGAGCACCGACGACGCCGAGGTCAACGGCCATCTGATCCAGGTCAGTGCGCGCGTAGCCGGTCAAGTCGCGAAGGTCTACGTCGATGAGAATCAGGTGGTCAAGGCGGGCGACGTAATCGCCGAACTGGACCCCAGCGACTACAAAGTTGCCGTCGAGAACGCCGAGGCTGCTCTCGCCAGCGCTCAGGCCAACGCCGCGGCGGCCAGCGTGAATGTGCCCATCACCACGATCAATGCAGGCAGCAACTTGACCTCTGCGGATGCCAGCCTGAGCGGCGCGCAGGCTGGACTGGCGCAGGCCCAGCAGCAACTGGAATCCGCGCACGCGCGCGTGGCCCAGGCAAAGGCCAACAACATCAAGGCGCAGGCTGATTTGGAGCGCTACAAGCCGCTCGTGGAAAAAGACGTCATCAGCAAGCAGCAGTTTGACGCCGCCGTGGCCGCGGCCGACGCAGCGCAGGCCGCGCTCTCCGACGCACACCATTCCGAAGAGGCAGCCGAGGATGGAGTCAAGGCCGCGCGCGATCGCGAGTCTCAGGCTCGTGCTGGTCTCAAGTACGCTCAAACAGCGCCACAGCAGGTGGCCGCACAAAATGCCCGCGCTCATCAGGCCGAGGCGCAGGTGAAACAGGCGCAGGCCCAACTGGATATGGCGCTGCTCAATCTGAGCTACACGCGAATTATTGCTCCCACTGCCGGGATCATCACGCGCAAGAGCGTCGAGATCAACCAAAATGTCGCGCCGGGACAGAACCTGCTGGTGCTGGTTTCGCTGGAAGGCCTGTGGGTGACGGCCAACTTCAAGGAGACGCAACTGCGCCACATGGCAGCCGGACAGGCCGCTGAAATCGAAGTGGACTCAACCGGCAAAACTTATCACGGCAAAGTGACGCAAATTGGCGGCGCAACCGGCTCGGTGCTCTCGCTCTTTCCGCCGGAGAACGCCACGGGAAATTACGTCAAAGTCGTGCAGCGCGTTCCCGTGCGCATCGACTTCACCGATCTGGCCAACGAAGACCCCAACCATCAACTGCGACCGGGACTCTCGGTTGAGCCGAAGGTCCGGGTAAAGTAGGCCTGCCCTACCGAGAAACTTTCGTGGGAGTAACAGTGGTTCCGGTCTGCTTGAAGAGAAACTGCAAGACCCACACTCTGGAGTCGGACTGCGCAGGCTCGAACTTCCATTGCTGCGCGGCCTGCATCGACACTTTGGAGAAGTACTTGCTCGGTCCCGGATAGTCGAAGCTGGCATCCGATACATTGCCGGCGGGATCAACCGCAACCCGAACCTTCACGCTGATCTGGCCTTCGATGGACTCGCGCGCACTTTTGAATACATCGGGAATCACTTCCTTGCGGACCCCGTCCTTGCCATCCGCCACGACTATATCCTTCGCTGCCGCGGCTTCACTTCGAGTAGGCTTTGTCGCCGGAGATGTTGCTGAAGGTTTAGGTTGAGGGGCGGCTACAGCGGGCGCAGGCTGCTGCTCTTCTGCAACTGGCATGGTCGGCTCCCCACTGTGAGACCGCACGACCAGTACTGCGACGACCACAAACAAAACAAGCGCCGCTGCGGCAATCATAGCCGTCATGCGAAGTTTGGCGGATGCGCCGCTGCTGCTCTTGTCAGTAGCATTGGGAAGATCGCGCGCTGTTTCCGTGCCAGCACCCATGCGTGTCTTGATTTCGCCGATGGTGCATCGGCGCGCGGGGTCAGTGCGCAGACACTCCCGCGCAATCCCGGCAATGGGCTGTGAAATATACTCCGGCACAACCGGATCCGTCCCTGCCGCCTGCTCCCAAACCGGCCTGTGCTGGGTCAAGGCCTCGACCAGTGTGACGCCAAGCGACCAGATATCCGCCGCGGGCGTAGCAGGTGCCGTAGCACATTCCGGAGCATCGTATGCCGAGCTTCCCGGCGCATGAAGGCTGTCCCAGGATAGCTTCAACTGATCGTTGACCACCAGAATATTTGACGGCTTGAGGCGGCCATGAACCAGGCCCTTGCCATGCAGATAAGCAAGCGCATCCACGATCGGGCCGAGCATCTCCCAGGTCTCGACCGGCGTGAGCGGACGCACGGGAAGAACCTCCGCCAGGTTTTCTTCGGCAAACTCCGTCACGGCGTAACGCATCGGGCCGGCATCCGTCTCACATCGCCCGGTGTAAAACAGCCGCATCAGGTGCGGATGAATGATCGCCGCATCGGCAATGCGAACTTCGGCATCTTTATCCTCAGCAGGAATCAGCTTGATGGCTGCCTTCCGCGAACGATCTTCAGGCAGCTCCGTCAAGAAGACATTGCTCTCTTCAGTACCACCTAACCAATGGAGAAGAGTAAACCTGCCGTCGATCACCCGCCCTATCCAGTTACTGCGAATTTGCTCATTGTCCATAACTAAATCATTCTATCCGAGTAAAGTAGGAATCGCAGCATCAATAATTTGGAATAAGTTGCCAAAGCTTGGTCAACTTATCTGCGGAAAAGACGCCAGTAATTCAATCGTTATAGACTAATTACGGTACTGCTTGAATGATTCCATCCAACGATCAAATGAGTGCTGCCTCAAGACTTCCCTGCAAATTGAGGTTCCGTTTCCATGAGTGATATTGGCTTTTCTCCATTGCCGGTTGATCTGGACCCCCACCACTCAGCGCCTTCGCTGCCGGAGGTCTTCTCCAGCGTCCGCATCTCCCGCTCGCCGCACTACTGGCGGCGCCTGCTGGGCTTTCTCGGCCCCGGATTTCTCATCTCCGTCGGCTACATGGACCCCGGCAACTGGGCCACCGACCTGGCCGGCGGCTCGCGCTTCGGTTACACGCTTCTCTTTGTCATCATGGCCAGTAACCTGATGGCAATCCTGCTGCAAAGCCTCTCGCTCAAGCTCGGCGTGGCCACGGAGAAGGATCTCGCCCAACTCTGCCACCAAAAATACGGCCCGCGCGTCAGCTTTTGTTTGTGGATCGGCGCGGAGATCGCCATCGCCGCCTGCGACTTGGCCGAGGTCATCGGCTCGGCGATTGCTCTCGAACTGCTCTTCCACATTCCCCTCTTCTACGGCGTACTCATCACCGGCGTCGATGTGCTGCTGATTCTCTTCCTGCAGCGCTGGGGCTTCCGCTACATCGAAGCGCTGGTCATCGTACTGATCGGAACCATTACTTCATTGTTTGTCGTGCAGGTTCTGCTCTCTCATGCCGATCATTGGCTGGCGCTGCGCAGTCTCTTCGTCCCTTCGCCCGCCATCGTTACCAACCCCGATATGCTCTACATCGCCATTGGAATTCTCGGCGCCACCGTGATGCCGCACAATCTCTACCTCCATTCATCCATTGTGCAGAGCCGCAAATACGAACGCACGCCCGAGGGCAAGCGCGAGGCCATCCACATGGCCAACATCGACTCCGCGCTGGCGCTGACCCTCGCCCTCTTTGTCAATGCGGCAATTCTGATCGTCGCCGCCGCCGTCTTCCATCGCAGCGGCCACTATGAAGTTGCGGCCATCCAGGACGCCTTCAAGCTCCTCAGTCCGCTGATCGGCGTCACCGGTGCCAGCACGCTCTTCGCCATCGCTCTTTTAGCCAGCGGCCAGAACTCCTCCATCACCGGCACACTGGCCGGCCAAGTTGTGATGGAGGGCTTCATTCATCTCAAGGTCTCGCCCTGGCTGCGCCGCCTCATCACCCGTTCGCTGGCCATCATCCCCACCATCATCGTCGTTGCTGTCACCGGCGAGCAGGGCACGGAGAAGCTGCTCATCCTCAGCCAGGTAATTCTCTCCCTGCAATTGAGCTTTGCTGTGGTGCCGCTGGTCCTCTTCACCGGCAATCGCAAGTTCATGGGCGAGTTTGTCAACGCCCGCTGGCTGCAAGCTCTGGCCTGGTTTGTCGCCGTGCTCATCGCCGGCCTGAACGGCTGGCTCCTGGTGCAGATGGCGCTGTGAGACAGGCAACAGACCTTCGCCGGACACTGGGCGACTTTGCGGTTCTGCATCCAAGTCGTGCTTCCTACATCCAAAGGTGTAAATCGGCCGTTGCAGGCCTGAACTCGGAGGATGTGTTTTGACTTCGACGACGGTTTTGTTCGCCCTTTATACTTTCCTGGCTTGCTACTGCGCCGGGAGCATGACGACGCTGCAGCTACAGCACTACTCGATCTACCCAAGAGTTGGCGTGGATAGCTTTAAGTCCTATATTCAAGCCAACAATCGAGCGGCTGTGCTGCCCGCTATTATTCCGGCGCTGGGGCTGACTATCTCTTCCATTGCACTGGCATTCTTTAGGCCCCCGTTCATGCCGCTGCCACAGATTGTCGCTTCGATCGGCTTGAATGTCGCCGTCTTGTTCTCAACCGCAATATGGCAGGGCAAACTCCATGCTGCGCTAGGGAAGGATGGGTACGACAAACAAAAGATAGCGTTGCTGCAGTCGACGAATTGGATTCGCACAATTGCATTCTTGGTCCAGGCCGGTATAGCCATCAGTACTCTCTTAAAGGCGCTAAACCCGGCTTGACCGTGTGCTACCAACAGGAGAACCGCTGGGTGCCCTCGAAGCCTCGCATTCGGGCACTGGAGAATCCACGAACCTCAACCAGCGAGTCTTGTAACAAGGGCACGGCTTTAGCCCCTGAGGAAAGATTTTTTGCCGATCATTCTCTCCCCTCGGCGCACAATCAAAGCATGAACACCAACCGCATCTCCGGGCTTTTTTACTGACAACTGAGAACTGACAACTGAGAACTGCTGGGTACCCCTACCCCCCTCCTATATTTATTTTCGGCCCAATTTCCTTGCGCATAATTAAATCAATCGCGAGAATCAAGGACTCTTTCAACAACTTACGCGCTGGGCTATCCCATAATTTGAGATTCAACAAATCTGCCTGAATATTGCATTGCAGATAATTTCCCGCCGCTGTCATCCACTTCTTCACTTGCTCACTTCTTCACTCGTTCACTTCTTCCCTGTCCACTGTAAACTGTCGTCATGCGCATTCTTTCCGCCGCCGAGATGCAGGCCTGCGACCGTCTGACCACGGAGCGCTTTGGCGTGCGCTCGCTCGATCTGATGCACGCGGCCTCGGAGGCTGTTGCCGCTTTTGCGCGCCGCGAGTTTCCGGCTGCGAAGCGCGTGACCGTGCTCTGCGGACGCGGCAACAACGGCGGCGACGGCATGATGGCGGCTCGCCTCCTCGCACTGGATGGCCTGGAGGTTACCACTCTGCTGCTGGGCGCGCGCGACGGACTCTCCGCCGATGCAGTGGTAGCATGGCGCAAGCTGAACAGCCTCGAAGCCGGACCGTCACGCACTCTCATCCACGTGATCGAATCGGCGGAGGAGTTGAACCGTTACAAGGCCGCGCTGGAGACAGATCTGATCATCGACGCTGTTGTCGGTACCGGCTTCAAGCCTCCGCTAGCTGGCCTTGCCGCCGCCGCGCTCGAATGGGTCAAGGCCAGCAGCGCGCCCATTCTTGCCGTAGATCTGCCCTCCGGATGGCCAGCCGACGAGACCGCCGCAACGATCACCGAGCCGGTCTTTCCCGCCGATGCCGTCATCACCTTCACCGCGCCCAAGCCGGCGCACGTCTTCGGACAGTTAACCCGCCGCTGGTCGCAGCCTATCGTAGTAGCGCCCATCGGCTCGCCGGATGAGATTGTTGTTTCTACGCTGGGACTGCATTGGGCCGGCTCGGCGCTCGCGCTCACGCAGGCTCCTCGTCTCGCAGCAGCTAACAAGGGCAACTTCGGGCACGTGCTGGTCGTCGGCGGAACGCTGGGAACGGCTGGCGGCAAATCTGGCGCGCCCGCGATGGCCTCTATTGCCGCCTTGCGAGCGGGGTCCGGATTGGTTACTGCGGCAGTTCCCTTCCCTGCGCTGCCGCTGGTTGCCGCCATTGCGCCGGAGCTGATGACCTTTCCGCTGACAGCTACCGCCGCCGGAGAGATTGCCGCGGAGAATCTCGCGCCAGGTTTTTTTTCTACGCTCATGGTAGGTAAAACTGTGCTGGCCATCGGTCCCGGACTCGGCCAGAGCACGGATACAATCAAATTCACCATCGGCCTGCTCGAAGCCACAAAGATTCCCGCCGTCATCGATGCCGACGCGCTGAATATTCTGGCGGCTCAACCTGCACTGCTGGCGAAGTTGGCCGAAGACCGCACACTGGTGCTCACGCCGCATCCGGGCGAGATGGCGCGGCTGGCTGGAATCACTGTGGCCGAGGTGCAGGCTAACCGCCTCGAAGTGGCGCGTGGATTCGCGCAGAAAACCGGCGTCACTCTCGTGCTCAAGGGCGCGCGCACGCTGATCGCTCACCCCGATGGCCGCGTCGCCGTCAACACCAGCGGCAATCCCGGCATGGCCAAAGGCGGCAGCGGCGATCTGCTTACCGGGCTGATTGCCGGCTTGCTTGCGCAGTATCCAGCAGATGCAGCACGAGCCGTCGAGGCTGCCGTCTATCTGCACGGACTGGCCGCTGACATGGCCGTGCGCGAGGGTGACGAGCACTCGCTGCTGGCCACGGATTCGCTTCAGCAGCTTTCACAGGCCTTTCGCTTTCCGGCTTATGACTTTCGCTCCGGCACTCCCAGCGGCTATCTTTGGTTACAGGGACTGCCGGCAGAAGCATAATAGTACCCATGCGATGTCGATGCTTTGAAAGGGCACGGCTTTAGACGTGCCGAAAGTGCAATCAAATCAAGTCGGGCTTTAGCCCCTGAGGGAATGCTGGATTACAACAGATGACTCCAACGCACGAGCTTACCACCAATAGCGATGCCGAGACCATCGAAGCAGGCCGCAAGCTGGCGCGGCTGCTCGCGCCGCCGCAGTTGTTGATTTTGCGCGGCGACCTGGGAACCGGCAAGACGACGCTGGTGAAAGGCATCGCCGAAGCACTGGAGGCAGCCGAAGCCGATGAGGTGACCAGCCCCACCTTCACGCTGCTGCATGAGTATGAAGGCACGCGCGAAGGAGTGCCGGTGAAGCTCTTTCATCTGGATGTTTACCGGCTCGAAGGCGAGCGCCAGTTGGAGACGCTGGGCCTGGACGAGTTATTAACTCCCGACGCGCTGGTATTAGTCGAGTGGGGAGAAAAATTCAAAAGCATTCAGAAAAAATCGACGGGCGAGATATTGATAACTTCCACCGGCGGCGACGCGCGCAAGATTACCGTGACGCTGAAAGCCTAACTAAGCATTCCTTCTCAGAATCCCATCACATTATAGCCGCAATCGACATACATGATTTCGCCGGTAATAGCGCTAGATAACTCGCTGGCGAGAAAGAGCGCCGCGCCGCCGACCTCAGACTGGTCGATGTTGCGGTGCAGCGGGGCGCGGTCGGCGTGTGAGCGCATCATCTCGCTCAAGTCGCCGACACCGCGTGCGGCGAGGGTCTTGATGGGACCGGCGGAGATGGCATTGACGCGTATATTTTTCGACCCAAGATTCCAGGCCAGGTAGCGGACCGTCGATTCCAGGCCCGCCTTGGCCACGGCCATCACGTTGTAATTCGGAACCACTTTTTCTGCGGCGTAGTAACTCAACGTCATGATGCTGCCGCCTTCGGTCATCAACGGAGCCGCGCCGCGCGAGACGGCGATCAGCGAATAGACGCTGATGTCGTTGGCTATACGAAAGCCTTCGCGAGTGGTGTTGATGAACTCGCCGCGCAACTCCTCGGCGGGCGCGTAGGCAATGGCGTGAACAAGTACGTCGAGCTTGCCGAATTTCTCTTTGAATGTGGCGAAGACGGCGTCGATCTCAGCGTCGTTGGAGACATCGCACTGGTAGCCGCTGGCTCCGGGCAACTCGTCGATGAGGCTCTGCGCCTCCTGCCTCATGCGCTCGTTTTGATAACATATTGCCAGCGCAGCGCCGGCCTCGTGCAATTTTTGGGCGATGCCCCAGGCGATGGACCGCTTGTTCGCCAGTCCGAAGACGACGGCTGTCTTACCCGCCAGATTGATCATTCTTGCTTTCTTCCTCCAGGGTCCTCGTTTTGGGGAATCGGACACCTACCGTCCTATTAGAATAACAGAGCGGTTCTTCGCTGAAATTCATTGGACCCAATCGATTCCAGTTCGATTCTGCAGTGATTGAAGCCGCGCTCAGCCGCCGAGGTCAACCAACTCGATCTTTCCCGTGGGCCTGCCGAGAAAGCGGGAGCCGAGACGCTCAAACTTCTCTACCGAGTCGGTGGCAAAGCAGCGAAGAAATAAATCGTCTGGTGTTGGTTTACGCGGTGCGGGAAGGTCATGACAGAGATGGAACATAAGTTTGTCTGCCGTGGATTCGGCAGAATCAATGATCTTCATTTCGGAAGGAATAATTTGCTCAATGAGCGGTCTTAGCAGCGGATAGTGAGTGCATCCCAGCACCAGAGTGTCCGGCTTCAAACCCTGGGCCGAGGCTTCCTTGCTGAGTTTGTCTAAATAAATGCGTAGAACATCAGTTGTTACAGGATGACTATTCCAGCCCTCTTCAACAAGTGGAACGAGCAGCGGGCAGGCCATTTCGAGGACGCGAAGGCCACGTGCTCGGCAAGCCGCAGTATAGGCGTGGCTCTGCACAGTGGCATCGGTGCCGATCACGAGAACATCCCTTGTTTTCGACGCTCTGTGCGCGGCCTCCGCCCCCGGTTCAATGACGCCGATGACGGAGACGGAAGAAGGAACAGCTTCCTTGATGGCGTCGAGGGCAAGCGCGCTGGCGGTGTTGCAGGCAATTACGAGGTATTCTGCGCCTTGTTCCTCGACCAGAAAACGCGCACTTTGTGCGGCATATCGAGCGATGGTGCGGGAGGACTTGGAACCGTAGGGGAGACGCGCGGTGTCGCCAATAAATGCATAACGTGCCTGGGGCGCTCGGGCGATAAGCGCGCGCAGAACGGTCAAGCCGCCAAAGCCGGAATCAAACACGCCAATTGTGGGATCAGCAGCGCTCACTAATGCGCTCCCGCGATTGGCGCGGCATCGCCGGTCAGGTAAGTCCGCGTCAAGTCAGCGTGACCCGCCAGCGTGGCGCGCTCGCGTCCGTCCACCAAGAAGCGCACCTCGGTGACGCGGGGAAGATTGGCGTGCAATGTGCCGCTGATCGAGAGCACGGTGAGCATTTCGGTTTCGATGCCAGATGGGTGACCAGCCGCAAAGCTGCCGACCAGATTGACGACCGCCAGTTGCGGGCCGCTCTGCTGTTGAGCGCCAGTAGCTCCGATCTGTCCGGCAGGCATCAGAAAGACCTGACTCACCGAGCCTCCGCCGCCGGGAACAGCGTGCGCGGCATTGGGTGCGGCATAAATCTCCAGCAGCCTGCTCAGCACGGCTCGCGCTCGTGCGCTGGAGTCGGCGGGCAGCGGCAGCGAGTAGACCTGCGTTCGCAGCGAACCATCGTAGTCGTTTGCCACCATCAGCGTTGCCTCTTCCGCGGGCGCAATGATCGGAGCGCTCGTGTGCGCCGAATCCTGGCCCGCAATTAACCGCTGGTGTGCGTGTTCGCGCAACTCCCACAGCACCACTCCCATCACCAGCGAAGCCACAAGCAATATGCCGAAGAGATATTTTTGGTGGCGTGGGATCATGGATGAGCCTCCGTGCGCCACTCCACCAGCGCCGCCGCCAATGCCGCGGCCACGCGCGCCTGGTAATCGGGATCGTCCACGCCGGAGATGATCTCATGGTTGTCTCCCGGATCGGCGCTGCGCTCCGGCGCTATCTCCACGCCTACCGCCGGACAGCTCATGCTATCCACCGCAGGCAGCGAACTCCGCCCCAGCGTCACGCTCATCTCCGCGTGCTGCAGCGCGGAGTTGAGCACCCCGGCCAGCGCCAGCGAGCGCGTCACCCAAGCAGCCTGCACCGCCTTCCAAGCCGTAAAGCGCGTGGACGCAGCAGGCGTCAGCGGCGAGGTAAACAGATGAATTCCCGTGCCGCTCTCCGTGACGTGCAGGCTCAGGCAGGCCTGCGCCTTGGCGTGGTTGGCAATCTCCGCGCGCCTGTCCGGATCGACCGTCGCATCGGATTCGCGCGTCGTCACCACCTGGATGCCGCGCGCCCCGAGCAGCGACCGCAGCCGCACACTCATCGCCAGCGTGAGATTCTTTTCCAATTGATTGTTGCTGAAGCGTCCGCCCGCGTCCTCGCCGCCGTGGGCCGCATCCAGCACCACAATAAACCGCGCCTGTGGCGCAGCCGGTGCCGGTTGCGCAGCGGACAAAGCTCCGCTCAGCCCGGCCACAACGAAAGCAGCTATTGCCCACTTACTCCAGCGCATAAATAGTCAATCCACTGAGCAGCTTGGGATAGAAGTCCGTCGACTTCTGCGGCATCACATCGCCGGCAAAAGCCACCTCGCGCAGTTGCTCCATCGAAACCGGATTGGTCAGAAAGGCAACATCCGCCTCGCCGCGCCGCACCTGATCGACGGCCTCGGCGGCATCGCGCAGATAGCGCAGATTGGTCTGTTCGCGCACCTTCTCCGCATCCAGCCCCAGCAGTCGGTCCAGCACAATCGAGTGCAGACTGCTCAGATCAAGTTGTCGCTGCCGCTCCGGCAATGCAGCCAGCGCCGCGGCCACAGGCTCCGCCTTTGCGCGCAGAAGCAACGCTCCGGCGCGCGTCACGGCAATAAATGCTGTTCCCTTCTGGCTGGTTAACTTGCCAATGTAATTTGTAGCCTCCGCCACAGGCAGCGCATCCACCGTGAAAAACTCCTCGGCGGCGCACGCTAAGGCTACCGGATCAAAGTTAGTCAAGCTATGCACCACGCGATGCGTCGGCAGAACCACCAGCCCGTCCGAGTCCATATTCACAAAGCTCATCATCACCGCCGCTTCGGGATAAGGCGGCTGCGGCAACTGACTGGTACTCGTCTCCGTCTTTGCCGGTTCGCTGGCAGCGTGTTCCTTTGAGTAGTTCAGCGCCGTCTCGTAGCGATGATGCCCGTCGGCAATAATCAGCTTCTTGTCGGCCATCGCCGTGGTCAACAGGTTGATCGTATTGGGATCGCTGACCTTCCACAGCCTGTGCAGCACACCGTACTCGTCGGTCACTTCGGCATCCGCTTGCCCAGCGCCGTCATAGAGAATCTTCTCGATACTTCCCGCAGGGTCCGAATACAACATAAAAATCTGCCCGAAGTGCGCACGCGTCGCCTTCAGCAGATTCAGCCGGTCGCCCTTCGGCTTGCTCAGCGTCTGTTCATGCCGGAAGACCACCTTGTCAGAGTAGTCCTGAACCTTGCCCAACGCGATGAATCCTCGCCGCTCCTTGACAACGTCGCTTCCCGGCACTTTGAAGCGCTGCGAATAGGCGAAGATGCAGGGGTCTTTCTCTTGCGCCAGAATGCCTTGCTCGCGCCATGCGCTGAAGTCGCGCGCCGCGCGAGTGTAAACACTCTCACCGCGTTCTGAGTCGAATAGCTCCGGCAAGCCGAGGATGATGCGCACCAGATTGTACGGGCTGCGCTGGTAGTAGGCCTGCTGCATCGCCGGAGTGATCTTGTCGTAAGGCTGCGTGACTACATCATCCAGGCGAACCGCCGAGGAGTTGTAGCGCCATGCGCGAAAGGGATAGATACGGGCCATGGGGAAGTTCGTGCTCCACGTTCATACGATTGAATTTGCGCTCCGCAACCCGGCTCCGATCACTGCGGGGCCGCTCGACGCTTATCGTAGATTGTACTCCGGCAGCCGAGGAAAACCGCCCGCGCCGCTGCAACCTGACCCAGCGCCGCCATCTGGCGTAAAGTGAAGATGCAGGCCAATCCTCCATCGGGGTTTGCCGCTCACTCTCGATGCTCGCACCACTTCCAATGCGTCTTTGCTGTTTCGCGCTGCTTTTTGTCGCAGTGGCCATCGCTCTGCCCGCCCAGCAACCGCCCGCGCCAGCTCCCGCCTCGCCACCTCCACTCACCGTTGACCGCGATCCCGTTCCCTCGCCGGATGCAGAGCCGGCAATCCCGCCGCATGAGGGTTATGTTCTGCACGCCGAAGTTGAAGAGGTCGTGCTCAATTGCACTGTGCTCGAAGGCAACAGACTGGTCGCCGATCTGGAGAAGAATAACTTCCAGGTCTTCGAGGATGGTGTCAAGCAGGCGCTCATCAGCTTTCAGCACGTTGATCTTCCTGTTTCCATCGCGCTGGTCGTGGACAACTCCGGCTCCATGAGCCGCAAGCGCCCCTCGGTCAACAAGAGCGCGCTCGATCTGATTCAGGCCTCCAACCCGCAGGACGAAGCCTTCGTCGTCAACTTCTCTGACACTGTCTTCATCGATCAGGATTTCACCTCCGACATCAGCAAGATGCGCGCCGCACTGGAGCTTCCCACCTTTCCCAGCGCCACCGCCCTCTACGACGCCGTCGTGGCCTCGGCTGACAAACTGGCCATCGATGCCCGAAATCCCAAGCAGGTCATCATCCTCATCACTGACGGCGAAGACAATGCCTCCACCCTTACGCTGGAGCAGACCATCCACCGCGTACAGCAGCTCTCCGGCCCGGTCATCTACTCCATCGGTCTGCTCTTCGGCGACGAGATGAGCCACGAGGAAGTGAAGAACGCGCGCAAGGCGCTCAAGATGCTCTCTGACGAGACCGGAGGCATGGCCTTCTTTCCTAAAAACATCGAGCAGGTCGACGAGATCGCCTCTGAGGTGGCGCGCGACATCCGCAGTCAGTACACGCTCGGCTACCACTCCACCAAGCCCTATACCGATTCCGGCTTCCGTCGCATTCAGGTCACCGCCGAGGAGCACGGCGAAGGCAAGCTCACCGTCCGCACCCGCACCGGCTACTTCCCTGGCGCGCGCATCGCAAAAAAGGCAGTAGCAGGGACGAACAAATAGGTCGGTGCAAGTTCTGCATTTCCATACATGGGAACCACAAACTCCATGGCGCGCAAGCGCCGCCCGCCTGGACGGCAAGTCCGCGATACACTGATATTGACCATGTTTGAAACCCTCACAGACAAACTCCAGCGCGCTTTCAAGGCCCTGCGCGGCCAGGGAACACTCACCGAAGAGAACATCTCCGATGCCCTGCGCGAGATTCGCGTCGCGCTGCTCGAAGCCGATGTCAACCTCAGCGTCGTCCGCGAACTCATCGAGCAGATTCGCGTGAAGGCCGTGGGCACGGAAGTCCTCACCGCGCTCTCGCCCTCCGAGCAGGTCATCAAGATCGTTCGCGACGAGCTGATCGCGCTGCTCGGCAAGGACACGGCCCGCTTCAAATTCGCCTCGCAGCCGCCGTCGGTCATCCTCATAGCCGGTTTGCAAGGCTCCGGCAAGACGACGACCTCCGGAAAGCTCGCCGCGTGGCTCAAGAAGGGCGGCCATCGCCCCATGCTCGTCTCCGTTGACGTCTATCGCCCCGCCGCCCGCGAACAGCTCAAGGTCGTTGCCAAATCCATCGAGGCCAAACTCTACGAAGGCGATCAGAAGGGCGAACCTGCAGCCCCCGCGCTCGTCGCCCGCCTCGCGCAGGAGGCTCGCCGCGAGGCCCGCAACATGGGCTGCGACGTTCTGATCGTCGATACCGCCGGACGCCTGCACATCGACGAAGAGCTGATGGGCGAGATGGAGCAGTTGAAAAAGCTCCTCAACCCTTCGGAGATTTTGTTTATCGCCGACGCCATGACCGGCCAGGACGCTGTCAACTCCGCCGCCGATTTCCACAAGCGCCTCGGCCTCACCGGCGTCGTACTCACAAAAATGGATGGCGATGCCCGCGGCGGCGCTGCGCTTTCGATTCGCCACGTCACCGGCCAGCCCATCAAGTTCATCGGCGTCGGCGAAAAACCCGATGCCTTCGAGCCATTCCATCCCGACCGCATCGTCGGCCGCATCCTCGGCATGGGCGACATGATGTCGCTGATCGAGAAGGCCGAGTCCACGCTCGACCGCAAAAAATCGGAAGACCTAGCCAAGAAAGCGCTGCTCGGCGACGGCTTCACCCTCGAAGACTTCCGCGACCAACTCAACCAGATCAGGAAGCTCGGCTCAATGGAGAACATCCTCAAGATGCTGCCCTCGGTCGGCCCCTTCGCCGGGATGCAGCAGGCCGCAAAGAATGTGGACGAGAAGCAGTTTACGCGCCTGGAAGCGATCATCAACTCGATGACCCCCAAGGAGCGCCGCAACCACGAAATCATCAGCGGTTCACGTCGCAAGCGCATCGCAAAGGGGAGCGGAACAGAGGTGCAGGACGTAAACAATCTCCTCCGCCAATACGCGCAGATGGCGAAGATGTTCAAGCAGATGGGCAAAGGCGGCCTGGGCTCCAAGATGATGCGCGGCGGCCTGGGCGCAATGGGCATGGGCGGAAAGCAGCGCTTTGGGCGGTAAGAGGCAATTTAGATGGAAAAGGAACGCATTCTCGGTGAAATTCGACGCACTGCGACCGACGGTAAACCGCTCGGACGGGATCAATTCTGTACACAAACCGGAATACGGGAAACCGATTGGCAAGGCAAACATTGGGCGAGATGGAGTGATGCACAAATTGAAGCTGGATTTGAACCCCTTGCCTTCACTACCAAATTCGATGATGAAATAGTACTTATGAGAATAGCTGAACTCGCGCGAAAGCTTGGTAGAATCCCAACGCGTCCTGAGATGCGCATGGAACGAAGAACAAACCAGATGTTTCCAAATGATAGCGTTATAGGTAGGCGCTGGAGCCGGAGTGAAATGGTTGAAGCGCTGGTTAAATTCTGTGAGAACAATTCAGGGTATAACGATATTTCGATGATATTGGAGTCAATTCAACGTACAACAAAAGAGTCGAATATAGAAACTGACCAATCAGCTGCCGTTTCCAAGAACAAGAACCCTTCGGGATATGTTTATCTGGTGAAATCAGGGAAACTATACAAAATTGGCTTCTCCGAAAATCACTGGCGACGCAAGAGCGAACTGCATAAACAAACAGCTGAAGGAATTACAGAGATTCATACCATCGCCGCCATCGATGATGCTCCGGGCATCGAGCGATACTGGCATGAACGGTTTAAGGAAAAGCGTCAGCATGGCGAATGGTTTGATCTTTCTGCTGAGGACATTAGCGCATTCAAGAAGAGAAAGTTTATGTAGCCATGATCACCCTCCAAGACCAACTCGACGAGATCACCGCCAACACGCGCAATCTTGTACAGGCCGAGCGGCTCGCCATCAGCGAGCGATCTGTCGAGGAGTTATTCGCGACCGGCATCGAAGAGCGCATTCTGCCCGTCGGCGCTCAGGCTCCGGAGTTTGCTTTGCACGATGCCGCGGGGCGTCTCGTTCGCTATCAGGATATGCTCGCCCTCGGCCCACTGGTTATCAACTTTTTTCGCGGGCGCTGGTGTCCTTACTGCGTGACGGAGCTAGAGGCGTGGCGCGAGTTGCATAGCACGCTCCGTGAACGCGGCGTGCTGATGGTCGCCATCGGCCCGCAGACGGAAAAGCAGAACGACTTCATGGCCGACCAGCACCTGCTTCCTTTCCCAGTGCTCAGCGACCCCGGCTGCGCGCTCGCCGAAAAATTCGGCCTTGCCCACACCGTGCCCGATTATCTGCGCGATTATTACCTATCCATCCTCATCAACATTCCATTTGTGAATGGTGATGAAAGCTGGCGGCTGCCGCTGCCCGCGACCTATGTGATTGGGCGCGATGGCCGCGTGATTTTCGCCGAGGCTCACGCAGATTTTCGTGTCCGTCCAGATCCGGAAGAGGCGCTGGCGGCGCTGAATAGCAGGGGCTAAAGCCCACTGTTTTACACTGCTTTTTGGCACGACTGAAGTCATGCCCTGATACAAAGCAAGTTTCTGAAACACGTTCCAAGATTCAAGACAAATGTATAAATTGGGATAGTTTTTCTTCCACTTTTTCCAAAGCAACTCCCCGCAACAGAAAGACTTTGCTCCGCGATAACTCGCCAGTTACTAACTCGACCGAATTTTTAGGTAAGTCAAAGGTCTCGGCTAGAAAGGCAATCAGCGCAAGATTGGCGCGGCCATCGAGAGGCGGCGCGTGGACGGCAACCTTCAATTGCGCCGCTGCGCCTTCGCCATAAACGCCGGTGATGGCCGTCTTCCGCGCGCCGGGCTGAGCGCGAACGGCAAGCGTTACTCCCGCGGCTACTGTGCGCAGCATCCGTTCTTCTCCAGAGCGGGTCTCTCGCCAAACAAGCCCGTGCCCACGCGAATGCGCGTTGCGCCCTCTTCGATGGCCAGATGGAAGTCGCCGCTCATGCCCATCGAGAGCACGTCCAAACTCAATCTTAAATGCGCCGCCGCCCAGCGATCGCGCCATTCGCGCAGACTGCGGAAGCAAGAGCGCGTTTCGTCTTCAGAAACATCGAAGGGAGCAATCGTCATCAACCCGCGCAATTGTAGATTCGATAAATCCGGCAGCCGCTGCAATAACTGCGCGGCCTCGGCGGAGTTTGGGTCTACTCCTGCCTTCGAATGTTCCGAGCTGAGTTTGACCTCGATCAAAACCGGCAGCTGCTTGCTCAGCTTGCCCGCGGCTTCATTCAACCGCTCGGCCAGCCGCACGGAATCCAGCGTATCCACGGCATCAAACAATTCCACAGCACGCTGAGCTTTATTCGATTGCAGGTGGCCGATCAAATGTACGTGAATCGGATTTGCATCGCGCCGGCGCAGCGGTTCAAGCGCGGTTGCCTTGCCCGCAAACTCCTGCACGCGATTCTCGCCGAAGAGCGTAAGCCCCAGCGCGGCGGCTTCGGCAATCGTCGCCGCCGGATACGTCTTGGAGACGGCCATCAATTCGACATCGCCGCGCGATCGGCCCGCTTTGCGGCAGGCCTTGGCAATCGTTTCTTCCAGTCGTTCAAGATTTTCGGCGAGCGCTGTCATCTTGCTTCATCCCGCTCCACTTAACGAGCGCCAGTTTAGGTACGTGGCATCCAACCCCTTCTGTAAAAAGATGGCAGAGGGCGACCGCTGTTTACCAGTTAATTAACAGCAAGATTTTGAAAATATACAGGGGGGGGTAGGGGGGGGTCCTTTTCGCCTCCAACCAAACCACTCCTTGCGACAGAGCGATGCAAATTCAGAGTAGCAGAATGCCGGAAATAATCCGCAAAGAAAATCTATGCCCCAGCTCTTCAAGAAAATTCTCATCCTCCGGCGCATACGCACCTATCTCTGCCGCATCCAATACAGATATGTGGACCATCATTCTACTCATCTTCTCCAACATCTTCATGACCATCGCCTGGTACGGCCACCTGAAGTTTCGCCAGGAGGCGCTGTGGAAGGTGATTCTGGTCAGTTGGGGCATCGCCTTCTTCGAGTACCTGCTGCAGGTGCCGGCCAACCGCATCGGCGCGGCGCGCTTCTCTCCCGTGCAGCTCAAGGTGATGCAGGAGATCATCACGCTCTCGGTCTTCGCCGTCTTCACTCTACTCTACTTCGGCGAGCATCTGCGCTGGAATCACGCCGCCGCCGGTGTGTGCCTAGTGGCTGCGGCCTTCTTTGTTTTTCACTCGTGGTAAGCGAATGACGGTCGAGGTTCGTGGTATCCCACCCTAGCCGCAAAGACAAAAACGCGGCGAGGATGGGGCACCCGCTCAATGCTCATCGAGAAACTTCTCCGCCTCAAGCGCAGCCATGCAGCCCGATCCGGCGGCAGTGATCGCCTGACGATAGCGCCGGTCCTGCACATCGCCGCAGGCAAAAACTCCCGGCAGCGGCGCGCCGTTTTTTGTGACCAGAACATTATCCTTCGTGCGAATGTAGCCGTCGCCGTCGAGATCGATCTGATCGCCAAAGACCTTTGTATTCGGCTCGTGGCCGATGCCGAGAAAGAGGCCGTCAATCGCCAGCGTTGTCACTTCGCCTGTCTTCACATCGCGCAGGCGCACACCCTTCACTTCCTTCTCCTCCACGCCCAGCACCTCTTCGATGATGGTGTTCGGACGCAGCACGATCTGCGGATGAGCCTGCGCGCGGTCGAGCATGATCTTCGAAGCGCGAAAGGCGTCGCGGCGATGGAGCAGCGTGACCTTGGTGGCGAAGCGCGTGAGAAAGAGCGCCTCTTCCATCGCTGAATCGCCGCCGCCCACTACGGCAATCTCGCGTCCGCGGAAGAAGAATCCGTCGCAGGTGGCGCAACTGGAAACGCCGTGGCCGATCAGCGCCTGCTCGCTGGGCAGCCCCAGCCAGCGCGCGCTGGCACCCGAAGCGACGATCAGCGTGCGCGTCAGAATCTCGCCCGCCGTACTCTGCAAGCGGAAGGGATTCGCGCTTAGATCGACTGATGCGAGTTGAGCAGGCTGGAAGGCCGCGCCGAAGCGCTCCGCCTGCTTTTTCATGTTTTGGATCAGCTCCGGCCCCTGAATGCCCTCCGGCCAGCCGGGAAAGTTCTCCACCGACGTGGTCATCGAGAGCTGACCGCCGGGTTCGTGGCCCTCTAGAACCAGCGGGTTGAAACCGGCGCGAGCGGTGTAGATTGCAGCTGTGAGTCCGGCGCATCCGGAGCCAAGAATTACGGTCGAACGAATCTCTGTCATAATCTTCCCTGTCTTGATTTTAGCTCTTGCGGAGGCAGTTGTTTGTCGCTTCCATCTCCCCTCTTTTGATGAGTTTCATGGTGAATTCGACTCTATCGCGGCATCGCTATCAATAAATCCTCATTAGCTCTTCTTATTACCGATCTTATCCAACTCATCGATTCCACGCCGATAAATAAGTGTGGAGCACTGTCCATGTTCCTCTCGCCGAACTCGCGCCGCGCTGCCGCCTGGTTCCACGCTTGGTTCCTGGCCTCGCTGCTTGTGCCGGTGTTTGCATTTGCGGGCGGACCAAAATATGTGGCCGGATCGACCTACTTCAATGCGGCTCAGTTGGGCCAGCCGGTTCACTGGGCCAATGGGCAGGTAAATTACTACGTCGATCAGGGTCCGCTGACTAGCTCGGTCACGAACGCGCAGGCCAAAGCTATGGTGGATGCGGCGGCGGCGCTGTGGAGCGCCATTCCGACGGCCGGCGTTACGCTCACCGACAAGGGCGCGCTCAACGAGGATGTGAGCGGCACAAATATCGTCGTCAGCGGAACTGGGTTCACAGTGACCGGCGAGCAGACCAACCAGTTGGGCCTTATCACGCAGCCGGCGGATGTGACTCCCTCGGCAACCGGCTATCCGCTGGGAGTAATCTTCGACGCCGACGGCTCGGTCATCAACGCGATTTACGGCGCGGGCGCGAGTGACCCCACCAGTTGCCAGAACAACGGCGTTTTTTCTGGCTGGACAACATCAACCCAGATGCGACCATCGCCCACGGGATTATTTTGCTGAACGGTCTCTGCGCGACCAACGCGAATCTGCTGAAGATGATGAGCTTCGAGCTGGAGCGGGCCTTTGGGCGGATTCTCGGCCTGGACTACGCGCAGGTGAATCCCGGCGCGCTGAGCAGCGGCGAGAGCAACGAGGAAGATGAATTGCTCGGCTGGCCGGTGATGCAGCCGATCAGCGGCCTGTGCAGCTCGACCGGCGGAGCCTGCATTCCGAATCCCGCAATGCTGCGCTGGGATGACATTGCCGCGCTGAATCGTATTTACCCGATCACCGCTGGCAATCTGGCCGGCTTTCCCGGCAAAGAGATCACCGCGGCCAACACGGTTTCGATTCAAGGGACCATCAGCTTCATCGACGGAACGGGTATGCAGGGCGTGAATGTGGAGGCGCTGCCGCTGGACCCGAATGGCAACCCGCTTTATCAATACGCGGTGAGCTTTGTCTCCGGCGCATATTTCAACGGCAACCGCGGCAATCCGGTGACGGGATACGACGACGCAAACGGCAATCCGCTGACGATGTGGGGATCGAATGCAGCCGCGATGCAGGGCTTCTTTGATCTGAGCGGAGTTCCGCTGCCGCCGAACGTGACGACGGCCAATTACCAGGTCAGCTTCGAGTCCATCAATCCGCTGTACATCATGGAAAACTCGGTCGGACCTTATCTGGACGGCTCGCCGGAGCCTTCGGGAACCCTGTCGCCGATCTCAGTTCCGAATCTTTCCGCGGGCAGCGCGCAGACTCTTACCGCCAATGTTGCCGACTCTGCGATTGGCAGCTCGGAGGACGCCATTGGCGCTGAGGCTAAGCCGCGCGTTCTTGCCACCAGCGGAATGTGGAGCGGGCGATTGAGCCAGGTGGGCCAAACCGACTGGTTCAGCTTTCCGGTTCGCGGCGGGCGCAGCTTCACCGTGGTCACCCTGGCGCTGAACGAATCCGGCGCGCCGACCAATGAGAAGGCTATGCCCGCGCTCGGCGTCTGGGATGCCTTTGATGCGGTGGGAACGGCTGCAGTCGCCTTTGGCGCAGGGTTGAACGGTCTGGCCACCGGCGAAAGCTGGCTACAGGTTGCGGCTTCGGGCGACGATATCGTGCGACTCGGCATCGCGGACGAGCGCGGCGACGGACGCCCCGACTACGAGTATCAGGGCTGGGTGCTCTACGCCGACACCGTTCAGCCTTCGAGGCTGCCCTCCTCCGGCGGGCCAATCGTGATTCACGGCATGGGTTTTCGCCTCACGGACACGGTGCAGGTCGGCGGCCAGCAGGCTCTAGTCACCAGCATCTCGCCCAACGAAATCACCGCCATTGCGCCCGCCGCCAACGGCCTCACCGGCTCGGTCAATGTCGAGGTAGATGACCTTCCCATCTACTACGCATCCGCCGTCATCACCGGCGGCGTCAGTTACGACTCCGGTACGGGCGACGCGCTCACGCTGGTCACCGCGCCAATGAGCACTGTTCCTATCGGAGTGCCGGAGCCATTTTCGGTGATTGCGCTGGGATCGGACCTGACTCCCGCAGGCGGCGTCTCGGTGGTCTACACCGTCACCAGCGGAACGGCGACGCTGGGCTGCGGCCAGAGTACCTGCACTGTGACAACCACCGGCGATGGACGCGCCACCATGAATGTGACGGCAACCGGCGCAAGCTGGTCGATTGTCACAGCCTCGCTGACCAACGGCTCGAATCTGAAGGCCGAATTTATCGGTGGAACGCCACCGACGCTGACTTCGCTCTCGCCGATGCTCTCGCTCGCAGCCGGAGCCACCATCAACTGGACTACCGAGGCTTTGGCGCTGAGTAACGGAATTCCATCGAGCGGTCAAAGCGTTGCATGGCAGACCACAGGCAGCGGCATCACCTTTCAGAGCGGCTCCGTCACCACCAATTCCAGCGGCATCGCCGCCAAGGCCCTCACTGTTGGTCCGCTCACTGAAGGCCAGACCGTCACCGCAACGGCCTGCCTCAATGGCACATCGCAGTGCATCACCTTCACCGCCTTTGGCGCGCGACCTGAGTACGCCACGCTCGAAGCCGTCTCCGGAACTGCACAGAGCATCTCAGTCAGCGGAACCGCCAGTCAAGTGATCCTGCGCGTGTTGGATATGGACGGCAATCCTATGGCCGGCGGCTCGGTCACGCTCTATCAGGCGCTCTACGCCTGGGCGCCGCCTTGTCCGCCGCAGGGCCGCTGCGACCAGGCCGCGCTGCTGGCCACGCAGTCCGCGACCGCCATCTCCGCACTCGACGGCACGGTCAGCTTCACTCCCGCGTCCTTGCCTGATGTTGCCACCAATCTGATTGCTGTCGGCGTCACCGGCAACACTGCCAGTGTCAACATCGCCGTTGAGCAGCATCCGTAAAAAAAGCCCCCGTTCGCCGAGGGCCTTTCATCTTCACACGGAGTTCCAGTTAAGCCAGCAGCTTTTTCACCTTCTCTTCGATCACGTCCTGGGGAACATAGCCCACCACCTGATCGGCCACCTTGCCGCCCTTGAAAAACAATAGAGCCGGAATGCCGCGAATGCCGAAGCGCGACGGAGTCCCGCCATTCTCGTCCACATTCACCTTGGCCACTTTCAGCTTGCCTGAATACGTTGCCGCCACTGCTTCCACAATGGGCGAAATGGCCTTGCACGGACCGCACCATACGGCCCAGAAATCCACCAGTACAGGCTGCTCGCTCTGGAGCACCTCCCGGTCAAACGTTGCGTCGCTAACTTCCAGAACTCCCAATCCAGTCATGATCCTCCTTGCGGCAACCGCATCTCCAAGTCTAATGGCTACCGCTCGCTCATGGGATGCGCCAGCGGTGGGAAAGTCGCAGTGCGCCTCCAGATCGTCAACAGCAAAACCGAGGATCGAGGCGCAATCCACCAACTGCCGCTCAAACAAAAGCGCCCGGATCCTATAAGGATCACGGGCGCTAGAGCAGCCCTCCCCCAGAACTGCCCACGGTAGCAATGTAGGACTTTCATAAGGGAAATGCAATCAATCTTGAGTAATAAAATAAGTAATATAACTACCGCAAATTGCACAACCAAAAGGTAACTTCCCAACCGTAATTTGCAGGAGAAGGTACCGTACTCGAAACACTTTCTTTACTCTGCCGAACTAAACTGGCTGCATTTTTTCGTAGGACTGATTTGCCCCAACCCTCTCAAACCGGCAGAGCTTCAACTCCGGCTCCGGCAGTCCAACCACCGCCGCGCGAATTGCCGCCGAGGCCTCCGGCACGCTCTCCTCACCGCCGACAACTACCAGCACCGACGGCCCCGCGCCGCTCAAAGCCACTCCCAAAATGCCATGCCCGCCGGCCAGCGGCAGCAGCCGGGGCAGCAGCGGACAGATCGCTGCGCGATAAGGCTGATGAATTCGATCTTGCATGGCAACGCGCAGCAGATCACCGCGCCCCTGCGCAAATGCCAGCCCCAGCAGCGCCGCCGATTGAATGTTGGCCACTGCGTCCGCGCGTGAGTAGCTGTCGGGCAGCATCGCCCGCGCCTTGCTGGTCGCCAGCGGCTCGTTGGGCAGCACCACAATCGCCCGCCACTCCGCCGGAGCCTCGACGCGCGCCACCTGAACTCGCCGGCTCTCGCAACTTCCCTCGCAGGACGCGGCCACAAAGCCGCCCAGCCAGCAAGCAGAAGCGTTGTCCGGATGTCCCTCCAGCGCCGAAGCCTCTTCAAGAATCCGCCCCGAACTCCAGCCCAGCCGCCCAAAGTGCACCGCCATCGCAATCGCCGCCAGCCGTCCCGCCGCCGACGAGCCGCAGCCCATCCCCAGCGGAATCTCATTCACCATGCGAATCCCGAGCGGCGTCACCGCCCGCCCATTTTCCGCCAGCAGCCGCTTGTAAATCCCCAGAACAAGGTTGTTCTCGATCGTGGCGATATGCTCCCGGTTGCGCCCCGTCGCAACAATGGAAAACTCCGCCGCCGGCTCGGCCTCGACCTCCAGATAGAAATTCAAAGCCACTGCCGCGGCATCAAAGCCGGAGCCGAGATTAGCCGACGAGGCCGGCAGCCGCAGACGGATTCTATCCGGATTCGCTTTCGATCCATCGCTCATCCGGCTCTGCCCTTCAGCGCGGCCAGCACCGCCGCCGGCGTCGCTTCCACCACCTGCGCATTGCGCCTCAGTCCTTCGATCTCCGCCTCACGGCCCGTGGCCTCGTCCTTGTCGAGCAGCGTTCCGCGATGGAAGTCGATGGTGTAATCGGCGTCCTTCAGCGTGTGCCCCGTAAGCACCAGCACCACCGTCTCACTCGGCGCAATCTTGCCCTCGGTCTTGAGCTTCTTCAATCCCGCCAGCGTCACTGCCGAGGCAGGTTCGCAGCCCAGCCCCTCCGTGCCGATCTCCGCCTTGGCAATGGCAATCTCCGCTTCGGTTACATCCAGGCACCAGCCGCCCGTCTCCTGAATCGCCCGCGCCGCCTTGCGCCACGAGGCAGGATTGCCGATCCGTATCGCCGTCGCCCGCGTGTGCGCCTCCACAGGCTCAATAAAGTTTCCGCAGTTTTCGTTCACGCAGTGCACTAGCGGATTCGCCCCTGCCGCCTGAATCACGCTGATCTTCGGCATCCGCGCTGTCAGGCCCAGCTCATGCATCTCCCGGAAGCCCTTGCCCAGCGCCGACGAGTTGCCCAGATTCCCTCCCGGCACAATCAGATGGTCGGGCACGCTCCAGTCAAATGCCTCTGCAATCTCGAAGGCCGGTGTCTTCTGCCCCTCAAGCCGATAAGGGTTCACCGAGTTAAGCAGATAAATCGGCGCTTCATTCACAATCTGCGTCAGCAGCGTCAAACAGCCGTCGAAGTCGGCCTTCAACTGGCAGGTCACCGCGCCGTAATCCATCGCCTGCGAGAGCTTGCCCCAGGCAATCTTCCCATCGGGAATCAGCACCAGGCTCTTCAGCCCCGCGCGCGCCGCATACGCCGCCATCGAAGCCGACGTGTTCCCGGTCGAAGCGCAGGCCACCCACTCGAAGCCTCGCTCTTTGGCCACGCTCAACGCCGCCGTCATGCCTGTGTCTTTGAAGGAGCCGGTCGGATTCATCCCCTGATGCTTGGCAAAGAGCCGGTCAATCCCCAGCCGCTTCGCCGCGCGCGTCAGGTGATAGAGCGGCGTCGTGCCCTCGCGCAGCGTCACCGCATTGCCAAAGCTCTCCAGAATCGGCAGCAGCTCGCGGAAGCGCCACACGCCGGAGTTGTCCAGCGCCTCGGCAGAGCAGCGCCGCTCCCGCCACAGCCACTTCAGCGCTCCCGGATTGGGCCGGTCAGGCCCCTTGCGCTCGCTCCAGCCGGGGTATTCAACTTCAAATAGCTCTCCGCACTGGGCGCAACGGAAATCCGGCCGGGCAGCCGCTCCGGCAATCCGCGCTCCACACCCAAAACAACGCAACTGATGCAAATTATCGTTCATCGCTGCTGATAGGTTATCAGCCAACCCCGCCTTTTGCCCCGCCCGCGCATTGCGCAATTCCATCGCAGGTGGTTAAAAGCCAACCATCACCGGCTCCATCTCCAGCCGAATTCCAAAGCGCTCTTCGACAGCAGCGGTGATCTTTGCGGCCAGCGCCAGCACCTCCGTCGCGCTCGCTCCGCCCAGATTCGTGAGCGCCAGCGTGTGCCGCGAGGAAACGGCGGCTCGGCCCAGCGCATAACCTTTGCTGAAGCCGGCCTGCTCGATCAGCCATGCCGCGGGAACTTTGATCATGCCCTGATTTTCCGGATCCGGAGCGGCGGGAAAACTGGGCGCTTGCTTCGCGCTCACAGCCGCAATCCTCTGGAATTCGTCTTCGTTCACTACCGGATTCTTGAAGAAGCTGCCCGCGCTGCGGCAATCCGCATCGCCTTCAACGATCAGCATTCCCTTCGATTGCCGCAATCGGCGCACGGCCTCTGCCACTTCGCCAACGCTCAATTCCCTGCCCTCGAGCGCCCGCTCCAGCTCCGCATAGCGCACTGTGGGCGCGCCGCCGGGAGTGAGCCGGCAATCCACGCGAGTGACAACATAGCGCCCGCGATCCGCCGTATTGAAGCGGCTGCGGCGATAGGCAAAGCCGCACTCGGAGGCCGGGAACTCGACGAAGCCGCGTTCCTCGAAGTCGAAGGCTCGCACCCGCTCGATCACGGCGGCAACCTCCTGCCCATAAGCGCCGACATTCTGCACCGGCGTTCCGCCCACCGTTCCCGGAATACCGGCCAGACATTCGATTCCCGCGCATCCAGCCTGCGTCGAGCAAGCGACGAAGTTGTCCCAATCCTCGCCTGCCGCAACCTGATAGATCGTTTGCCCGTTCGCATTCTCGGCCGCAATCCCGCGCAATCCAACGAGCAAGACCAGCCCATCGAAGCCGGCGTCGGAGACGAGCAGATTGCTGCCACCACCAATAACAAAGACTTTTACGCCGCGTTCGTGCGCCCAGACCACAGCTTCGGCTATCTCCGCTTCCGTTCGCGCCGAGCAAAAAAAGCGCGCAGTCCCGCCGATGCCAAAGGTGGTGAAGGGCGCAAGCGGCTTGTTCTCTTCGATGAGCATTGAGAGATCAGACTTTCCGAATGGGGCCTGGATACTGGGCAATGACCGGGTCGGCTGTGAGCAGTGTGATCCCTTCAACCATAGCCTGAGCAATCAGGATGCGGTCGAAGGGGTCTTTGTGGATGGGCGGGAGGGAGTCGACTTCGACAGCGTGGCGGCTATGGATCAGCAACTCCTCATAGCCGTTGTCTATGAGACATCGCCGAATTACGCGTGGATCATGGTCGAATCCAGACTTATTCAGTCCTCGTTTGATTGCAATCTCCCAGATATTGCAGACACTGAATTGAATGTCATTATCTGCGTCGTTCAGGATTTTGTGTGCCGTTTGGCTCAGAAGAGGGTCATCGAACAATGCCCAAATTGCGATGTTTGTATCGACCAGAAACTTCATTGCTCGTCTTCACCAAGAAACATCCGCTCAATCTCCTTGTCCAACTCCCGGTCGATCTCCTCGTAATTTTTCGGGAGTGTATAGAGGCCTTTCATGGCGCCGATGCGCTGCTTTGGTTGAGCAGGAGTCGCATCAATACGGAATACCTGAACCATAGGTTTGCCCCTTTTGGCGATTACAAAGGAATCTCCATCTCTGGCCTCGTCCACCAGCCGCGAGAGGTGAGTCTTGGCCTGATGGATATTGATTGTCCGCATCGCGCCCTCCCAAGTGAACTAAGTCTACTTAGTTTAGTTCAAATCGAGGTCCGTTTGCAAGCGTGTATTCTGGCTATCTTTGTTGACTCACTCGCCCTCGCCCACATTCTCCAGCTTCTGCACCTTGCTGTGCTTGATCGAGTAGCCAAAGTAGATAACCAATCCCACCAGCAGCCAGCCGATCATTACCTCCCAGGTAATGTGCGGAAGGCGGCTCATCAGAAAGAGCGCCGAAAGGATTCCCAGAATCGGCACCAGAGGCACCAGCGGCGTTTTGAAGGGGCGCGGCATCTCAGGATGACGCGCGCGCAGCACCCACACACCGGCGCAAACAATCGTGAAGGCCAGCAGCGTGCCGATATTCACCAGCTTCGAGAGCTGATCGATGGGCAGAAATCCGGGCATGATGGCGACGATCGCGCCGACGGCAATGCTGGAGATCCACGGCGTGCGGAAGCGGGGATGAATTGCCGATGCCCATTTGGGCAAGAGGCCGTCGCGGGACATGGAGAAGAAGACGCGCGATTGGCCGAGCAGCATCACCAGCATCACAGTTCCCAGCCCGAAGACCGCGCCGATATTAACCAACAACTCTCCCCATCCAATGCCCGTCACCTTGATGCCCAGCGCCACCGGAGCCTCGACATTGAGTTCTTTGTAGTTCTTCAGGCCAGTGAGAACGGTGGATACCAATATGTAAAGAACGGTGCAAATTGCCAGCGAGCCGAGAATCCCGATGGGCATATCTTTCTGCGGGTTCTTGGCCTCCTGCGCGGCGGTGGAGACGGCGTCGAAGCCGATATACGCGAAGAAGATCGAGGACGCGCCAGTCGCAACGCCAAGATAACCAAAGTTGCCGTGGCCATCCGAGGGCGGAAAGAAGGGATGCCAGTTGTGCAAGGCCAGCGAGGGATGCAGGATAAGGTAATAGCCGCCCAGCACAATGAAGATGCCGACGACGGTCAGCTTGACTACGACAATCGCCGTGTTAAAGTTGGCCGATTCCTTGATGCCGATCACCAGCACGGCTGTAATGAAAACAATCGCCAGCATGGCTATCAGATTGAAGAGTCCGGTAGCGTGCGGCAACGATGTTGAGTCAACTCCCGCCGGCAACGCGCTCAGATGCAGCCACTGCTGTTGATAAAAGACGAGAGGAGTGCCTGGAGTGGCCGTCAGTTGCGGCGGAATGTAGATGTGCAATTGTGCCAGCAGGCTGTTGAGATAGCCCGACCAGCCCGAAGCCACAGTGGCCGCGCCAAAGCCGTACTCCAGTCCCAGATCCCAGCCGATGATCCAGGCGACGAATTCGCCGAGCGTTGCGTAGCCGTAGGTGTAGGCCGAACCGGCAATCGGAATGATGGAGGCAAACTCCGCGTAGCAAAGGCCTGCAAAGGCGCAGACGATACCGGCCAACACAAAGCTGAGCGAGACAGCCGGACCTGCGGATGTAGCGGCGGCCTGACCGGTGAGGACAAAAATGCCCGCGCCGATGATGCAGCCAATGCCCAGCATGACCAGGTTCAGCGCGCTCAACGAACGCCTGAGCGTGTGCGCGCCCTCTTCACTCGCCTCTTGCGCAAGCATCGATAACGGTTTGATTCTGAGCAGTCTGGACATGAATCCGGTTCTTCCTTCCTTCAAGCTCTACTTCAATTTGTTGCGATGGGTGGGACGTTGGGACTCCGTCGCGACCAGAACAGATATACGGGAATGCCCAGCAAAACCAGCGCCAGTCCCGGCCACGTGTACTGAGGCTTGTACCGCAATAATACGATACAGATCCAGCCTGCCATCGCGATATAGACGGCCGGCAGCACGGGATAGCCCAGAGCTTTATACGGCCGCGCCGCGTCAGGTTTTTTATAGCGCAGCACAAACAGACCCACAATGGTCAGGATGTAAAAGACCAGCACCGCGAAGATGATGTAGTCGAGCAACTGGCCATACGATCCTGAAACGCACAGCACCGTGGCCCACGCGGCCTGCACCAGCAAACCCGCCGCCGGAGTTTTGTAGCGCGGATGCAGCCTGCCTACGGATTTGAAGAACAGCCCATCGCGACTCATCGCATAGTAGACCCGCGCCCCGGCCAGCGACATTCCATTGGCGCAGCCGAAGGTCGAGATCAAAATCGCCGCTGCCATCAGGTACGCTCCGCCGGAGTGAAATATCTGCTCCAGAACAGCCGTCGCCACGCGATCCTCGGTTGCGTGCTGAATGCCGCGCGCCATCACCGTTGCGCCCGCCGCATCGCCGTGCATGGGCAGCACCAGCAGGTAGCCCAGCGAGACCAGAAAGTAAACCGCCAGCACAAAGCCCGTTCCCAGCACGAGCGAGAGCGGAATATTCCGCCGGGGATTCTTCACCTCGCCCGCAGTGAAGGTAATGTTGTTCCAGGCATCGGCGGAAAACAGCGAACCCACCTGCACCACCGCCAGAATCACCGCCAGATTCACCAGCACCGTCGGCCCGCCCACGCCCACCACGACCGGATGCAGCGAAGACCATCCGGCATTGCGCCAGAACTCGCTCCATCCCGCTCCGAAGTTGGCCGCAATCGCCGTCGCGTTGCGTCCCACCGTGAGAGTGAGTACGATCAGCGCGGCCAGCGAGAGCGCCTTCGCCGTGGTGAAGACATTCTGGACGAGTGAGCCAAGCCTGACTCCAAAAATGTTGAGTACAGCGAGAAAGAGCACAACCACAATGGCGGTGAGGTTGGCGGTGTTGACGCCGATCTCCATATTGCCCAGCACCATAGGACCCACGCGCAGCGCGGGCACGTGGGCGATGTGCCACAGCCAATGGCTCGTTGAGATGGCCGGAAAAAATACGCCGAGAAATTTGCCGAAAGCCACCGCGACGGCGGCAATCGTCCCCGTTTGAATCACCAGAAAAAGGGTCCAGCCGTAGAGAAATCCCCACAGCGGACCGAGCGACTCGCGCAGATAGACGTACTGCCCGCCCGCTCGCGGCATCATCGCCGCCAGCTCTCCATAACTGAGCGCGGCAGTCATCGTCAGGATCGCCGTCACCACCCACGCGCCGAGAAACAGCGCCGGTGAGTTTGTGCCGCGTGCAATCTCAGCATCCACAATGAAGATGCCGGAGCCGATCATCGAGCCGATCACCAGAGCCGTCGAACTGAAGAGGCCCAGGCTCTGTATCAGTTGCGGAATGTTGGCGGAATCCGTGCCCAAAGCAGCAGCTTGCCGGTCAGAATTGTGTTCAGTGTTCATCGCTGGAAAAAGCATATACTATGCGCGCTTCCGCGCATTCAGCAGCCTTTGCATGGGCAGGTCAAAGTAGCTCAGTAATCAAGCGCGCAACGCGTCATCCTAAGTTATGAAAAAGTTTCTGTTTGCAATCGCTCTCGTCTTCTGCCTCGCAGTACCTTATGCGGCGCAGGCGCAGGTGATCGTAGTAGACACACATCACCACCACCATCACCATCACCGCCATGACCACTATCTCCGTCTCAACCAGTAATCAGGGCCGGTCACCGAACAATGAAACCGCAAGTCCATCTTCGCCGACTTTAACCCAGCTCGGCCATCCAGCGCCGGAACTCCGCCGCCGGGTCGGGCTGGCGGAAGAGCGCGCCGGCAATTGCCACCATCGTCGCTCCCGCTAAGATCGCCTCGGCTGCCGTGGCCAGCGTAATGCCGCCTACAGCGGCCAACACCGGAGCGGGGCCAGCCTCCGCGCGCAAGCGGCGAATGCCGTCCATTCCGATGGGCGGCGAGGTGGTCTGCTTGGTGCGCGTGGGGAAGACGATCCCGATCGAGAAGTAGTCCGCCGGAGTTTCAAGAATTCCCGGCAGCATTCCCGCCGCTCCGCCGCCAAAGGTGCCATTGATGCGCCCCGCTCCGAGCAGTTTGCGAGCCTCAGCGGGTGTGACGTCGCCCTTGTCCACGTGCGCTCCGTCAAAACCAATCTGCTCAACCAGATCGGCGCGATCATCGAGAATCAACTTGACCTGTCCGGCAGGCAGCGCCGAGCGCAGAATCGCCGCATCGGCAAATAATTGCGACTCAGCGCCGCCCTTGTTGCGGTACTCAAGCAGCGTCACGCCGGCAGCAGCCAGTTCGCCGCCCAACCGCCGCAGGAACTCCGCGCGATCGGTAGAAGGAATAAAGGATGAATCCAGGATGGGATAGATTTTGGGAAATGTGAAGGTCATGGAATAAGGATAGACGAAGGAATAGGGACTAGGGAATAGGGACTAGAAAGTGCGGGTAATACGTGCCTCATCGGTGAAGTCCCAATCCCAATTGCTTCTGATTTTCACTCACTGATCAACGGCCAGTGGCAACTATTTCCTAGTCCCTAGTTCTGCTTCTTCACATCCCATCCGCCGAAGGCCCATACGTGCCGGGAATCGGCTTGTCGAGCAGGCGCAGAAAAACTCCTAATTGCGCGCGGTGGTGGATCAAGTGGTCCAGCACCCAGATGCGAAAGACGCGATACTTCGTGTCGTCGATCCAGGCCTTGCCGCCCGCAATAAACTTCCAATTTTCGCTCCACCGCTCCGGCCCAAAGGCAGCCAGTGCAGTCTTGGCCTCGGCCGTATCCTTATCGAATCGCTCCAGCAGCGCCGTGGTGGAGGCGGGCACGTAAGGTTCAAATTTGTGCTCCGCTGGAAACTCCAGTTTATCTGTGGTGAAGGTCGTCCTTGCCCATTCGCCTGCTGTCTCAGACGTGTGACCTGCCAAACGGCCCAGGCTCATCGATTTGGGGTGGGGTTTCCACGCGAAGTCAGCGTCGGCGGGGATGGCCTCAAGCATCTTGCGCGTCGTGGCAATCTCGCGGTCATAGTCGGCAATCAATTCCTTGTGAAAGTCCATTCAGCAACCTCCTGTGTTGCGCAGCCAGAATAAATCAGAGATTGTCAAAATACGAAAAAGAAGCGAATAATTTTTTTGGTAGGCGATGAATTATTCCCCCATTTCTCCAATGCGATGCTATTATGTATCACATGAAGACTGTTTCTGTCCGCGATCTCCGATACGATTTCAAAGCGGTTGAGCGCATCCTGCGCGAGGGTGAAGAGATTCAGATCACCAAGCGCCGCCGCGCGATTGCCCGTCTAGTGCCAGAGCCGCTTCCCGCAGTCGCCATGCCGGATTTTTTAGGACGGATGCGAGCCATCTACGGCGATCAATGCTCAGAGGTCACCGGCGCTGAGATTGTGCGCATGGACAGGGATCGCTATTGATCTATCTGGACTCAAGTCTAGTGGTTTCAATTTATTGCCAGGATTCTAACTCCGCGGCAGCGCAGGCTGCTTTACAGGACGCCGGTGAGCCGCTTCTGATCTCCGCGCTGGGTGAAGTGGAGATAGTGAATGCAATGCACTTGCGCATCTTCCGGAGAGAAATCTCACAACAGCAGGCAAATATCTCACTGAAAGATTTTGAAATAGACCTGCGCGCTGGCTTGTTTCTGTTGCGAGCGCTGCCACAGTCGTCATTTCTTCGTGCGAGGCAACTCGCCTGCCAATTGACAGCGACGCTTGGCACCCGCTCCGCCGACATCATACATATAGCTGCGGCCCTCGAGCTAGGCGCAACCAGCTTCTTCAGCTTCGACCAGCAACAAAGAAAGATGGCGGAAGATACCGGGTTGAAGCTCAATCCGTGGCCGTAATTCATCCCCCTATCGGAAGCGCGTCGAGGCAAAGGCCGACGAAAATGCCGCCTGCCAGCCCTCAACCGGCGGCGCCGTCCCCGGAGGCAATGATCTTTGCGGCGGCACATCGACGGGAAGCGGCAATGCCGGCGGCTCTGGCTTGTCGATTTCCAGGTAGTCGCCGTGCTTGAACTTCCATACGTCCGGCAACTCGAAGGGCGGCTGAAAGTTTTCCGGCCAGGGCTTTGTTGGGCCGCAATGTCCTAGCGCCGCGCGCCACCAGGGATGGCCTTGATCGAGAATCCCGGCAAAGAAGTTGCCCAGCGGAAAGGCCTCGGAGAGCACCGTATCCTTCATCGACGCCAGAACCGAGATCGCGCCAACCTTGGCCGCCGCTGTCTTGAACTCCGTCGTCAGGCAGTTGTCGTCAATCGCTGGAGCCATCAGCGCCAAACGGCGCACCGGCAGGTTCAGATGCGCAATCGTTCCCAGTACCACCCGCGCCCCCAAGCTGTGCGAGGCAAAGGAGACGCTCGCCGCGCCTTGAAAATTCGTGTCGATATACGAGGCCAGCAGCGCGCCGGCATCGTCGGCAATCTTCGGCTCATCGGGATAATCCAACCCATGCGCCCAGGTCGAGTCTCCCGGCCACAGCACACCGATAAAAGCTGAAGCCGGCGGCAATTGCAACAAGCTCTCCCAGTTCGACAGGCTGGCAATGCCGTCCGCGCGATTCACATTGAAGCCGTGCGCCGCAATCAGCACGTGTCGGCCCTGAATCGCCTTCTGCAAATCACTCAGGCTCAGGCCGGCGTAGTCGCCGATGCTCGTGCCGTGGTTCACGCTCACCGCGGTTGCCAGCCCGCCGCCGACCGGCTGTATCCGAAGATCGAGAAATTGGGTCATCGCCGCCTACTTCTTCACCAGTTGCATGCTATTCACCGCCGTCGCCAGGGCAGTGGACAAGTCCTTGGCAATGGGAGCCAGTGGGGTAGCCAGCAGACCGACCAGAAGCGCAAGAATCCAATCTGTCGAGTGCCAGAATTGACTCGTGCCCACTAGCGACCACCCGCCCGTTACGGCCAGCGCCACAGCCACACCGGCAGCCAGCGTTCGCGTCCAGTTGCGGTAGACCTGATCAGACATCTGATAAGCCTCATCCAGCAGCGCCGTCACAATCAGGTCGAAGCGCGAGTAAGCATCGCCCTCCGCCTGCGAGAGCGGCATCGCATGGGCAAGGCTGCCCGCAACCGCCGTCAGCAGCGCCGGATCGACGTTAGCCTTCAACGCGACCGTCGCTGCATTTGCCGCGCTCAGGTGCAGTTTGATCAGCGATTTGGCTGCGGCCTTCTGACTGGCTAGATCCACGCCGTTCACCCAGTTGGCCTCCAGCGTTTGCATTATATTGGCCTGCGGCAGCGCATTCACTGGACCGCCCGCGCCGGTTCCCTCTGGAGTCAAATCGGCTACCACCTCGTGAATGTGCTTCAATCCCACCCGGTTGATGCCGCTGAAGGAGGTTTTGGCCGCTTCGACCAAACCAAAGGCCGCCGTCCCCAGCCCGCCAATCGCAGTGATAACCTGCCCAAGTTGAAAATTCTGCAACCCATCGATCATCGTCGCTCGCTCCTCTTGGTAAAAAACTCTATAAGAGAAAGGCTGTGTAAGTAAAGAAAAATCCAGCCTGTCAGAATCGATGATTATTTGCAACTATTCTGGAAAACCGTCGGAATTGCTGGAAAAGCACTCTCTATGGCAATTGGTCGTTGTTGTTCAGATTGGATAGTGCGCTGGCTGTGGATAATTTTCCGCGCCGATCCTCTGATGAAAAAAGAGTAGTGAACATGGCCCTCAGGAGTTTATCCTTTGTTCGCCGGTCAAGAACCGGTTCAGTGGATGCGGAGCCGGCTGAATGCGATCACGGCTAAAAATTGTAAGACCAAAGGAGAAAGTCCGTGCCAAAGAAAAGCATTGATGTGCGAACAGCCAAGAGTGAGATCGAGGTTGCCGAATCGATCGATGTTTGTTTGAGAAGATTTGGTTTCAGCCGCACCGGTTCAAAACAACCCGCCACATGGAAAAAAGGGATGCTTTGGACAATTTTCGCGAGTGTCCGCGCCTCCGCGGGAACAGCACATATCGAAATATGGAATTATGCTCCTATCCCAGGAATGGGAAGCTACCTGATGTATTTCATCAACAGGAGCAAGTTCGATGAGATTCTTTCGGCGATGGCAAAGTCTGCCGTTGACGGTGAATTCACGGACAAAAGCATAGCAATACCTGAAGTGGCCGAGGCCGAACTTCCGTATTCCGGCTTCTGGAAGAGAGTGGCCGCTCATCTAATTGATGCGGTCATCATACTCGTTCCCTTGTTGGCCATCCTTACAGCGGTCAGCTTAATCTTCAATCCGAATGAACGAATGTTACTTGCAGTAATTGCTTCCTGGTTGTACTTCGCAATCTCCGAGTCCAGTGCGAGCCAAGCCACTTATGGCAAAAGAATCATGAAAATCAAAGTGGCGGACATGAATGGCGACCGAATTAAATTCGGCAGAGCTACCGGAAGATTCTTCGGAAAATTGATAAGCGCCTACGCCTTATTCGTCGGCTTTTTCATGGTTGGTTTCACAAAAAAGAAACAAGGGCTGCATGACAAGATGGCAGGGTGCCTCGTGATCAATCGCAGCATCTGAAAACACGTTGTACTGATGACAAGAGCAGTATGAAACCAAGCCGCTAATTTCATTCGCAACCAATCCCCGCGCCTTATTTCTGGCGCGGGGAGACAGAAGGGGCTGCCCCACCGCAGGTGGCAAACTCTGACCGGTGGCGGCTGTAGAGGAAGTAGATGGCTAGGCCGATGGCGAGCCAGATGAGGAAGCGGTACCAGGTGATGATGGGCAGGCCTGCCATGAGCAGGAAGCATGAGAGGACGCTGAGCGCCGGAATGATCGGCCCGAAGGGAACGCGGAAGCCGCGGCGGCGCTCCGGCTCGCGAATGCGCAGGACGATAACGCCGACCGATACGAGAACAAAAGCGAAGAGCGTACCGATATTGGAGAGATCGGCGAGGGTGCCGATGTCAAAGAGTCCTGAAGGAATGGCGACGACGATACCCGCGACCCATGTTGAAAATGCCGGCGTGCGGAAGACGGGATGGACATTGCTGAAGACTTTGGGCAGCAAGCCGTCGCGAGACATGGAGAACCAGACGCGGGATTGGCCAAGCTGATAGACGAGGATCGACGAGAGCATACCCATGATGGCGCCGAAGAGAACGACGAGCCGAATCCAGTGGAGCGAGTGAGCGCCGGGGAGCAGCGAAAGTTTTTTGAGCGCGTTGACGACGGGCGCGCCGTCATCGACCATCGATTGCCAGGGAACGAGGCCGGTGAGGCAGACGGCGACGGCGATGTAAAGCACGGTGCAGACGACGAGCGTGGCGATAATGCCGATGGGCAGATCGCGCTGCGGGTTGCGGCACTCTTCAGCGGCCGTCGAGACGGAATCGAAGCCGATGTAGGTAAAAAATATAATCGACCCGCCGGTCAGCACGCCGGACCAGCCGTTGGGCATGAAGGGATGCCAGTTGGCGGGATGGATGAAGCCGATGACGGCGAAGACAAAGATGAGAATCGCGATGAGCTTGATGCCGACAATCGCGTTGTTGGTGGAGGCCGACTCGCGAATGCCTCGAACGAGGATGACGGTGAGGATGAGGACGATGAGGAAGGCGGGAATGTTGAAGCCGAAGTGCCAGCCGGGATGGTAGAGCCAGTTGCCGGAGAGGTCTTGCAGGCCGCCGGGAAGATAGGCGGGCGAGATCCAGCGCGCGGTGGGATGGAGGCCGAACCAGTCGAGCAGATCGACGATGTGCGCGGCAAAGCCGACGCTGACCGTCATGTTGGAGCCGGCGTATTCGAGGATCAGATCCCAGCCGATGATCCATGCGATCAGCTCGCCGAGTGTGGCGTAGGTGTAGGTGTAAGCCGAGCCTGCAATGGGAATCATCGACGCAAGTTCGGCGTAGCAGAGACCGGTCAGCGCGCAGACGATGGCGACCAGAAAGAGCGAGACGGCGATGGCGGGGCCGGCTCCGGGGCGTCCGGCGAGTGCCGTGTGCGTGAGGATGTAGTGAATCAGCGGCGTGTTGGGGATGCTGGGCGTGTCGAATTTTTCGCCGGAGATAGCGGTGCCGATGACGGTGAAGATGCCCGAGCCGATGACGGCGCCGATGCCGAGAGCGGTCAGCGACCAGGGACCAAGAGACTTCCGAAGCGCGCGCTCGGGATGCTCGGAGTCGCTGATCAGCTTATCGATGGATTTGCGGGCGCCAAGTTGTGCGAACAGGGCGGTTCTCCTCATGAATGTTGATTGAGGATTGCGGTGCCCCACACTTCTGCAAAATACAGCGGAAGGATGGGGCACCCAGTATCGATAGAACTCACTGCTCTGTGATCTGGAAGAGCGGCTTAACGCTTGGAGACGCCGCGGGCCAGCTTCTTGACCTTCTTTTTCTTCTCGCCGCGGGGGCCGGTGCGAGCCGCCTTGGGGGGAGCTGCCTTGCGGGCTGCGCGCTTGATCTTCTTTCGTTCCTGCTTGTCTTCAATTTTGGTGGTATCGGCCACTGATAACCTCTTTCACTGCAATCTATTCAGGGTTTCCCGAATTTCGGGTGAATGTGAACTTTAGAATAACAGGCTTTGGGCGCGGACGGAAGCGGCGTTATCGCTGCGAGGCTTCCCCGGCCAGTACGCGACGGTTGAACTCGCTGGAACGGCCCCGCGGAACCGTCAATGACTGCCAATGACCGGCGGCAAAGTGCTTGCAAAGGAAGTCAATTTGCCCGCAATGATAGGAGTAATGCGCGATCTGGCGATGGATGGCCTGCATCACCGAATGAGCTTCGCCGCGAATCATCGTAGTGCGGGCCATATCCTCATCCGTGAGTGGATCGAGCGCGGCGAAGAGGCACTTCCAGCCATCTTCCCACGAGGCGAGCAACGCCGCCCGCGTGGGCAGCGGATCGATGAACTCGTTATCCCGCTGGCGGCCGGGCTTCTCTCCGTCAGCCTCGGGAAAGCCCACCCAGCGCGAGCGCATATTGCCGGCCATATGCTTGACGATGATGGCAATGGAGTTTGACTCGCTGTCCAGAGCCACAAGAAGTTGCTCGTCCGATACCTGCGCCATGGCTCGCTCGGCCTGGGCTTTGTAGTATCGGAAGAGCGAAAGCGCATCTTGAAGATACGATGTAGTGAATTGCAGCGCCATAATTTTCATTCTGCATCAAAATACCCCATGCTGCCAACCGATTCCGGCGTACAATGAAGAGAGCAGTAAACAGGCATCCTCCTCCGCTCGATTCAATCAGCCTGCTCGGCAGTTGCCGTACGACCGCCCCCGACGAGCTCCGCAGCGAACGCAACATTCACCCGTTGACCGGAGTTAAGTCATGCGTTCCGACAAGATTCACCGCGCGCTGGCGCAGGGTATGAACCGCTTTGAAGTATGCCAACTGGTCTCCAAAGGGGTCAAAGCCACGCACAAGACCGGCGGGCGCTTCGAGGATTCCATCAATGATGTATTGCAGTACCTGGGGACTCATGAAACATTGATGGCCGATCTCCACCCGGCGATTCCGCAAGTGAGCGTCAAGAGCCTGAAACCGGCGGCGTAAGACTGCTGCCGCGCCGGCAGAAGCGTCAGCATCTTTGTATAATCTACCTGGCCTTCGCTGGTGCGAAGACATTAACCAAAATTGATAGAACACACCGAGGCGCCCGCAAGGGCGCTTTTTTCTGCGTGAGCGAAAGACCGCAATGCTGTGCGATTTGCAGAGGAAAGGTTAAAGCCGCCGACAACGGAGCCGATGAAGCCATTGGCCGGAAGCAATGCGGCACAGAAATCTAAGTGATTGACCGGCATTCTCAATGAGTCTTTTTTAATGGGCCTTGTGATTCAGTGGTTCTCAGGCTGCATCAGTGATTGCCAGAGGGGACGATGGGCACAGTAGGACTGAACTTCGGATCGGCGACAAGTGGGCAAGGCTTCAACGTCAGCTCGACGGTGGCGGAGATTGTCACCAATCTTCAAAATGTGGAGACGCCGTGGAAGACTCAGTTGGCTTCACTCCAAAAGGAAGACACAACCATATCGAGCTTGGGAACGCTGTTTTCGAGTCTCTCCAATGACGTGAGCGCGCTGACGGACTTCACTGGTGTGATGGCGCAAAAAGAGGGTTCCAGCTCGGATACGAATGTGCTGACGCTGACGGCGGCTGACTCAACGGCTCTGGCCGGAACACACTCAGTGACAGTGAGCAATCTGGCGGCGACCTCGAGCGGCTATCTGACGCAGGTCGCCAACGCCGACGACCCGCTAACCGGATCGATCACGCTGAAGGCGGGCAATGGCACGCAACTGACCATCACGCTGAACTCCAGCGACAATACGCTCTCCGGGCTTGCGCAGACGATCAACTCCTCGGCGGTGGGCATCAACGCCAGCGTACTGACCGATTCCTCGGGTTCGCGGTTGAGCCTGGTCTCGACGACTTCGGGAGCGAGCGGCGATATCACGGCATCCTCGAATTCGATCACCGCAACCGATACTTCGGCTCTCAGCTATACCGGCACGGCGGGCAGCGGTTCAACAGCGTCAACAGGCACAATGACGGCGCTGGCCGGCAACAGCGATACGCTCTCCGGATCGTTCACGGTCAAAGTCGGCAGCGGCGTGACAGAGACCATTGTCGTCGGCGCGCAACCCAGCTCCGGCGCGGCGGCTCATACGGTTTATACAGGCACATCGAGCGGCTATAACACGCTGACCGGGCTGATGGACACAATTCAATCAAATTCTTCCACCCTGGGAGTGACGGCCTCGATTGTCACCAACAGCAGTGGAAAGCAGAGCCTTTCGCTGACCTCGTCAACCACTGGAAGCATCGGAACACTGACGGTAAGCTCAAAGCTCAATGACATTACCGGTACAACTGCGCTGGACTATCACCAGGCTGTGGCGGGTGCGGACGCCAAACTTACGGTAGACGGAGTGGCGCTGACCAGTGCCTCGAATACCGTTGCCAATCTTATTCCCGGCGTGACCTTTCAGTTGCTGGCGCCGAGCGCGACCGAGTCGGACGACAGCCTGGAGCAGGTGCAGGTAGTGATCAGCAACGACAATACCGGAGTAGTGAGCACCATGAGCCAGATGGTCAGCGACTACAACTCGCTGATCAGCGCCGTCAACGCCCAGGAGGGTCTGGACAGCTCCGGCGCCGCCGAACCGCTCTTCGGATCACCCACGCTCTCGCTTCTGCAGCAGCAGTTGCTGGGCAGCCTGAATATGGCCAGCCCGAATGGAACGCTGACTTCGATCACCAGCAACACCAATACGACTCTTGCGGGTTCGATCTCAATCCAGGTGGGCAGCAATGCCACCGTGAGCATTCCAGTTCCGACAACATCGGGAAACAACACCATCTCCGGACTGGCCAGCGCCATCAACAAGGCCAATCTAGGGGTGACGGCGACTGTCGTGACCAGCGCCGGCGAATCGACGCTGGCGCTGACCTCGCAGAGCGTAGGCTCGAGCGGAGCGCTGACCGTAAGCTCCAGCATCGTGGCCACCAGCGATACTCCGCTGAGTTACAACGATGCTGGCACCGCCAGCTCCACGGTGCCGGACGGCGGCACATTTACGGAGGTTCCCGGCGCAAATGACGCGCTCTCCGGCTCGATTACGATTAAAGTGGGCGGCGGAACGGCGCACACGATCAGCGTACCTCCGGCATCGGCCACATCTCCCAGCAACAATCTAGCAGGCTTGGCCGGGGCCATCACCGCGGCCGACATTGGCGTTACGGCTTCGGTCGTCGAGAACAGCGATGGCTCGTACAGCCTGTCGCTGGCGTCCACAACTCTCGGAAGCGGCGGCGATCTGACGGTGACTTCCACCCTTCTGGACTCGACCAACACCACCAGCGCAACGCTGAATTACGCGAGCGCATCAGACATCAACAACCTGACCACGCTAGGCATCAGCGTAAACAACGACGGATCGATTGCCTTAGACTCCGCCAGCCTGGATTCCGTGTTGAACTCGGACTATACCGGCGTGATGGGCTTCTTCCAGAACGCGACCGGTTGGGGCCAAACCTTCTCCGCCATGCTGACCAATGCCGGCACCAGTTCCGTGACGGGCGTGCTGTCACTTGCCTCCAGTTCCAACAGCAACATCGAATCCACATTGAACGCGGATATCTCCAAGGAAGAGCTGATGATCTCCGCGCAGCAAAAGAGCCTTACCACTGAGCTGAATCAGGCGAACCAGATCATGCAGGAGCTTCCATCCGAGCTGTCTCAGGTCAATGAGCTTTACTCGGCAATCACTGGATACAACCAGCAAACAAATGGCTAAGGAGAGATTTCCCCATGAGCAGTTATCAGGAACACGCATTGGACAGCGCTTCGGCGGTTGATCTGGTTGTAGCCCTCTATGACGGAATTCTGCGCTTTCTGTATGCGGCTTCGGCAGCCGTTGAGCGCGGCGACGCGGAGGCTCGGCGAACTGCGGTGAAGCGGGCGCTGGATATTATCATTCACCTGCAGGCGCGGCTGCGCATGGATGTGGGCGGCAGGCCGGCGCAGGTGCTCAGCGAGTTCTACGCGTCGATCTTTGCGCAGATATTGCAGGCCTCGCAGTCGGCCTCGCTGCAGAAGTTCGAGCATTCGATCGAGTGCGTGAAGAATGTGCGCGACGCATGGCGGCAGGTGGCCAAAGACCCCGCTGTCAATCCGGCTCCGCTGCAGGTGGACGGAATGGTCTCTGGACACCAACAGAGCTTTGACGGCTCCGAGTACGGTTCTGAGGCATCCGTCGGCTCAAGATGGAACGCTTAGCAACTGAGAATGGGGATTAAGACCTGCCGGCCAAAGAGCAGTGTTGCGAGCAAAAATCCGCTCAAACCAATGCCCCCGCGGACGGGTCTTCGTCCGCAGGGTGGTGACCGGGATTCCCGGCAAACGAAATTTGCGCGCGGAATGTAGCCTCATGGACGGATCCCACTCTCCTCAGTTCTTCGTTACTCGGCACTCACAGACGCTTGGTATGCGTCGCACCGCGCGCCTCGAACTCGGGAAAGACTTGCTCCCTTCTCTTCCCCGTGGGAATTAAATTACAGCACTGATCCTCTAACCCGACGGATACATCTGTCCCTGATATGCACAAGTCCATTCCATGTTATGAATTTGCCGTGTTAAAGTGAATTAAGTCATAGTGTTTCATGGGATATGTCCTGTTAGCGAGGTTCAGGCATGAGTAAACTCCCAGTCCACGGTCAGCCCATCATCCATATAGTGGAGGTGTGTGAGCAGGGGGAGCAGCGTGACGAACATCAGAGTTCCGTCTTCCATCTTCACATTCCCCTGGGTGACCTGATGCTGGTTGCAGCCGGTGTGCGCGGGTCTCCGGGAGGAGCCATCGCGGCCAATATAGCTGTTGAGCGGTTTTACAACCAGATTTCCGGCAGGCCACAGGGTTACCCGGCAGAAAAAGCCATCCACGAAGCTGCGGCAAGCGCCAATTCAACCATCGTGACGGCGGCCAACTCTCCCGGTTCGCTGTATGAGAGTATGCACGCGACGATGGTGATGGCGCTGCTGCAACGGGAGGGCGAACTCATCACCGCCCTAATAGGACACATTGGAAACTGCCGCGCCTATCTGTTGCGCGCTGATCGCCTGAAGCAGATCACTGCCGATCACTCCACGGTACAAGCTCTACTCAACCGAGGCCTCATCACCGCGGAAGAAGCTCTGAACCATCCCGATGCCATGATTCCCGACCGCTGCCTGGGTCTTCAACCCAACGTGGAGATCGAAATCGATCAGATTCCGCTCGCCGTCGGCGACACATTGCTGCTCTGTTCCGACGGTCTCTGGGGATTTGTCCACGAGTTGGATATCGAGGCGCTGGCACGCGAAGCCACCCCGGAAGAGTCCGCGCATAGTTTGCTCGAACTGGCCGTTTCCGTCCCCGGTCACAGCAATGTCGGCATCGAAATGGCGCGAGTGCTTTCGCCGCCCGATCCGGACGACTCACATAAGGAGAACAGCACAATTCTTACGTGGATTGTTGTTGCGTTCGCGGCGGCCATCATCAGCATAGTTTTGCTGGCGTGCGTCGCTCTGCTGCGATAGCGACGTCGCATCAATCGCAAAACGCAATCTCTTGCGGCAACTCCGTCGCATCTTCTTCGGTCATCAAATCAGACTCGCCGCCGCCCGCGATCCGAGCCGCAAAGAAAGCGTCCACCTGCGAGAGCACCTCTTCTCCAGTGCGCGATTGATAGATGGCGGCGCGCAGCTTTGCTCCTCCCGCCACGCCATGCGTGAACCAAGTCGCGAACTGCTTCATTCTGCCGGAGGTCTCGCCCAGCCGAGCGGAGCGAGGCAGATCTTTGGTTGCCTCAGCTTCGTCCAGCAGCATCTGAAAATAAGCCCGGATCATGCGATAGCGATCTTCCGACGTGGGTCGCTCGTAGCTGCCTGTGGCCGTGTATTGCGCAATCTGCCGAAAAATCCATGGATTCGCCGGGGCGGCGCGGCCAATCATCACCGCGTCGCAGCCGGTCTCGGCCACCATCGCAACCGCCGCCTCTGGAGTGTGGATGTCACCGTTGCCGATGACCGGAATCTTCACCGCCTGCTTCACGCGCGCAATCCACTCCCAGCGCGCCTGACCGCTATAACCCTGCTCTCTTGTCCGGGCGTGCAGCGCGACCGCGTTCAATCCCTCGCCCTCAGCCATCCGCGCCAGTTCCTGGCAGACAATATCCGCGTCATTCCAGCCCAGCCGAAACTTCACGGTAAAAGGAATCGAAACGGCCTTGCGCACGGCCCTGAAAATCTCTCCAATGCGCGGCAGATCGCGCAGCAGGCCTGAGCCGCCATTGGAGCCGACAACCCGCTTGGCAGGGCAGCCGAGATTCAGGTCCACAAGGTCGAAGCCGGTCTCTTCCACAATACGCGCCGCCTCGGCCAGCGTCTCGGGATTGGCTCCGAAGAGCTGCGCGCCGATGGGGTGCTCGTCGTCATAAAAAGTCAGGTAGCGCTGCCGCTTGCTCTCGCGCATCCGCGCCAAACCGTCGGCTGAGGTGAACTCGGTCATCAGCAGCCCGCAGCCGGATTGAGCGTTGCTGACAGCGGACTCGACCATGAAGGGTACGGGCTTCAGCCCGTACATATTCCCGGTTGAGTTGAACGGGGCTTCAGCCCCTGAGGGAAGTTCTTCGGTCGCTGTGAACAAACTCGCATGGCGAATAAACCGCCGGAAGACAGTATCCGTAACTCCGGCCATCGGCGCCAGCACCGTAGCAGGAGCGACCACAACCGGCCCCACGCGCATTTCGGCGGGAACACGCGCATCAGCGGGCATCGCGTGCTCGCGGGGTGAGTCCCAGCCCTTCTTCACGGTAAAGCCTTTGCCAGACATCTGAACCTTTTTGATCAAGCTTCTTCTAAAACGAAGTTGGGCCTCCGCGTTGGCGGAGGCCCACTCGTGCTTGCCGTTGCCGGGGTGCGGTTACTTGGCTGCTGCCGCCGCCACAGCGCTGTCGCTCTTGGCATATTTGCGGCGGAAGCGCTCCACGCGGCCTGCTGTATCCACCAGACGCTGTTTGCCGGTATAGTACGGGTGGCAAACCGAGCAGATTTCCACGTGGATGTCGCCCTTGTGGGTCGAACGGGTCTCGAAGTTGTTTCCGCAGGCGCACTTTACCTGCACCGCGGCGTAGTTGGGATGAATCTTTTCCTTGGGCATCTCTGTAGACGGACCTTTCCTTCAATTGCTCTCTTCTATTGTAGGGGGATTGGGCCGGTTTAGCAATATGAAGCCCAGACGCATTCCGCAACTGCTTCGATAGCCCCAATCAATCTCTGTATCTTTTCAATGCCTTCGGAGTCTGATAGTGTGCGGGGGCGATTGGCCGTTTCGCCTTGTCAATCGAGTTAGCGCACCGAAATGAAGGAGTAATTCAGCTTGATGATCTTGCTATTTCTCGCGTATCTCGGCGGCGTTCTCACCATTCTCAGTCCGTGCATTCTTCCCGTTCTGCCCTTCGTTTTTGCCCGTTCCGATCAACCCTTTCGCAAGAGCGGCCTGCCGCTGCTCGTCGGCATGGCGGCCACCTTCGCGCTGGTGGCTAGTCTGGTGACTCTGGGGGGCGCGTGGGCCGTTCGCGCCAATCAGTTTGGCCGGATCGCCGCGCTAATTCTCTTTGCAATCTTCGGCCTCACACTGCTCATTCCATCGCTCGCCGAGCGCCTCTCGCGCCCGCTGGTGCAACTCGGCAGCAGGCTCTCGCAGAACCCCGAAGCTGGCCCAGGCATTCTCAATTCATTTGTCCTCGGCATTGCCACCGGGTTGCTGTGGACGCCTTGCGCAGGACCGATTCTGGGACTGATTCTCACCGGGGCGGCGCTCAGCGGCGCCAGCGCTCACACGGCGATTCTGTTGCTGGTTTACGCCGCCGGAGCGGCCACTTCGCTGGCGGTTGCCTTGCTGGCCGGAGGCCGCGTCTTCAAAGCAATGAAGAGCTCGCTGGGCGCGGAGGAGTGGATTCGCCACATTCTTGGAGTCGCTGTCCTGGCCGGCGTTGCTGCTGTCGCTTTTGGCCTGGATCGCGGCCTTCTCACACAACTCTCGCAGTCCGGAACAACTAATCTGGAGCAGCGGCTCGTCGCTCGCGCCGTTCCCATCAAGCAAGAGCAGACGATCGTCATCAACGATAATCCCTCAATAACGACGCCGGTCAACGGTGACTCCGATGGTGTGCCCAGCGCGTTGGCCAACCTCTCCGGTGCAACCGCCTGGATTAATTTGCCCAACACGCTCAATACAACGTCACTCACCGCCGAGTCACTGCGCGGCAAGGTGGTGCTCATCGATTTCTGGACCTATTCCTGCATCAACTGCCTGCGCACGCTGCCCTACCTCAACACATGGCACGGCAAATACAAAGACAGCGGTCTCGTCGTCATCGGCGTCCACACGCCGGAGTTTCCCTTCGAGAAGGACGAGGCGAATGTGCGCAACGCCGTGCGTGAACTAGGCATTGCATACCCCGTCGCGATGGACAACAACTATCGCATCTGGCGCGCCTTCCATAATCAGTACTGGCCCGCGCATTACTTCATCGATGCGGAGGGGCGCGTGCGTCATCACCACTTCGGCGAAGGCAACTACGATGAATCGGAAACGTGGATTCGCCGCCTGCTCGCGGAGCGCAATCATCAGCCGCCTCCTGTGACGGCAACAAAAATCGCAGCCAGTGGCGCGGAGGCTGCCTCCAATTTTGAAGCCGTGCAATCGCCGGAGACTTATATCGGCTACGATCGCGCCGAGAATTTTGCCTCTCCCGGCGGCTTTAACAAAGATGCGCAGCAGCAATATCAAGAGCCAGAGAAACTGAAGCTGAATGAGTGGGCGCTGACGGGCGAGTGGAAGGACGAGACTCAGATCGCGACCCTTCTGTCGTCCTCCGGCAGCATCGTCTACCGCTTCCATGCTCGCGATCTTCATCTGGTTTTGGGGCCACCGCACGACGGCAAGCCCGCTCGCTTCCGCGTTACGCTCGATGGCAAGCCGCCCGGCGCGGATCACGGCGAAGACTGCGATGCGGACGGCAATGGCACAGTGACGGAGAATCGACTCTACCAACTGATCCGGCAAAAAAGCAGCGTGCGCGACCGCGTCTTTCGTATTGAATTTCTCTCACCGGGCGCGCAGGCCTTCGCATTCACCTTCGGTTGATGCTCACTCAAGAAAGGAATGCTCATGAAGAATCCATCGCAAGAGCAGTCTCCCACCTCAGACGTAAGAAATGATCTGAGCCGTCGCGCATTCATTCTTGCCGCCGCGACCGCGGCAAGCGGAGCAGCCTTCTGGGCATTGCGCCGCACAACTCTCGTTCCACTGCCGCCGGTCTCTGCCGCCAGTTCACCCGCGACAGTGACCATCGTAGAATTCTCGGCTGATGGCAAGAACACCGGCAAAGTCACCGTTCCCCGCATCGTCAAATCCGATGCCGAATGGCGGCACCAGCTCTCGCCAATTTCTTATGACGTGACTCGACGCGCCGGCACCGAGCGCCCCTACACCGGCGCCACTTGGAACCTGCATGAGCGCGGAATTTTTCGCTGCGTCTGTTGCGATACGGCTCTCTTCAGTTCGGAGACCAAGTTCGACTCCGGCACCGGCTGGCCGAGCTTCTGGCAGCCGATTGCGCGTGAGAATATCGTAGAATCCAGCGATTTGAGTTTGGGGATGGGGCGCACAGCGGTCTCCTGCCGTCGCTGCGATGCGCATCTGGGCCACGTCTTCAACGACGGCCCGCCGCCGACCGGCCTGCGCTACTGCATGAACTCCGCCGCAATGCGCTTCGTGAAGCTGGGATGAGGGGAGAAAGTCGCATTAACTACCAGATATGCGTCCATACACACTTTATGATGAAATTGATTAACTAGCAAAGAGAGAACATTCCGTGATCAGCCTTGATGACGTCCGTTGGTTAAATTTAACCGGGGGATACAAAACACCCCTAGATCCGCGTCCATTGCTCAAAAGACTTGGAACCGACGTCAATACGACAGAGGTCTGGAAGGAGCTTTGGGAGGAACTTTACCACCAAGGAGATGTTGGTGACGCTTCATTCGCGGCTGTCCCGTTTCTTGTCAGAAGTTATTGTGAACGAGGCGTGATTGACTGGAACACGTATGCGATTGTTGCAATCATCGAACTGGCTCGTAAGGAAGGCAAGAACCCGGATGTTCCGCAATGGGTTGCGGACGACTACTTTCAGTCAATTCGGAAACTAGCGGAAATCGGCATCACAGAAATATTGCAGGCCGAAACCGGCGAGGATGCCCGCGCCATTCTCAGCGTTATAGCAATTGAGAAAGGTCTCCGAATTTACGGAAAGTACCTCGTGAACTATTCAGAGGATGAGTTGCTGGATATTCAATCAAGGATTTAGATCGCGGAAGTTAGCGACAGAATCTTCATAGACGAGTGGCTATGTATCGGATTCCGGTTGTTTACCGCTATCGGAAACCAACCCATTTCTCAATCGGAGTTGCGCTTCATTTCCCCTTGTATTCCTGAAACAACTCCGGGAACTGCTTCTTTAGCGCTTCGATCTTGGGACGGTCGCAGACTTGGATGTAAGGATTATCAGGATTATTGTCCGCGTAATGCTGATGGTAGCTCTCAGCGTCATAGAAGCCCTTCAGCGGCACAACCTGAGTCACAATCGGCTTGGGAAAGACGTGGGCCGCGTCAAGCTGAGCAATATATGCGAGGCTGATGCGGCGCTGCTCCTCGCTGGAATAAAAAATCGCGGAGCGATAGGACGTGCCGACATCCGGCCCCTGGCGATTGAGCTGCGTCGGGTCGTGCGCCATGGAGAAGAAGACGCGCAGCAGTTGGCCATAAGTGATCTTCGACGGGTCGTAGACGACGCGCACCGACTCAGCGTGCCCGGTGGTCTCCGTCGTAACCTGTGCGTAAGTTGCAGTGCCGGACGTGCCGCCCGCGTAACCAACTATTGTCGCCAGCACACCTTTGACGCGCTCGAAGACCGATTGCGTCCCCCAAAAGCAGCCCCCGGCAAAGACCGCCGTCTGTTTTCCCGGCGTTTGCGCCAGCAAAGCGTCATTCGCCGCAGCGGGAATCGGCGTCTTAGTCGCCGCTAGGCAACCGGCGGAGAAGAGAGCAAAGACCATCAATAGAGAGCAGCGCAAAGCAACTGAGCGGAGCATGATTCCTCACATGCCGCAAACATTCCGAGCGGCAACTGTGAGATGCGTTTGGATGGAAAAAGTTCCCTCAATAGGCCGAAGGCGGCTGCCTCAACTGCGGATATTCAGGCGGCCAGTGGCCTGATCTTCTGCCTTCTCTTCTGCGATTCGAACCACAAGTCATACTGTAACTGCGCCTTCGAGAAAAAATCCGGCGATAGCGCCAAAGCCTCGCCGAGCCGGATGCTGAGGTCCATCGAAACGGAGGTGCGGCCATTGAGAACGCGCGAGACGGTGGCGCGCGCCACTCCGATATGCTCGGCAAGCTCGGTTGCGGTCCTCGCACCGAGGAATTCCTTCAGCAGTTCGCCGGGGCTGGCCGGATTGTGCATCATCGTCATAATCATTGCTCCCTTAGTGGTAATCCTGATAATCCACGAGAATGGCATCCTCGCCTTCAAAGGTGAAGGTCAACCTCCAGTTGCCGTTGACGCTCACCGACCAAAACCCTTTGAGTTCTCCCTTCAACGAATGCCAGTCCCAGCCATACCGGTTCATATCCAGCGGCGTTGCCGCAAGATTCAAAGTGGTCAGCAGAATACGCAATCGGGCTTCATGTTTCGGCTGGATGCCGGCCTTTGAGCCGGTTCTGAAGAACTTCTCGATGCCTCGGTGACGGAAGGTTCTGATCACGAAAGAAATGTAACACATAATGTTACATCGCGTCAATCCTGCGCACCATACACTCTTCAATGTCCCGGAATCAAGCCCCAGAGCATCACCAGCGTCATGCCGATAACAATAATGCTGGTGGCCCAGGCAATCACATTCCACAGGCGCGAGTTTTTGTGCTCACCCATCAGGTCCTGGCGATTGATAAGCATCAGCATCAGAATGATGACGACCGGCAGCAGTACGCCGTTGAGAACCTGCGAGAGAATAGCGACATTGATCAACTGCGCATCGGGCAGCAGAAGCACGGTCAGCGCTCCGCCCGCGATCAGCAGCGTGTAGAGCCAGTAGAAAAATGGCGCTTGCTTGAAGCCTTTATCCACGCCGGATTCGACGCCCAGGCCCTCGCAGACTGTGTAGGCCGTCGAGAGCGGCAGAATCGATGCTGCGAAGAGCGAAGCGTTGAAGAGGCCGAAGGCGAAGAGAATAAAAGCGTAGTCGCCTGCCAGCGGGCGCATCGCTTCGGCGGCGTCACTGGCCACTTGGATGGCGCCCATGCCATGCACGAAGAGCGTGGCGGCGCAGGCCACGATGATGAACCATGCAACAATGTCCGTGAAGAGACTGCCGACGATCACGTCCAGCCGCGAGGCCGCATAGTCCTTCACGCGAATGCCTTTCTCGACGATAGACGATTGCAGATAAAACTGCATCCACGGCGCAATGGTGGTGCCGACGACGCCGACGGCCATGTACATATAAGCCTTGTCGCTCCACACCGAACGCGCCGGAAGCTGAACGGTAGCCAGAATCGCATCGTGCCAACTGGGCTGCGAGAGTACGCCGGCAAAGATGTAAGCAATGTAAACAACAGACGCAACAAGAAAGATTTTTTCCGTGCTCTTATAGTTGCCTTTGACGACCATGTACCACACGAGCGCGGCGCACAGGGGCACACTGATGAATTTCGTGACGTGGAATAAATGCAGCGAGCCGGCGATGCCGATGAACTCCGTGACTACGTTGGTGTAGTTGACCACCACCAGCAGGACCATCAGTATAAAAGTGATGCGCAGGCCAAACTCCTCGCGAATGAGGTCGCTCAAGCCCTTGCCAGTGACCACGCCCATGCGCGCGCACATCTCTTGCACCACAATCAGCGCGATGGTGATGGGTATGATCGTCCACAGCAGCGTGTAGCCATATTGCGCGCCGGCCTGCGAGTATGTGAGGATGCCGCCGGAGTCGTTATCGACGTTGGCGGTAATGAATCCGGGGCCGAGGACGGCCAGGAACAGGAGTAGCCGGATTCGCCAACGCTTCCACATATTCGCGGGTTCCTATGGTGGATTCATTCAATTACCTATTTGACAATAACAGGCAAGGGCCGGGTAAGCGCCGCCCCGCCTCAAAATTCCGCTGTTCCTTCTAATGTCATCTAATTGCTACAATTGAATTCGCAGCTTCTATTTCCCCGTAATCGACTATAAAATCGTGGAGTGAAGAGAATGGAACGATCCCTTTCCAGCGCTCAAGAGTCCCTGTCGGCGGATTCCGGCAGCCTCAGTCCTCGGCAATTGGTGGAGGCCTACCGGCTGATGACGCTCTCGCGCCGCGTCGACGACCGGGAGATACTGCTCAAGCGCCAGCAGAAGACCTTCTTCCAAATCTCCGGCGCTGGCCACGAGGCGCTGGGCGTAGGCGCGGCGCTGGCCATGCGCCCTAACTACGATTGGTTCTTCCCCTACTATCGCGACCGCGCGCTCTGCCTTGCGCTCGGCGTCACGCCCGATGAGATGCTCTTGCAGGCCGTGGGCGCGGCCACAGATCCAGCCAGTGGCGGACGTCAGATGCCCACGCACTGGAGCAGCCGCGCGCTCAACATCGTCAGCACCTCGTCGGCCACCGCTTCGCAGGTGCTCCACGCTGTTGGCTGCGCAGAGGCTGGCCGCTACTTCAGTCTGCATCCAGAGGCCGCGACAAAAGCGGAGAACGATTATCGCGCCTTTCGCGAGGTGAAGTTTCACGGCGACGAGGTGGTTCTCACGCTGCTCGGCGAAGGCGCTACCTCTCAAGGCGAGTTCTGGGAGGCGATGAACACCGCCTCCAACAACAAGCTGCCGGTGATCTTCTGCGTGGAAGACAACGGCTACGCCATCAGCACACCGGTCGAGGTCAGCATTCCCGGCGGCAACATCTCGCGCCTGGTGGCTAACCATCCCAACTTCTTTTTTGTCGAAGTAGACGGTACCGACCCGGAAGCCAGCTTCCACGCCTTTCAAGCCGCTGTGGCGCATTGCCGCTCCGGCCTCGGACCGGCCTTTGTCCACGGCCACTGCATGAGAGCCTACTCGCATTCGCTCTCCGACGACGACCGGCACTATCGTACGCAGGCTGAGATTGAAGCCGACGCGCAACGTGATCCGCTCGTGCGAATGCGGGTGCGGCTGATCGCCGAAGAAATTCTGAGCGAAGACGAGATAACCGCTCTGGAGCACTCGCTCGACCGCGAGGTTGCCGAAGCCGCCGAACGCGCTATGGCTGCGCCGCTGCCGCTGGTGGCCGAGATTAAGAAGCACGTTTACTCCGAAGACCTCGATCCGTGCAGCGCCTCGTTTGCCGCTGAACAGAAGGATCAGGAGACTCCCGGCGCGAAGCCCCGCACCATGGCCGATCTGATCAATGCCTGCCTGCACGACGAGATGCGCCGCGATGAGCGTATTGTCGTCTTCGGCGAAGATGTAGCCGACGCCAGCCGCGAAGAGGCGCTGGCCGAGGTCAAAGGCAAGGGCGGCGTCTTCAAACTAACCGCCGGCCTGCAAACCGAGTTCGGCTCGGAGCGCGTCTTCAACTCGCCGCTTGCAGAGGCCAACATTGTCGGCCGCGCGCTTGGCTACGCCGTCCGCGGCATGAAGCCGGTCGTCGAAATTCAATTCTTCGATTACATCTGGCCGGCCATGCACCAGATTCACAACGAACTCTCCGTCCTGCGCTGGCGCTCCAATGGCGAGTGGGCCTGCCCCGTGGTGATTCGCGTGCCCATCGGCGGCTATCTTACCGGCGGCTCCATTTATCACTCGCAATCGGGCGAGAGCATCTTCACGCACATTCCCGGCCTGCGCGTTGTCTTTCCCTCCAATGCTCTCGACGCCAACGGCCTGCTGCGCACCGCCATTCGCTGCGACGATCCCGTGCTTTTTCTCGAACACAAGCGCCTCTATCGCGAGACGCATGATCGCGCGCCCTATCCGGGTCCGGAGTTTGCCATTCCCTTCGGCAAGGCGCGAACGGTTCGCGCCGGCGCTGACCTCACGATCATCACCTACGGCGCTCTAGTCCCGCGCTCCTTGCAAGCCGCCGAGCGCGCCAGCCGCGAACACGGCATCGATGTCGAAATTCTCGATCTGCGGACTCTTAATCCCTACGACTGGGAGGCCATCGCGGAGTCGGTGCGCAAGACCAGCCGCGTCATCGTCGCGCACGAAGATATGCTCAGTTGGGGTTACGGCGCGGAGATCGCCGCGCGCATTGCCGATGAGCTCTTCGACTCGCTCGACGCTCCCGTTCGCCGCATCGGCTCTCTGGATACCTTCGTCGCCTACCAGCCAATTCTGGAAGACGCAATTCTCCCCCAGCCGGAGACCATCCTCAAAGCAATCCTCGATTTGAAGGCGTATTAGATTGAAATAATCGTGCAGTCGGCCAAAATTGGGAGTAGAATCAGAAAATTCTCAGGTAAGCGTTTGGAGGGTATTTTCCAGTGGGTACTGGACGCCGCCTGAGAAACGGTCGAGTGGCCTTATCAGCCAATAGGGTTCAACTCCCTTGCCCTCCGCCAGGTACTCGATCTCAAGATTTGACATATTGTTCTCGTTGTGCAAGAATTAACTAGTTTCTCAGGCGGCATCCAACATCACGGATACCCAGTAGACGAAGGCCCCAGATTGATAACCTGGGGCCTTCGAATTTGTGGGCGCCCACATCTCAAACTACTACTTTTGAACATACCGGCAACCCATCCAGGTATATTGGTACCATGTACAAGATATTGGGCATCCAACAAATCCCTAACACAGACCCACAGCAATATGAGCTGCGGCTACATAATTCAGCAAACAAAAAGACAGGCTATCTGATGGATACAAAATATGGCACGGAAGAAGAGGTACGCGACATACTAAAGAATGGCGGCCTGAATGACGCCACAATAGACCTGTATTTTGCCGACGCGCGTTGATATCCAGCGTTGATGATCGAGTTAAATACCTGGTTTTCAACAGATTCGGGAGCCTTGAATCGGGGTAAGATGAAAGATGAGAGGACACTCTCACGGAGGTGCAATATGAAGAAGCTAGCCGGTTGGCTCGCCTCTTACCTTATGAAAGTGTCCCGACGTGGGTTCGTGCAGGGGGCAGACGGGATCTATTCAAGTTTCCCGCGTTGAGCTACGGGAGATTTGCTTCCTTGCCGCCGATTCTAGAACGGTGCATCCACGCACTACTGAAATGGACCGCTGTCGGGGTCACGCCCCGGGTGACATTGCCGTTAGAAATGAGGGAAACGGTGCCCTCACACCGAACAGTGACCAGCGGACGCTTCAGAGGACCGAACCCACATACTCAACCGTCACGGCAATTCCAGAACCAACGCTCCTAGGGCGTTGGAAGGGATTTAGCTTGCCGACAAGGGGTTAGGTCATCGGCTCCGCAAGAGCGATGCCCTAACCCCGAAAACATCTTGGCCAGATGCCGAGTTCCATATCCCTCGCATTTGGGAACCCGGCAGACCCTCAACCCCGCGCCGTAGGAGCAATGGTTATTAGCTCCGCGCTTCAGCGTGGGGTTGCAGGCGATTGAAATCGAATCGAGTCACGTGGGGACGGCGGTCGGAGGGAGCAGGAGCCTTCAGGCTCCTGAATGCCAGCCTTGCAAATAATCCGGCTTTAGCCGCGGGCCTTTCGCCTTCGGTGCCGGGTGCCCCCTGTCCTTCGCCTTTGGGGACCGGGGAGACCACGAACTTCATGCGCGCAAGCGCGTCTGCCTGGACGGCCAGTCTTTTGCATATAATTACGTCCCTTCCGCGCACAATAAAGAAAAGTAGTTCCACGGAGGATAACCATGACGACCGAAGCAACGAGCACCATCCCAGAAAACCCCGCCATCGCGCGCTGTATGATCGAATGGCAACGGGTCTACCGCGAACAGCGGGCAAAAAAGGAATCCAGCTTCTCCGCCTCTCTCGTAGCAGCCGAAGCTTATCGCAAAGCCATGCCGCCGCTCTCCGGGCGGGAAAACATCAGTGATTTCATCGCCTGCGTCGCCCACGGAATGCTCATCGAAGCGATCGGCGGCAACGACGCAACCAAGCTCCTCTATGCCGCCCAGGTTGCGCTCGCCACTCTCCGCCGCCAACCCGCACCGGCCAAAGCAGCCTGAAAGAGGACCCCCACCCCCTACCCCCCCTCTTTTATTTTCAAATCCTTGCAGATAATTATAAATATTGTGGAATCAACACGTTCCAAAATCTATCCAGCGGAAAAATACCATATTGTAAGACGACGAGGGGTATTCACAGACGGTTGATCAGCGAAGCAATACACGCAGCGCCGAAGCCGTTGTCGATGTTGACCACCGAGACGTTGGGAGAGCAAGTGTTGAGCATTCCCAGCAGCGCCGCGATGCCGCCAAAAGAAGCGCCGTAACCAACGCTGGTGGGAACTGCCAGAACCGGCGCATTCACCAATCCGCCGACGACAGTGGGCAGAGCGCCTTCCATCCCGGCGCAGACAATCAGCACACGCGCCGATTGCAATCCCTGCTTCTGCGCCAGCAGCCGATGAATGCCAGCGACGCCGACATCAGCAATCAGTTCGACGGTGTTGCCCATCAGCCTTGCGGTGACCACGGCCTCTTCGGCGACGGGCAGATCGCTGGTGCCGGCGCAGACGACAGCGATGCTTCCTTTACCCGGCGTGGTTGCGGCCTGCGCGAGCGTAATGGCGCGGGCGGTCTCGTGAAATTCAGCACGAGGCTCGACAGCTTTTACGGCGTCGAACATCTCTCGCGTGGCGCGCGTGGCCAGCACGTTGCCGCCAGCCTTCGCCATGTGAGCAAAGATATGCGCCACCTGCGCGGTTGTCTTCCCTGCGGCAAAGATCACCTCCGGCATTCCGGTGCGCAGCGAGCGGTGATGGTCGAGCTTGGCGAAGCCGATATCCTCAAAGGGCAGATCCTTCAAACGATCAAGCGCATCGTCAACGGCGACGCGGCCCTCGCGAACTTCATTCAACAGAGCTTCAATCGCTGCGCGATCCATCAGGCCTTCTCCTTTTTCGCCGCGTAGGCGCTCATCGCTTCTTCCATCACTTGCTTGAGCGGGAGCGCGCGCTCGGCGGCAATCCTGCGGCAATCCTCATATTCCGGCGACGCATTCGCAATGGTACCGTTGGGCAGGCGGGCGATCTTGATGCTCACTTTTCCCCAACGCGTCTCGGCTTCCACGAACTCGCGCGCCAGAGCAACCTTGTTTTCCAACCGCCAGCGCAGGCCAATGGTAGTGGTCTCGCGGAAGAGTATTTCCTGCAACGCCGCCACTAAATCAGGATGGCAGAGAACAGTAATCTGCACACCCGCGCGGCCCTTCTTCATCTGGACCGATACGCGATAGACATCCCACGCGCCGGCTTCGAGCAGCTTCTCGCTGACGTAGGCGAGCAACTGCGGATTGCAATCGTCGATCACCGTTTCGATCACCGCGATGGCTTCCGTGGCCGCATCCGCGCTCTCTTCGCCGACGAGCAGGCGCAGCAGATTCGGCTGGCCCGCGCTCTCGCGTCCGCCCGCGCCGTAGCCCGTCTTAATAATGCGCATCGCGGGCAGCGTGGCGTACTGCACATCGAGCATACGCAGCAGCGCCGCTCCGGTCGGAGTCACGCGCTCCATCGGCTCGCCGGCCGCATAGACCGGAGCATCGCCCAGCAGAGCCAGCGTTGCCGGCGCGGGAACGGGGAGCGTGCCATGCTGACAAACAACGGTTCCGCTGCCCACATTGAGCGGCGACGAAAGCCAGCGGTCTACACTGAGCGCCTCTGCGCCCGCGGCCGCGCAGACAATATCGACGATGGTGTCCACCGCACCGACCTCGTGGAAGTGCACTTCTTCAACGGGTACGGAGTGAATGGCAGCTTCGACTTCACCGAGAAGTTGGAAGGCGCGAATGGAGCGCTGCTTCACACCGTCCGAGAGCGGCGCGGAGCGAATGATTTCGACAATCGCCGATAGCGAGCGATGGGGCGTGTGAGTGTGCGGCTCGCGCTTGTGCGGATGTGTGTGCGAGTGAGACTCATGCGTGTGTGCCGAATGTTCGTCATGAAAGTGAGCTGACTCTACCGGCGAGTCAGGCGTGATTACGTCCACTTTGGTTGCGGCCAGTCCGCTGCGGCTCACCTTGCGCATCGTGAGGCGCGCGCCTACGCCGAGCGCAGCCGTCGCTTGCTCCAGGCAGTCGAAGGAGACGCCTGCATCTACCAGCGCGCCCAGCAGCATATCGCCGCTGATGCCGGAAAAACATTCGAGATAACCAATTCGCATCGCAATGTGATTGTAAATTGATAGAGCCTGTTATGCGCCGCGCCGCGCTAATACTTCCACCGGCAATACGGCATTCATGGCGCCGGAGCGGAAGCCCTGGCAATCCAGCGTCACGTATTTGAAGCCGATCTGCTTGAGAGCTGCCGTGATCGCGTCGAGCATCTCCATGCTGAGAGCGCGGGGTAGTTCAGTGCGGGCCAGCTCCACGCGGGCCAGCTCGCCGTGATGACGAACGCGCAGCTCGCGGAAGCCCAACTGGCGCAGACAATCCTCAGCCTTCTCGACTTGCTCAAGCACTTCGCGGGTCACGGCTCGACCATATTCAACGCGCGAGGAGAGGCAGGGCGCGGCGGGGCGATCCCAGAACTCGAAGCCGGCAGTCTTCGAGAGCGCGCGAATCTCGGCTTTCGTCAAACCTGCCTCCGCCAGCGGAGCCAACACTGCGTGTTCCTCGGCGGCGCGCTGACCGGGGCGATAATCGCTGGTATCGTCTGCGTTCATGCCGTAGGCGATGCGGGCAAAGCCCAGCTTCGAGGCCAGTGACTCCATCGCCGCGAAGAGTTCGTCTTTGCAATGGAAGCAGCGATTGGCGTCGTTGCGCTGATACTCGGGCCGGCTCAACTCTTCGGTGGCAAGGATGTGCAGCGGCATCCGCCGCGCTTGCGCAAATGCGCAGGCAGCTTCAAAGTCGCGCCTTGCGAGACTCGGTGAGTCGGCCAACACTGCCAGCATACCGTCGCCGAGAACACGATGCGCCGTGGCCGCAAGAAAGGCAGAGTCCACGCCGCCCGAGTAGGCCACCATCAGACTGCCCAACTGTGCAAGGCGCGCCTCCAGCGCGAGCAATTTTTGATCGGTCTCCGGCTCGCCATTCGCGGCTGAAGTTCGTTCAATATTTGTATATGTCGCCATAGTGCCGATTATACCCTTTGCAACTCCAAAATGATGTCGCCAAGCGTTGAGACAGCTTCAGGCTCAAAGCTCGGATTTTTAAAGATTATTTCCCTTAACAGCTGGTGGTGCAAAGGTGTTGAGTATCCATTCTTTTGCCTACACGATAGTGAAATAGTGGCCAGCTCACATCATCCCTGTTGCCTAGTCGCTCCCCTTCATCAAACCTTCACGTGCAAAACTTCCGCGTTTGAATGAAAATAGAAACAGACATATAATTTCGCTCTCCAGATGAGGAACGATTGACAGGCACACAAACAGAAACTACCAAGTGGACCGCCGAGGAGTTTGAGCGGCGTGTTCTTGACTGCAACCCCAAGATCGCGGTCTTTGATTGCGATGGAACGCTGTGGGGCGGTGACTCCGGCAACGGTTTCATGCGCTGGTCCATCGAGCAGGGGATTGTCTCGCGCTCGGCGAGCGACTGGATTGACGCGCGCTATCGCGGCTATCGCGCCGGTTCAGTGAGCGAACTTGAGATCTGCGGCGACATGGTGCAGATGTACGCTGGACTGCGCGATGAGGAGTTGCGCACTGCCGCCGCGCGCTACGTGAGCCAGTTCATCCAGCCGAATCTTTTTGCTGAGATGGCTCAGCTCCTGATCAAGCTACGTCAGGCTGGCGTCGAGTTATGGGCCGTCAGCTCCACTAATAAATGGATTGTCTCCGAGGGCGTACGTCAGTTTGGAATTCCCGAAGAACGTGTGCTGTCCGCCGAAGTGCGCGTTGCAAACGGCCTCATCACCAGTAAGCTTGTGGATGTTCCCACCGGTCCGGCCAAGGCTGTTGCGCTGCGGCGCGTTGGCCTCGCGCATCCCGATGCGGTCTTCGGCAACTCCTTTCACGATCTGGCGATGCTGGAGATTGCGCGTTGCGCGTTCCCCGTCAATCCATCACCCACGCTAATCGCGGCGGCGGCAAAGCGCGGCTGGGGCTACTTCCGGCCCGCGGCTGCCGAAGGCATTGAAGCGGCTGTAGCGGGTGAATAGGAGCTCAGCCTGAGACGCATCGAACTCTAAAGCTGCTGTTGCGTTTACACTGGAAGCGTGGAAGAAGCCACGCAGCAAACCGATTCCAGGCCAGTTGGGCCCGCATTGCGCTTTGTGGCGGCGGCGCTGATTGTGCGTGACGGCGAAGTCCTGATTGGCCAGCGGCGTCCCGATCAGCCGATGGCGATGCTGTGGGAGTTTCCTGGCGGCAAGATCGAGGTTGGCGAAAGCCCTGAAGAGGCGCTGGCGCGCGAGTTGAACGAGGAACTGGGCATTCACGCCGTCATCGGCCCGCGCGTCACGCGCATTCGTCACAACTATCGTCACGGCGGCGCGGTCGATCTACAATTTTTTACCGTGCGCGAATTCGCCGGCGAGATCGAAAGCCGCATCTACAATCAAGTGCGCTGGGTGAAGCTGGAAGATCTGGCCGGCTACGACTTCCTGGCAGCCGATCACGGCTTAGTTCGCGACCTTGCCGCCGGAAAACTGCTATAGGTGGTAGGCGAGTCGGGAATCGAACCCGAAACCCCCGGCTTAGAAGGCCGGTGCTCTATCCAATTGAGCTACTCGCCCACGCCTTCTTATTCTAACGTCGATTGGCCTTTGATGCACCCGCAATTGTTGCCAGTAAAAAGCGCATCACAGTTGCCTCTGCCCAGTGAATCTCGTTACTGGAGTCGCGGGAGAGATAGCCGCAGTGGCCGCCGTGGCGTGTCTCAACGAAGGTCACGCTGGGGTTTGCCAGCAGCTTTGCGCGGGACTCCGGAAGAAGCCGAATGAAGGGATCATCCGTGGCGCGCAGAATCAGCGTGGGAACGGCAATCCGGTCCACCACGCGTGCGCTGGCAGCACGATGATAGTAGTCGTCAGCGTTCAGGAAATCCCAGTAGCGAGCCACTATCTTGTCGTCAAACTGGCGAATGGATCTCACCGGGCCTATCTCTTTGGCAGACGCATAGATTGCGGGAAATAGCTCCGTCTTGCGGCGATAGCGCGCCATCAAGCCGCGCAGAAACCTCCACTCATATCCGCGATTGAACGGCTCGTGCAGGGCATCGGCGCCAGCGGCCAGGTCGATGGCTGGACAGACGGTAGCCACGGCCGCAAGTGGCGCGCTGCTGCCCCACTCTCCGGCCAGCTTCAGCACCATGTTGCCGCCCATCGAGTAGCCGACGAGCGCCACTCGCTCCAAACCGCGCTGCCCGGAAAAATATCTCACGACTGCGCCCACGTCACCGGAGAGGCCAGAGTGGTAAAGCGTGGGTGACAGCGTCTCCGTGCCACCGCAGGTGCGCATATTCATGCGGACGACATTGCAGCCAGCCTCCCAAGCGCGAGTTGCGATGCCCTGAATGTAGCGGGAGTTCGACGAGCCTTCCAGTCCGTGAACCAGCACCACTGTCAACCGCTTGGCTTGCTCTGGTTCGGCCTGCCAGTGGCAATGGCAGAGCACACGACTGCCGTCGGCAGGATCCACCTCAACCGTCTCCGCGAAAGCCTGCAACCGAAATTCTGGCCGAGGAAAAAAGTTCCCGATGATCGTTTGCAGGTGGGCGTTGGCCAGTCCACGGTGCGGAACAAACTGATAAACTTCGGTTGTCCAATCGGTGGAATCTTTGTCGGATTCTGTATTTTCTTTGAAGTGAGCGCCCATTTTATTAGGAGTCCAGGCTTAGTAAATGAAATGACTGTTTCCGAACAAACGCGGGACAATTGTTTGTATAGCAAGGCAATTTCGTCTCAGTATCATCGTCTCACGGTAGTTAGGAGGAAGCCTGTGTTCAGTTGTTCGTAAATACGATTGTAACTCCGCTAAAAAGATTAAAAGAGGCACGGCAACAATCATCGAAAAATGCTTTGGTTTTGAACCAAGTATCCCCGCTCCGTAATGGCCCTCAAGCTCAAAGAACTCCCAGTTCAAGAATAAAAACAAAGCAAGAATGCAGAATAATATTGGCCATAATCCCGCTTTTGCAAATCTACTCCTGGCAATAATAGAACGAGCGAGTGGGCTGTTCCATTCGACTTCGCCGGATTCTCTACCATGTCTTTCAATAAACTCCTCCTACGCCGGCTGCAGCGCCTTCTTGTCGCCCTTCTTCGCGGTCTTCTTTGCAGCAGGTTTCTCTGTAGGCTTCTCGACCACCGGCCCATGTGTCTCTGCAGTAGGCAGTGGCGGCGCATCCCCGATCCGCTTCGAGTAGCCGCAGACCACTGCGGTTTCCACAACTGCCGCGCCCTTTTTCGCGCGCTTCTTCGGCGCCGCCTCTTCTTCGGCGCTCTTCTTCTTATTCGGGCACTCGAGAAAAATCCCCGACCGCAGAGTTTTTTCGACTAAGTAAGAACTGCCGCACTCCGGGCACTTCTCAGCCACAGGCTTCAGATTCGAAGTAAAGTCGCACTTCGGATAATTGGTGCAGCCCCAGAAGATATTCCCTCTCCGCGCCTTGCGCTCGGCCAGATCGCCCGTGCCGCACTTAGGACACTTCAAGCCTTCAATAATATTCTGCTTCACATACTTGCACTTGGGATAACCCGAGCAACTAACAAACTCGCCATAACTCCCCTGGCGCAGGACCAGCGGCTTGCCGCACTGCGGACAATCCTCGCCCGTAGGCTGCGGCGCTGCCACCTTCTGCTGCTGCTTGCTGCTCAGCTTGCGAAAGGTCTTGCACGGCGGATCCTCGTTGAAGCCGGGGCACGACATGAACATTCCGAAGGGTCCGCGCCTGAGCACCATCACTCGTCCGCAGTTATCGCAATACTCCTCCTGCTCGGTCGCCTCCTGACCTTCGGGCGTATTCATATCCGGCTTGCCCGCGGTGTTTTCTTTAGTAAAGGTACAGCTCGACTTATCCTTCTTGTTATAGGCCGAGCAAGCATAGAAGCTGCCGAACTTACCCCACTTGAGAAGTAATGGCGACCCGCATAGGTCGCATTTTTCCGTCGTCTTATGCTCCATGCGCTTGATGTCTTCCATGTTCGCGCCGGCATCCTTCAACTCATCGACAAAGTGGTCGTAGAAGCCGTTCATCAGCACGGTCCACTTTTCATTGCCCTCTTCGATCTCGTCCAGCTCCTCTTCGAGCTTGGCCGTGTAAGCAATGTCGAAGATATACGGAAAGTTCTTCACCAATAAGTCGCAGACCACCATTCCTATCTCAGTTGGATAGAACCTTCCGCTGATCTTAGTGACATATTCGCGATCCTGAATCGTATTGATGATGGACGCATAAGTCGATGGCCGGCCAATGCCGCGCTCCTCCAGCACCTTCACCAGCGACGCCTCGTTGTAGCGCGGAGGCGGCTGCGTAAAGTGCTGCTCGTCTTCGAGCTTGTCCAGTTCCAGCTTCTTTACGTTATCCAGATTGGGCAGCTTGTTGGCGGCCTCGTCATCGTCATCCTTCTCGGCAACCTCGTAGACCTTCAAGAATCCGTCAAAGCGAACCACCGAACCCGAGAGCCGGAAATCATAAGTCTTGCGTGTCTTCGCGCTCACCGCGGCAATCTTCGCCGTGGTCACATCAAAGATCGCGGGCGTCATCTGCGAAGCTACAAACCGCTGCCAGATGAGCCGGTAGAGCTTCAACTGCTCTTCGGTCAGATAACGCGCCACCGACTCCGGCGTTCGGGACGCATCCGTCGGGCGAATTGCCTCGTGCGCATCCTGCGCCGCCTTTTTGCCTTTATAAACATTCTCCGTGGCGGGCAGATACTTTGCTCCCAACTGCTTGCCAATCCACTCCCGCGCTCCTGCAACCGCCTCCGGAGCCACGCGCGGCGAATCGGTTCTCATATAGGTAATCAGGCCCACAGGACCCTCTTCGCCAATATCGACGCCCTCATAAAGCCGCTGCGCCACGCCCATCGTTCGCCGCACATTGAAGCCCAGCTTGCTCGACGCGTCCCGTTGCAACTGACTGGTGATGAACGGCGCCAGAGGCCTGCGCTGCTTCTCCGTGGACTGCACCGAAACCAGCGACCACTCCGCCGTCTCCAGCGCAGCAACCACCGCCTTCATCGACTTTTCGTCGGGCAGCGCGTTGGAGATGAACTGCTCTTTGCCATCCTTATCCGTGCCATTGGCCACACGCGCCGACTCGCCGTCAATTCCTACAAACCGCGCCTTGAGCTTGCTCTCCGCTTGCTTTTCCGGGTGAAGCTCCGCGTCCAGCGTCCAATACTCAACCGGCCCAAAGGCCCCAATCTCCCGCTCGCGTTCGACAATCAGACGCACGGCCACCGTCTGCACGCGGCCCGCCGAGAGGCCTCGCCGCACCTTATCCCATAGCAGTGGCGAAATCTGATAGCCCACAAGCCGGTCCAGTACGCGGCGCGTCTGCTGTGAATCGACAAGATTCTGGTCCAGATCCCGCGCGTGCTTGAAGGCCTCCTGCACGGCCTTCTTAGTGATCTCGTTGAAGGTGACGCGGCGAATCTTCTTTCGCTCCTTGGCCGAGGTCCCCAACTGCAACGGGAGATGATACGCAATCGCCTCGCCCTCGCGGTCCGGGTCAGGCGCCAGAAAAATCTCGTCCGCCTTGGCCGCCGCCTTCTTCAACGCGGCCACAACCTTCTCTTTGCCCGGCGACACGATCAGCGTCGGCTCAAATGTCCGCTTCTCCAGCTCCACGCCCAAGTCGTTCTTCGGCAGGTCCATGATGTGACCCACCGAGGCCAGAACCTCGAAGCCCTTGCCCAGATACTTCTCAATCGTCTTGGCCTTTGCGGGCGACTCGACGATTACCAGTGATTTGCTCATTGCCATCCTTATTCCTTTAACACTTTACCGTGTCCGGCCTCTTGGACGCGGCCCGGCCCCATTCCGTTGCCTTCGCCGCGGGTCCAAATCCTCCCGCCGCCAGCCGTCTTCCCCCTCCGGGAAAATCAACCACGAAAGTTGCAAGCTACCACGAATGGCCATCTCATTTCCACTCACCGCCGCTTTTTCTTCGCTTTTCGTTCCATTTTTAGCAGACAAATAGTTGAACTATCCAGGACGATAATTGTGTATAATTACACACATGAACAGCGCGGAGATCGTGCGCAGGCTTGAATCGGAAGGGTGGCGCAAAGTGCATCAAGTCGGCAGCCACATCAAATTCAAGCATCCGGAAAAGTCAGGCGCAGTGACCGTTCCGCATCCAAAGAAAGACCTTCCCATCGGTACGCTGCGCAGCATCTATCGGCAGGTCGGATGGCAATGGAGGTGAGTATGCTGTATCCAGTTTACGTACATGTTGGGGACAAGAAACACGCTCATGGGATCGAGTTCCCGGATTTTCCCGGCTGCTTTTCCGCTGCGGACGATTGGCAGGAGATCAATCGCATGGCGCAGGAGGCCTTGGAATGTCATACGGCCGGTGAAAACCAGCCCATCCCCGCACCCACCGCACTGGAAAAACTGGCCGAAGACACGCGCTACCAGGGCGGCGTTTGGATGCTGGTCGATCTCGATCTTTCGCGCATCGACCCCGCGCCGAGGCGCGTCAACATCTCTCTGCCCGGCTCCTTGCTCTCGCAGATTGATTCCTATGCACAGACTCAACATCTCACCCGCTCCGGCTTCCTCGCAAAAGCAGCTCAAGAGGCTATGCAGAGCGAGTAAACGCTCGATACTCTCCCAGTCTCAGAATCGAGTCCATGGGTACTCTGCGCTTACTCAAGTTGCCAACGTTTGAGATTAACAAATACAGCGCTCAAGGGCTCGGGTAAATACGCACGTGATTTGTTCTTAATTTTTAGAAGTAGATCGTTTGCATATTGAACTGATGTTGGCGGATACTGACCAGCTTGTAGACTAAATTTCTTATTTATTTGCTTCAGAGACAGGCCGGCACTTATTCCCTCACGACTCCTTTTGATTATTTCAACTTGTGACATGGGAGACTCCCAGATTTCTATGATTTGAAGACGAAGATTATTTCCCATATGCAGAACGGCATGGCATGCAACACAGATAGTTATTAGATTATCGGGTGTGTTGTCACCAGACTCTTCCAGGTGGTGAATATTCATGTATCTGAGAGCTCGATGACCACAACCCCGGCAAGTGTAACTATCACGTTCAAGAACGATGCTTCGAATTCGATTCCATTCTGTTTTTGATGGGCGTTCGGGAAGCCACAGATTTGGATTCGTTATACCTGGACGCAGATTGAGAGTTGTTGCTTCCTTCACCTTGAGTCTAACCATTCAGACAGCTTAGTTAGCCAACTCTGAGTTGTCAATATGTGCCTGATACTCCAATGCTACCGGTCTCAATTTTTTATTAACTTGAAAATGCAGCCTTTATCACATCACACGCACGTAATTCTTCCCCGGCAGGCATCGGATGCGCCCCGTGATCTCCAGCTCGAAGAGCGCCATAAACACCTCCGAAGAGGTCAGTTGCGTCTCCAGTAGCTCCAGAATCTCGTCAATCTGCAAACTGTCATCGGTGCGCAGAACCTCCAGCACCAGCGCTTCCTCGGGCCGAAGCACCGGGTCAGGCAGTAGAGATGCGGTCGTCGGCGATTTGGATTCAGCCGGCGCTTCGGCCTCCAACTCCAGCCGCACCTGCGAGGGCAAATCCTCCCACACATCCTCCCAGGTAGCCACCAGCTTGGCTCCCTGCTTAATCAGCGTGTTGGGCGTCCATGAACCTTTGTTGGTCACGTTCCCCGGCACGGCATACAGATCGCGATTCTGGTCGGCTGCGCAGCGTGCCGTGACCCGCGTCCCGGAGTTCTCCGCCGCCTCCACCACCAGTACAGCCACGGCCAGCCCGCTCAAAATCCGGTTGCGGCGGGGAAAGTTCTGCGGCGCGGGAAAGGTTCCCATCGGCAGCTCGCTCACAATCGCTCCGCCGCCAGCCAAAATCTCCTCCGCCAGCTTTTTGTTTTCCTTGGGATAGACCACGTCAATTCCGGTGCCCCACACGGCCACGGTGGGCATACGCGCTGCCAGTGCCCCCTTGTGCGCGCATGAGTCGATCCCCCGCGCCATGCCGCTGATAATCAGCAACCGCCGTACCGCCAGATCGCGCGAGATCATCTCCGCCATTCCCGATCCGTACGGCGACGGATGCCGCGTACCCACCACCGCAATCCCCGGCCTGCTCAGGATGCTCGCCGCCCCACGCACCCACAGCACCGGCGGCGGGTCATAGATTTCTTTGAGCCGCTCAGGATACTTAGCGCAGCCGTAGGTCACCAGCGTCGCGCCTTGCGCCGCAACTCGCGCCCACTCTTCCTCAGCCACCGTCCGCGCCTTGCCGTCGAAGATGAACTGCGCCGCTTCAGCGGGAAAGCGCAACCCCTCCAGCGACGTCAGCGGCAACGTGAATATCTGGCTCACCGCCTTCAACTGCTTGGCCGCATCCAGAATCCGCTTTGGCCCCAAACCCGGCGTCAGCACCAGCGCCAGCCACGCCAGCCGCTCCTCATCCACCTGAGGCGCGACTGGCGTTTCCACGGCTTGGGGCATCATCGTCAAGGGAGGGCTATTGTCCAATAATTGTACAGATTAGTTCCTCACAGGAAACTAAACCGGGTAATTATCGGCATTCTCGTCACATTACCCTGCGGATTAGAAGAAGTCAAGCCGATGCTGTAACCCTCCTGATTCACCCCGCTGACCGCCCCCGGTTGTTACTCTAGGTGAAGGTGAACTTCTTCTCTCATCCCCGTTTGCGCATCGCTGCCATTAGTTTCCTCAATCCCGCGCCCCTCATGTGGGACTTCGAACACAAGCCCCTGATGGTCAAACTCGCCCACCGCTATCACATTGATCGCATATCGCCCTCCGAGTGCGCCGACCGCCTCTCCTCCGGCACTGCCGACCTCGGCCTCATCCCCATCGCCGCACTCGCTACAATCCCCGACCTGCGCATCCTGCCCGGCTGTGTCATCGCCGCCAAGGGCCGCGTCCGCTCCCTGCTTCTCGTTAGGAGAGCCACGCAGCGCCTCCAAGAACTCCGCTCCGTCGCCGCTGATGTCGCCAGCCGCACCACGCTCGCCCACGCCCGCATTCTCTTTCGCCACTGGAATAACCCGAACGTCCCCTTCCTGCCCGCGGTCGCCGATCTCGACGCCATGCTGGCGCGGGCCGACGCCGCCATCCTCATCGGCGACCCAGCCCTTTTTGCCCTCGAAGAGCGCGCCAACCGCTTCGAACGCACCGGCGAACTCCTCGTCTATCACGACCTTGCACAGGAGTGGCAGACCCTCACCGGCCTTCCCTTCGTCTCCGCCGTCTGGGCATCTGCGCACGGCAGCCCTTTGGACGAGAGTGTCGCCGAAGACTTGATCCAATCCCGCACCCACGGCCTCCAGAACATCGACGCCCTGGTCGCCGAGTGGTCCCGCCGCATCCCGATTCCGGAAGCCACTATCCGCGCCTATCTCTCCACCAACATTCACTACGTCCTTGACGACGAATGCTTTGCAGGAATGCGCTGCTTCTTCCGCATGGCCGCTGAAGCCGGAATCCTGCCCGAGTACAGCGTCTCCGTGCCGAAATAATCAGCCACTCTGAAATTAATTGTGATTTAAACTAGCTCTGTTACTGCTATTCGTGCCCAACGAAAAAATGAATCATTCCTGGACTGCGCGGCCTCTCTCGTAAAAGGAGAACGCAATGAAAATTGGAGTCTTGGGATCGGGCGATGTTGCTAGAACTTTGGCCGGTGGTTTTCTCAAGCACGGCCATCAGGTGATGTTGGGCACCAGAACGCCGGAGAAACTTGCCGAATGGGCCAAGCGCAATCCAACCGCCGCTGTCGGCAGCTTCACCGCCGCGGCTGCCTTCGGCGAAACAATCGTCCTCGCCATCAAGGGCAAGGCGGCCGCCGACGCGCTTCGCATGGCGGGCGCGGCCAACCTCAAGGATAAAACCGTCATCGACGCGACCAATCCGATAGAAGAAGCGCCCCCGGTCAACGGCGTGCTCCCCTTCTTCACCAATCGCAATGATTCGCTCATGGAAGAGTTACAGCGCGAGTTTGCGGGCGCTCACTTCGTCAAGGCATTCAACTCGGTCGGCGCCAATTCCATGGTCAATCCGCAATTCAAAAGCGGCAAGCCCACCATGTTCATCTGCGGCAACAACGAAACGGCCAAGAAACTTGTAAGCGGACTGCTGGATGACTTTGGCTGGGAGACCGCCGATATGGGCAAGGCCGAGGCCGCGCGCGCCATAGAATCTCTCTGTATGCTGTGGTGCATCCCCGGCTTCGTCCACAACCAATGGACCCATGCATTCAAGCTGCTGACCCACTGATCGAGCACTACTTCACCAGCAGCCCCAGAACCGCCGCCACAATTCCTGCAACCGAGAAGCCCAGCCCTGCGAACCAATAAACGCGCTTTTTGGTCAGCAGCGTAATCGACGTAATCACCAGCCCGATCTCCAGCAGCACCTCACCCAGATCGAAGCGTTTGGCTTTGACTTCTGCCTGCTCCACCTTGGCCTCCAGCGCCTCGGCCTTCTCCTGCTCGTCCTTCAGATCGTCGACCCACTTCGCCTGGTGATCGGCATAACCCTTGGCCAGTTTCTTCGCCGCGTCCTCATTCGCAATCGTCACCACGCTCAGCAAGTCTTGCGTCAACTGCGTGTCGTTGGCGCGGATTTTGTGAGCCTGATAATAGCCCCACATATCCGTGGCCCGATCCTGATCGAGAATCGCCTCGGTATGTGTGCGATGGCCCAGCACCGTGACCACAGCCACCAGCACCGCCAAAATCGTCATAGTCAAGGCCACCGGCTGCATCGACTTATCGTGTCCGCCGTGCTCCGCGTGCTCCTGCAACTCCTGCGCTTCGTTCGCTTCCATAAAAACCCTCCTGATTGCAATCGTTAAAGGTTGAGTCAAGTTGTAAGTTTGCGTATCTGTTCACTGTTCACAGTTACTTCCGCTTCCACCGAACCCCATCCTTGGAGTCCTCAATCACCACGCCTTTTTCCGCCAGTTCCTTGCGAATCTCATCTGCCCGCGCGAAGTTGCGCTGCTTCTTGGCCACGGTCCGCTCAGCCACCAGCGCATCGATGGCTTCATCGGTCAACCCCTGCCGAGCCAGCAACTCCGGCGACACATCGCTCGCCCGCCCCGCCTGCTCCGCCCAGGCAAGCGCTTGGCTCGTGGCTTCCGCATCGCGATCCTCCATCACATCAAAGACCGCATCAAAGTCAGCCAGCACCGCCAGAATCGCATCGCGATCAGCGGCCTTCAACTCGCCCTGATCCATTGCCGTATTTGCAGCCCTGAGCAGATCGAAGATCGGCGCGCGCGCCTCGGCGGTATTCAAATCATTCCCCAGCGCGGCCCTGTACTCCGTCTGCGCTTTTTTGGCGGCCTCTTGCAGAGCGGCGTTTTCGACCGCCCCAAACGTCCCTGCGGTCAGCCGCGCCTTGAAGGTTCGCAAGCGGTCAATCGCCGCCGTCGCCTCCACCAGCCCATCAAATGTAAAGTTGAACTGATGCCGGTATGGCACCGAGATCAGCGCGAGGCGAATCGCCGAGGCCTTGAATCCCTTCAGCAGCAAGTCCCTGAGCGTATAAAAATTCCCTTCGCTTTTGGACATCTTCCGCCCATCCACCAGCAGAAAGCGCACGTGCATCCAATGGCGCGCGAATGTCTTGTGCGTCACGCTCTCGCTCTGCGCAATTTCGTTCTCGTGATGTGGAAAGATCAGGTCCTCGCCGCCGGCGTGCAGATCGAAGCTCTCGCCCAGATACTCCATCGCCATCGCCGAGCATTCCAGATGCCATCCCGGACGCCCCCGCCCAATCGCCGTATCCCAACTCGTTTCTCCCGGCTTCGCCGCCTTCCATAACGCAAAATCACGCGCCGAGTCCTTCTCATACTCGTCCACGTCCACACGCGCGCCGTCTTCCATCCCGGACAAATCTTTCTTGCTCAGCTTGCCGTACTGCGGAAAGGCCGCCAGCCGGAAGTACCAGCTCCCATCTTCGGTCTTGTAAGCCGCGCCAGCCTTGGCCAGCCGCTCCACCAGTTCCACCATCTTCGGAATATGCTCTGTAGCGCGCGCCATGATCTCCGGCCGTTCCACGCGCAGCGCCTCCAGATCCTCGAAGAAGGCACGTTCAAATCCCGCCGAATAATCCTTGATCGTCACGCCCGCCGCCGCCGCGTTGCGGATAATCTTGTCGTCCACGTCGGTAATATTCATCACGTGGCGAACCGTCATTCCGGTCAGACGCAGAAACCGCCGCAGCACATCCACCTGCAAAAACGTGCGGAAGTTGCCAATGTGCCCGTAGTCATAAACCGTCGGCCCGCAGGCATACATCCGCACCGCCGCGCCGTCGGCAGCCGTCACTTGCTCCATCTCGCCCGTAAGAGTATTGAAAAGCCGCAGTGTCATCCGAAGTTCTTGCTCGAAAAATTGAATTTGTTATTCAGGAAAAGATAGAAACATCCCCGCTTCCAGCCATTTCCGATTGTATCAGTGCTCGACTCGAAGCCTGAGGCGCGGCGAGGAAATGTAAGGATACAATTCAGTCACTGCGCCGCGGGACAGACGCAGGCTTTGAATCCCTGCTCGGTGTGATTCAAAATCGAGCAGACATATTGCGGCCAGAACATCTGCAGCACAGGCGACCGGTAGCCTACGGAAAAATCTTCAATGTAATTCTGGCTGGCCGTGGTCTTCGCGCCTGGGTCGGCTGCAAAAGCGGCAATGAGTTGAGTGACTGAGGACGCGGTAAATTCCTTTTCGTGATAACTGCGCGCAAAGTCGTATTCTTCCGCCCATGCGCCATCGCCAGCCGCATTTGATGCTGCGAAGACCTTGTAGTCTTCGAGCGCCGCCGTTGCGGGATTGACCTGCGCGACAGTAATTGACGGGTGATTGCCATTGATCGGCGAGATGGACGAAACCATCTTGATGGCGACGCTCTTTCCACTATCATCCTTCAACAGGTGAATCTCATCCATGTGCGTGTGAGCGAAGATGGCCAGTTCGACGACATCGCTGAATTCTACAAGAACATCCGCCAGCTTTTCCGAAGATAGAAACATGACGGGAGCATTTCCGCTGCAGATATCCAGCATCTTTGTGGCTGTCGAGTGCAGATCGACTCCGGGCGGAATGTGGCCCATCACCCAGACTTTCTGCTTGATGGCGCGCGCGTCGGCAAGTTGCTGGCGGAGCCATGCAATCTGCGCGGTCGCGGCTGTTTGATCGGGCGTGCGTCCGCAGGTTTCATACTTGCCGGACATGAAGAGATCGTTCAGCACCAGCAGGCGTGCATTCTCAATGGGCGCGGGCAAATTCACGCTGTAATATCCGCCCGCGGCAAAGCTCTCCTGCGCGGCCTGCCGCTCGGAAGCCGGGAAGTTCTTCGTCACTTCCTTGCCGGTCGCGTCGAGAAACTCGCTGTGAGCATCAAGCTGGTAGTCGCCGCAGTCGGAGTCATTGTTTCCCAGAGCTATATAAACAGGCACGTCGGGAAAGGTCGCGTATAACTCGCCAATTACATAGTCCACCGTTTTTTCAACGAAGGCTCTGTAGTCGCCTTGCGCGGCTTTGGGGAAGAGCGCATCGTACTTGCATTGAAAGGCGTGAGCAATCAGATCGCCGCTGACGGTGACAAATCGCGTGCCAGTCGCATGAATGCGCATGGCCTTCAAACTCGAATTGTAAAGCGCGAAGGAGGTGTCCGCGCCGCGAGCGTGGCAGCTCTGTTGCAAGGCGGCAAAGCGCTGCGGCTGATCCGGCGAAGGCGCGGCGGCCAGAATTGCCTTCCAACCGCTGACCGGCGCGGCTGCCAGTTGCGTGGCTTTGGCCGGGTCCCAAAATGGCTCGAAGTGAATATCGCTGACGAGCAGCGCGGGAACGGTCTGGTCGTGATGAGCGGCGGCGGGCTTGGCGGTCTGCGCCAGAGCAGCGCCAGCGAACAGAAGAAGCGCAATCAGTTGTAATGCTGCTGCGCGGCGGAAATGCGCTGCAAGTGTCTTATTCATCAGTACTCCGTGTTCACGCCCACTGTAACATACGGCGCGTTCGAGGAGGATGAAAGGCAGGCAATTCCGTCACAGTTTCACAGTTTCACGGAAAAAGGGGGGGGTGGGGGGGTAGGACAGTGGTACGGACCGGGCGCATTCCTGACAGATTGGACCGGGGGCATGGTTGACACTGCACAAGCCCATGGGCGTTTGATTACAACGTCATTATGGGCTGGAAAACGAGCAGTGTGATGGAT
>Ga0181520_10000652_pt1 | contig 74759 bp, 62 predicted proteins | sample PEATcosm2014_Bin_29_FD_132451 | JGI IMG/M metagenome (GOLD analysis project Ga0181520, IMG submission 132451) | Peatland microbial communities from MTU Mesocosm Facility, Houghton, MI, USA - PEATcosm2014_Bin02_30_metaG | ecosystem: Environmental > Terrestrial > Soil > Wetlands > Peat | place... | reverse complement strand
TAGCCGCCGCCGTCGCCGTTACCTCCAAGGGCGAAGGTACAGGGTACAGGGTAAGCACTCAACCCGGTTCCATTGGATTCATAACAGCCCATCATCAATCCCCCAGTGCCTGCGGAAATTTCGTTTGCATTATCAATAGTTTACGATGGTCGGGGCGGAGGGATTTGAACCCCCGACCCTCTGCTCCCAAAGCAGATGCGCTACCAGGCTGCGCTACGCCCCGACACTATGGTTTGATTGTATCGCGGATCGGTTCTCCAACGGTGTTGTAGCTGCTGCTTTCAGCGGCCGATTAGCCAGGCGAGAAACCACACGATCAGCGCAATGGGCACGGCGAAGACCAGCCCCAAAACGGCGAACAGCAGCAGCAGAAACGCCCAGTCGCGCCAAGTGTGGCGGCGAGGCTCTCCGAGGTGGCGAGTGAGCAGGCGATAGTTGCGGCGATTGGTCTTCCAGGCAATGTCGAAGAGATCGCCGAAGAAGGGAATCGAGCCAACTAGCACGCCGATGCCGAGGTTGGCACCCATTCGCGCCAGCGTCACGTAAGGTAGGCCGCGAATCCAGGCGGCGAGCGGAATCACCAGCGAGAGCACTCCGGCCAACACATCGCCCAGGCCGGGGATCAGCCCGATGATTCCGTTCAGGCCGCAGCGTATGCCCGTGCCGGGAAGGACGAAGGATTCGTCCAGCAGAATCTCCAGCGTGTGCAGGGTCTGGTCGCGGAAGAGCCACGCGCCGAGAATCCAACGGTCCGCGGCTGGAGAGACGGAACTGGCCGGTCTGGGAGTGGTGCGGTGCATGGGCGGCTTCCTCGTGTCAGGGTGGTCTGGATGGACTGATTTAATGCTACAATCAAAGGGATAGATGGCGGCAGTAGTTCAGTGGCAGAACGCCTGACTGTGGCTCAGGATGTCGCGGGTTCGATCCCCGCCCGCCGCCCCAATTTTTTCACGGACTGCATAGGCCGCAAGCCACGATTTCCGAGTCGCCGTGACCCCAAGAATCCCTGAAAATCTAGTGGTTGACGATTCCTACTCCGTAGCATCGGAGTGGTCGCCCGCGTTTGTGCCTCGCCGCGGCTTGATCGGTGGACATTTGCAGACGATTGCCGGGAATTTTTTCCCCCGGCCGGCCTTCCGTCTAGCGGCTCTCTCTGAGACGGTCGAAGTGGACCCGGCGGATGGCAGCCGTGTGCTCTGCCATTGCCATTGGCAGCCGGAGAATGTGCGGGCAGGGCGTCTGACTCTGTTGCTGGTTCATGGCTTGGAAGGCTCGTCGAACTCCGGCTATATTCAGGGCATCACTGCTCGTGCCTGGGAGGCCGGTTGCAACATCGTCCGAATGAATATGCGCACCTGCGGCGGCACGGAGCCACTGACGCCCACGCTCTATCACTCCGGCCTTTCGGGTGATGTGGGCGTGGTGGCGTGCCATTATGCCGAGCAGTTCGGCCTGGAGCGGATGGCGCTGGTGGGCTACTCAATGGGCGGCAATCTGGTGCTGAAGCTGGCCGGAGAGTGGGGCAGTCGGGGTCCCCAGCCGGCGATTTTTGCTGGATGGGGTGACAACCGTTCACCCTTGAAGGCTGTGGCCGCGGTCTGTCCGGCGATTGATCTGGCTCCAGGCGCCGACGCTTTGCACGAGCCGCTCAACCGTGCCTACGAGTGGCGCTTTCTGTGCAGCCTACTGGCGCGCTACAGGCGCAAGGCGAAACTGTTTCCGGAGATTTATGCAAGCCGGAAGGCCATCGGGCCGGTCCGTTCGATTCGCGAATTTGACGACAAGATCGTGGCCCGCTACTGGGGTTTTCGCGACGCCGACGACTACTACGACCGCTCCGCCAGCGCTCGCGTGGTGGACCGGATCGCGGTTCCCACACTGATTCTGCACTCCCAGGACGACCCCTTCATCCGTTTGCTGCCGGAGACGCGCGCGAAGCTGCTTGCCAACCCGCAGATCCATCTTGTGGAGACTCGCCATGGCGGGCATTGCGCCTATCTTTCCCGCGACCCCGGCAACGAGATTCACTGGGCGGAGGCGACCGTGATGCGCTTCCTGCTGGCGGTGACGACGGCGGATACTCATGGAAGCTGACTGGGAGTTCGAGGTGGGCGGCAGCGCGCCGGTGATCGAGGCTTACTGGGCTGGATTTGTCGATTTGCGCGGCCAACCGGATCGTGCCTGGGATTTCCCTGAGTGCGCACAGCTTCCGGCATTGGCCGGAGCCCTGGCAAGGATGAATGATGCCGCCTCGCCGGTCTGGACTGCAAAATGCGACTTTTGGCCGCACCTTGAAACGGATGAATTCGATCCCGACGAGTTGGATGCGCAGCCTGGTTGCGCCGTCCACGTTATGGGCTGTTACATTGACCTGCTGCCCAAAAGCGCCCAACAATGGTCCCAACCGGAGATGGCCTCCGCCGCTTGCAAGTGCGTGTGCGGCCTTCTGCACGCGGTACCGCTCCGTTGCTGTCGCGTCGATCTGGTGATTCGCCGCGCCTCCATCGTCCCGGAGTGGATGGAGCTGGGAATCACCGCTTACCTTATCTCTTGCGGCGAGTCTCAAGCAGAGGCCGCGTTGAGGCTTCAGGCAGCGTTGGCGGCTTTGACAGGTGCGCTTCAGGGCCAATCGAAGTTAGAATGAAAAAGTACGTGGGCGAGTAGCTCAATTGGATAGAGCACCGGCCTTCTAAGCCGGGGGTTTCGGGTTCGATCCCCGACTCGCCTACCACGCCTTCGGATTTATTGACTGTCGCTTTGGGCGCGGGTGTATTATCCTTGCGCTGCGGTCATTGTGCGGAATTCCGGCCCCTGTATCAAGAATCCGCCAGCCCGTTGAGTTCTCCCGCCCTTGAGAAAGCTGCAATGCCCAAGGGGAAGAAGTTTCCATGTACCAGTATTTTTGTTCTTGGAAATTATTGTTGTTTGTCTTGGATTCGTCAAACCGGCTAGCCGGGACCGAAGATGCTGTGCGGAGACCATCGCAAGCGGAAGATCGGCTCGCAAAGGCTGGCAAGAGCAGAGATGAGCATGAAAGGCGCCAGTCAACCACGGCAAACGTTCCGCCGAAATGACGGGAAGGTATTCCGTAGGAAGCCGGCGTGGTTTCTGTGCCAGTTCGCGCCATCCGTAAGGTGCAGGTTCTGGCCTGTATGTGAGGTTCAGACATGAGCAAGACAGCAGTTGTTGGGCACCCAGTCGTCCTCTTCGCCGAGGAGTGTGATCGCGGCAGCCTTCGCGAAGAAAATCAGGACACAGTCCTCCATGTTCACATTCCGCTGGGCGATCTGATGATCGTCGCCGACGGCGTTGGCGGCAACGCAGAGGGAGCCACCGCATCGCGGATGGTTGTCGAGAGTTTTTACGCGCATTTGTCGATGCTGCCGCATGACTATCCAGCCGGCAACGCCATCCGCGAGGCCGCAGAGCGCGCCAATACGCAAATTCTTGAAGCAGCCAGAGCCACCGAATCGGAGCATGAGCGCATGGGGTCCACGGTGGTGGTGGCACTGGTGCAACAGGAGACCGACGGAATCCACGCCTGGATCGGCCATATCGGCGACAGCCGCGCCTATCTGGCGCGAGCCGGGCGTTTGCACTGCCTCACCATCGATCACTCCGTGGTTCAGGATCTGCTCGATCGCAGACTGATTACCCCGGAAGAGGCGGAGCATCATCCCGAAGCCTCGATGTTGGCCCGCAGCCTGGGCTATCAGTCCAAGGTGGAGATCGACATCGAGCAGGTCGCTCTGGGCGTCGGCGATACATTGCTGCTTTGTTCCGACGGCCTCTGGGGATTCGTTCCGGAGTATGAGATTGCGGCGGCGTTGGACGTTCCTGATCGGACTTTGCAGGCAGCCGCACACAATCTTCTCGAGCTGGCGCTGGCCACCGGCGGCCACGATAACATCGGCATCGAGATGGCGAGGCTGATTCTGCCTCACGGCATTGTTGCCCCTCAGCACGAGAAACACATCCACCCAATCGCCAAATGGATTGTGGCTTTTTTTCTCTTGTCCGTCATTGGTTTGTGTGTGCTGGCGTACCTCGCCTTTTGGGCCTCCTGAGCGCCTGCTCCGCAGCAATAGCGGTTTCACTGATGGCGTAATGAACTTCCGTGCCCCATCCATTTCACGTTCTTTGTGAAATGGTTGGGGAACCACGAAATCAACTCTGCTGGAACTGTGAAACCGCTCTAATCGCAGACCGTCATACTCTGCGGATACTCTGCCAACTCATCGTCTTCGGGCGCAACATCCAGCTCGGCATCGCCGGCAAGCCTGGCCGCAAAAAATGCGTCCACCTGGGCCAGAACTTCAGCTCCCGTCCGCGATTGGTAGATTGCGCCCCTCAGCTTGGCTCCGCCGGCCACTCCGTGAGTAAACCAGGTGGCGAACTGCTTCATCTTGCCGGCCGTCTCGCCCAGTCGCGCAGCCTTGGGCAGATCTTTGGTGGCCTCGGCCTCGTCCAACAGCATTTGAAAATACGCGCGGATCATGCGGTAGCGGTCTTCGACCGTTGACCGCTGGTAGCTGCCGGTGGCTGTATACTGGGCAATCTGCCTAAAAATCCAAGGATTGGCCGGAGCCGAGCGGCCGATCATTACGCCGTCGCATCCGGTCTCGGCCACCATCGCCGCCGCAGCCTCCGGCGTTCGAATGTCGCCGTTGCCGATGACCGGAATGCTCACTGCCTGCTTGACCCGAGCAATCCACTCCCAGCGCGCCTGGCCGCTGTAGCCTTGTTCGCGCGTCCGGGCGTGCAACGCCAGGCCGTTCAGCCCTTCGGCCTCGGCCATCCGCGCCAGCTCCAGGCAAACAATGTCGGCGTCATTCCACCCTAGCCGGAATTTGACAGTGAAGGGAATTGTTACCGCCTTGCGCACGGCGCGAAAAATTTCCCCGATGCGCGGCAGATCGCGCAAGAGGCCTGAGCCGCCGTTGGAGCCGACCACGCGCTTGGCCGGGCAGCCCAGATTCAGGTCCACCAGATCGAAGCCAGTCTCTTCGACAATCCTCGCCGCCTCGGCCAGCGTCTCGGGATTGGCCCCGAAGAGTTGCGCTCCGATGGGATGCTCGTCGTCGTAGAAGGTCAGGTAGCGCGCCCGTTTCGTCTCCCGCATTCGAGCCAGACCGTCAGCCGAGGTGAACTCAGTCATCAAGAGGCCGCAGCCGGATTTTTCATTGGTCACAGATGCGTCGATTCCAGTTTCGGTGAAGGGTACGGGCTTTAGCCCGTACAATTCCCCGACCGAATCGATGGGGGCTTTAGCCCCTGCAGGAGAGTTTTCGGAAGCCGTGAAGAGACTCGCGTGCCGAATAAACCGCCGGAAGACCGTGTCGGTGACTCCAGCCATGGGCGCGAGCACGGTAGCCGGAGCCACCACCACCGGCCCCAGGCGCATCTGGGCCGGTACCCGCACCTCGGCGGGCATCGCGTACTCGGTGGGATTGTCCCATTCCTTCTTCACGGTAAAGCCCTTGCCCGCCATGGAAACCACCTGATCGTCAGGAAAAACTCCTGAAAGGAAGAAAAGACTTCACAGCTTCACAGTCTCACAGTAAATAGGGGGGCCTTCCCCGGCTGATTCCGAGACGGTCTGTTTGAAGAGGCCGCCCAGAGTTCAAGGTAGCAGGATGCCGGAAATAAAGTGCAAATGAAAAGCTCCCTCAGCTTGGCAACTCGTCCAGCTCATAGACAAACGCCTTGCCGCGCGACTCCGGGTCCCAGCCAGCCTCCATTGCCTGCCGAATATGAGCTTCCACCTTGGCCGCCAGAATCGTCGGCCGGGGTGGCGAGACAAACTTAACGCCGTGCTGCTCCTTGTAGTAGACCGGGTACTCCAGGTAAAGCTCGCGGCGCACGCCCTCGGCAACCTTCACATGAATGGCCATCCCCGTCCAGTCGTCCTCAGAGGGCATGAGCTGCTCGCGGTGCAGACGCCAGACGAGCGAGAAGCCGTCGATCTTGGTTTCGGATTGAATCGAGCGTTTAGCGCGTGGCATATTGGTTTCCATCCCAGTTTACGGGTGAACCGCTTACAGTGACACTTGTGCGTACAACACGCAACAAGGCCCCCGCCTTGGCGGAGGCCCAATCGTACCAGCCGGTTGCCGGAAGGCAGTTACTTGGTGGCTGCTGCGGCCGCCACTGCTCCGTCGGACTTGGCAAACTTGCGGCGGAAGCGCTCGACGCGGCCCGCAGTGTCTACCAGGCGTTGCTTGCCGGTATAGAACGGGTGGCAAACCGAGCAGATTTCCACGTGAATGTCGCCCTTGTGGGTCGAACGGGTCTCGAAGTTGTTTCCGCAGGCGCACTTGACCTGCACCGCGGCATAGTTGGGATGAATCTTTTCCTTGGGCATCGCTCTAGACGGACCTTTCCTGCAATTCTTCTATTGTAGGGGGAATTGCGCGGAATGGCAATTCAGGTCAGCAAACAGCACACAGCTGACAGCTACCAGTCGAGAGGGCGCAGCATTGAATCGTCAACTGTGTGCTGTGAGCTGTCAGCTGTCAACTACTTCAGCGCCTTCTCGATCCCCGCCTCGGCCAGCGGCGTCATCACCGCGTAGCCGGCTGGGTTCGGATGCACTCCATCCCCGCTCAACTTGGCCGGCAATCCGTCGTGCTCGTCCCTCATTGCGGTGTAGTAATCCACATAGACGTAACTCCTCTCAGCCGCGTAAGCCTTGATCCATGCATTCAGAGCCATCACTTTGGGCGCGGGCGTCGTCCCTGGCCTCCAGGGCAAATCCAAAGCCGGCAGCACCGAGCACAGCACCACGCGAATGTGGTTGGCCGTGGCCAGATCCGCCATCGAAGCTAGATTGTCCTCAGTCTCTTCCAGCGTCATAGGCCCGGTGTTGCCGGCGATGTCGTTGATGCCGCCCAGAATCACCACTGCTCTTGGCTTGAGCGCGATCACGTCCTGGCGAAAACGCAGCAGCATCTGCGGCGTGGTCTGCCCGCTGATGCCGCGATTGATGTAAGGCTTGCCGGGGAAAGAGTCGCCGATCTTCCAGCCTTGCGTGATCGAATCGCCCATGAAGACCACACGGTCATCGCCCATCGCGGGCGGCCCCAGCGTCAAATCAGCCTCCTTGAAGCGCTCCAGCCAAGGCCAATCGAGCTTAGGATTGTACTCGCTGGATTTGTGCTCGACGGAAGTAGCGGGCGTAGCTTTGGTTTCCGCGGTGGCAGCGGGCGCCTGCGCCAGAAGAGTAGACGCGGATAGCAATCCGGCAAGGGCCAATGAAGCAAGAACGACGGGCATGGAAACTCGATTCAAGGTACATCCTCTCTATGCGGGCAGCAAGATCAATCTCCTGCTCACTATTGATTGTAGGGATTCATCCCGCGAAGAGCGATGGGTTATTTCTTCGGTCGACAGCCCATCGCGCATCTTCGCCGATCAGGCGTACGGAAGACATTTTTTCCACAACCGGGGGCATGCTATGCACTGCCGCCTCCAGACGGCGTATGCGCTACGCTTGGAGAGATGAGCGAATGCACAATTTGCGATGGCGTCGGCCTGGTGCGGGTCACCAACGAGCAGGGAAAATGGGTTTCGCGCGCCTGCGAGTGCCAGCAGATGCAGCGCGAGGAGCGCCGCCTGGCCGCGGCCCACATTCCCGAGCGTTACCGGCACTGTTCCCTGGACGCATACTATACAGACTTTCGCAGCGCGCATCCCTCGCAGAGCTTTGCGCTCAGGATGGCGCGCTCCTTCGTCAAGGAATACCCTACCGACAAGGAACGCAAAGGGCTGCTCTTCACCGGCTCCATCGGCGTGGGTAAAACCCACCTGGCCGTGGGCGTACTCAGCCGTCTGGTGCAGGAGTACGGCGTCAACGGCCTCTTCTGCGACTATCGCGAACTGCTCAAAAGCATTCAGAACAGCTACAACCCCCAGGTGCAGACCACCGAACTGGAACTGCTGAAGCCGGTCTTTGCCGCCGAGGTGCTGGTGCTGGACGACTTGGGCGCGCAGAAGCCAAGCGAATGGATGTGGGACACGGTCGCGCTGATTCTCAACACCCGTTACAACGACAAACAGAGAACCATCATCACCACCAACTACCCCAACCGACCGGCTGGCGGAGGGGAAAAGACCGAGGCCGAGCGCGCAGCACGCGAACTCACCCTCGGCGACCGCATCGGCGAACGAATGCGCTCCCGTCTGGCCGAGATGTGCATCCCCATCGAAATCACCGGCGAAGACTTCCGCCAGTTGATCAAGGGCGCACAGCCTCGTTGAATTCATCTCCCAAACTGTATCGTTTCGATACAGTTTGTGCACTACACCTTCCTCAAGAATAGCCGTACGTTATCCAAACCCGCTCTCTTCCCGCTGCATATAGATTGCGTCGCATCATAGTGTAAGCCACCACAAACATCGTCATTGACCAGTGCCTGCTAAGGATGAGGAAATCAAATTCTAGAAGAGGCTTCCATCCAGGGCTAAAGCACTTCGGTTCATATCTGAATTTACGGCATGGCCGAAGGTGAGTCCTTTCAGAACCTTATTCTCACTATGAACTGTTTGGCCCACCCACACGCACAAACTGCGCATGAGTGGGCCAGATTGCGGAAGCCTCTCCGCGATGATCTTTACGGCTGGTATACCCACAGATCGTTGAGATAGCCTGAACCGCTCGATGAGCCAACGCCGATTCCGCCATAGAGCCAGAGATTTCCCGAGCCATCAACCCAGCCGGTATCGCCCATGCGCGCACCGGCTATCTTGCCGGCAGCAGGTGTTCCCTGTGTTCCATACACGCCCACCTGCCCGCCAACGCCGGTGCCGCCCATCCAGGTCCATTCGCCCGAGCTGAATTTCCACAGGTCGTTGAGGTCTGGCTCAGTACCGAGGCTGATCCCATAACCCTCACCGCCGAAGAGCCAGAGGTTCCCCTTTGCATCCGTCCAGCTCAAGGCGCTGTCCCGCGAGCCGGGCAAATTGCCAGTGGCCGGCGAACCCAAGGTTCCATAAGTTCCCAGCTCATCTACGTTGTTGTAGCTTTCATCCGGTCCGCTCACCCAGGTCCATTGGCCTGCGTTGTATTCCCACAAGTCGTTGAGCTCGGCCACATCGACGATCTCCTCTCCCCAACCGACCCCGCCGAAGATCCAAATGTTTCCGGAGTTATCCAGCCAACCGGAGGCGTTGTAGCGCCCTCCCGGATGATTCCCGGCAGAAGCCGTCCCTTGCGTCCCGTAGACTCCAGGCTGGGTGGGGTTGTAGACGTCCTGGCCGCTCACCCATTTCCACTGGCCCCCGCTAAACTCCCACAGGTCATTGAGGACAGCCCCGCAGAAATCTGCGCAACCCTGCCCGCCGAAGAGCCAGAAATTCCCGGAGGCATCCGTCAGACTCACCGCTCCGCTTCGCGCCCCTGGGACGTTGCCGGCAGCCGCCGTTCCCTGTGTTCCATAGACTCCCGCCTGGTTGACCAGATTCGAGCCGCCCACCCAGGTCCACAGGCCGCCGCTGTACTTCCATAGATCATTCAGGTAATTTTTGTTCCCGGCTGAGTCGAAACCTATTCCGCCGAAGAGCCATAGATTTCCCGACACATCGGTCCAGCTCGCGGCCCCGTAACGCGCGCCGGGCACATTGCCGGAGGCGGCAACCCCCAGCGTTCCATAGACTCCCGGTTGATCAACCATATTTGATCCACTTACCCAGGTCCATTCGTCTCCACTGAACTCCCACAGGTCGTTGTAATAGGAACTGATCCCGCTGAAACAAATCGGATCCATCGTTCCGCACCACCCGCCGACTCTCTGGCTTGCGCCGCCAAAGAGCCAGAGATTTCCGGAGTTATCAGTCCAGCTTGAGGCGTAGATGCGCGCTCCTGGGGAATTGATCGCGGATGCCGCCCCCAGAGTCCCATACCATCCAACTTGATTGACAGCGTTCGATCCGCCCACCCACGTCCACTCATTCGCAGCCATGGTGGGGGTCGGAATCGGTGTGGGGGTGGGAGCTGCCGCGCAGGCAACTTGAACATTGGTTACGTTCGCTGTTGCGATCCCGCTCCCATTCGTTACCGTGCACAACAGTAATGCCGGACTGGAGGGCGGCGTAAGAATTCCTACAGTGTATGAAGCGCCGCTGAGAATTGGCTTGCCGAAGGTAAAGCTTCCATCCGCGGTTACCGGCAAAGTATCGTAGCCGTTATACTCCAAGGCAAGCCCGGTGCCGGAGAGCCCTGTGACCGTGCCTCCGACAGTGTAGGTCGTCGTATTCAGGGGATGGTTCGATGTGGAATTGCACCCAGTAAAAACCAGCAACGCCATTCCCGCAAAGAGACAGTAGACGAACTTGATCTTGATCACCATCAGAATTCCCCTCCTTTGAAATTGAAGCCCAATCTCACAGGAGTATTAAACACAGAACTCTTTTTAAAGTTTCGGTCCGCCATTCAAAAAGATTATATTTTTCAGGCAACGAAGAATGCAGCTTCCAGCCTGCGCCGGAGCTTTTAGATCGTTAACGCCGCCTATACCGCCTCTCAACTCCATCCACCGCTGAGATTTACACTAGAAGACTAGGAGTTTACCGGCAATTATGGATAAATTTGTCATTCGCGGCGGCAATCCGCTGGCTGGAACGATTCGCGTCTCGGGCGCAAAAAACTCGGCGTTGCCTTGCATGGCCGCGGCGATTCTGACCGAGGATGAAGTCACGCTGGAAAACATACCCCAGGTGCGCGACATCGCGACCGAGGGGCGGCTGCTGGCTTCGATGGGCGCGGAGCTGCGGCCCGGCGACGCGCCGAACACTGCGACCATCAGTTGCCGCACGCTCTCCGATCCCGTGGCCAAGTACGAAATTGTGAAGACCATGCGCGCCAGTTCGCTGGTTCTCGGTCCGCTGGTGGCTCGCGCTGGCATGGCGCGCGTGGCGATGCCGGGCGGATGCGCCATCGGCGGCAGGCCCATCGATCTGCACATCAAGTGCCTGGAGAAGATGGGCGCGCGCATCACGCAGCAGCATGGCTATCTCGAAGCGCGAGCAGAACGGCTGAGGGGCGCGCATCTGCTCTTTGACAAGATCACCGTCACCGGCACGGAAGATTTGTTGATGGCCGCTGTGCTGGCCGAGGGCGAAACGCTGATGGAGAACTGCGCGCGCGAGCCCGAGGTCACTGACCTGGCCGCGCTGCTGATGGCGATGGGCGCGAAGATCGAAGGCGCGGGCACATCGACTATTCGCGTTCAGGGTGTCAGCCGTTTGCATGGCGCACGCTATCACATCAATCCCGACCGCATCGAGGCAGGAACGTTTCTGATCGCCGGCGCCATCACCGGAGGAGACCTGACCGTCGCTGAGTGCAATCCGAAGCACCTGAGCGCGGTGATCAACAAACTTCAGGAGGCTGGCGCGCGCGTCGAGATTCTCGACCCTGCTACAGTGCGCGTGCGCGGCGACGGCAAGCTGCGCGCTGCTGACATCTCGACGGAGGAGTATCCCGGCTTTCCCACCGATATGCAGGCGCAGTACATGGCCTTGGCCACGCAGGCCGAGGGCGTCAGCGTGGTCCAGGAGAACATCTTCGAGAACCGCTTCATGCACGTGCAGGAGCTGGCGCGGATGGGCGCAAATATAAAAGTCGATGGCCGGACGGCCACCGTGCGCGGACCTGCGAAGCTTTCCGCCGCGGCCGTCATGTGCTCGGACCTGCGCGCTTCGGCCTCGCTGGTACTGGCGGCGCTGGTGGCCGATGGCGAGTCCATTCTGGACCGCGTTTATCATATGGATCGCGGCTATGAGCGCATCGAACAGAAGCTGGCCGGCGTGGGCGCGCAGATTCACCGTTTGGGCAATATCTTTCCAAGCAAGGACGAAGCGGCAGACGCAGATTGATGGCCTGAATTGTCAGGTCCAAAGCTGTTTCGGATACGCGCCGTCGCGGATGAGGCGGGAGATGGAATCGACGACGCGGGGGTGGTCCTCGCGGTAAGTAACGCCGAACCAGGTATCATTCGCGCGCAAGACCTTGATGCGCGCCTCACCGGTCAAAATCAATTCATTGACCGTGCTGGGGATGAAGCATTCGGCACGAAGATTCGAGCTATTCGCTTCAAGAAAATCCTGAAAATCCGCTTGCAGTTTTGCGAATATGTGGGGAGTAAATCCCCACATATTCATCGAAACCACCTCGTCGCCAGTCAGCTTGGTCACCTGGCCTGACGCATCGGTGTTCTTGGCGCATACGCCATCGCGTTCGATCTTGGTCAATTCAACAACGCCTTGGAGAAAGCCGTCGCCGCTCACCTGGCAGACGCCGCGAGCGACTGACCCAAAATCAGAGAGCGTATTGCGCAGAACAAATCCGACCATCGCGTAGTCCGTCGCGCCGGACTGCAACTGCCGCGCCAGTTCGCGATAGCCTTCCGCTCCGTAAAAGTCGTCGGCATTGATCACCGCAAAAGGTTCGTTGATTGCGCCGGCGGCCATCAGAATCGCGTGTGTCGTTCCCCAAGGCTTGGTGCGGCCGGCAGGCACGGAAAATTCCGGCGGCAGCTTGTCGAGTTCCTGAAAGACATAATCGACCGCGACACGCTTTTCAAAGCGCCGCCCAACGATCTCTTTGAACGGCTCCTCGATCTCCTTGCGGATGACGAAGACGAGCTTGCCGAAGCCGGCGCGGAGAGCATCATAGATCGAATAATCGATGATGGTTTCGCCGCTTGGGCCAACCGGCTCGATTTGCTTCAGGCCGCCGTAGCGGCTGCCCATGCCAGCGGCCAGAACAAGTAGTGTGGGAGAAGTCATAGGTTTCATCGAATCAGGAAGCGGCATCCACCGTCTCCGGCACATTCAATCTGAGATTTCATTTTGTTGATCTGTATCAGCAAATATCATACGCTGCCGGTTGCCTTGGCTTGCATTCGCTTTCGCATATTCGGCTTTTTCTATTCCATCACCACCGGCCAGGGATCGCGGAGCAGTGAGCACAGCCCCATATCGTTGCCGTAGCGCTCGATCTCGACCGCGGCCATGCGGATGGCGCTGGCCATGCCTTTGAAGGCAGGGACGGCGTCGGAGCCCATGATCTGCGGGGAGACGAAGAGATGAACGCGGTCCACCAGGCCGCCAGCGAGCAGCGCCGTGTTCAGACGCGTGCCGGTCTCAGTGAGCAGGGTCAGGATTCCCTCCTCGCCTAACTTGTCGAGAACCTTGTCCAACGGCACACGGCCAGCCTCAGCAGGCAATACTTCCACGCGAACGCCGCGGGTGCGCAACTCGCTGATGCGGGCCTCGTCGTTGGAGACCGTGAAGACCACCAGATCGTCATGCGCCGTGGCCACCATCTTCGAGTTGAGTGGCATACGCAGAGCCGAGTCGAGCACCACGCGCAAGAGCGGACGGCGGCGGCGCAGACCACTGCGATCCGTCAGCAGCGGGTCGTCGGCCACGACGGTGTCTACGCCGGTCAGCGCCGCGTCGGCCTGATGGCGCAACGGCTGCACGGCGGCGCGGGCGGCTTCGCTGGTGATCCAATACGGCTCATGCAGTTGGTGCACACCGGGCGGCGGAGCGATGCGCCCATCAAGGGTCATCGCCACTTTCATCAAAACAAATGGCCTCTGATGTTGGCTCCAGCGGGCAAAGCCTTCGTTCAGGCGGCGCGCTTCGACCTCGCAGACTCCCAAAACGCTCTCCAGGCCGGCTGCGCGCAGTGCCTGCATTCCGTGTCCGGCGACGGCGGGGTTGGGGTCGATGGTGGCGGCGACAACGCGACGCAGGCCGGCGTTGATGAGCGCTTCTGTGCACGGGCCGGTGCGGCCAGTGTGATTGCAAGGCTCCAGCGTGACGTAGGCCGTGCCGCCGCGCGCGCGTTCGCCGGCGGCCTTGAGGGCGGCGGCTTCGGCGTGGTCGAGCAGGTCGTACTCGTGCCATCCCTCGCCGGCCACCTGACCGGCGCAATCGAGTATCACGCAGCCCACGGCGGGGTTGGGCGAGCAGACGCCAATGCCGCGCCGCGCCAGCTCCAGCGCGCGCTGCATCCAGGAACGGTCTTGGTCGATCTGATTCATGCGGGGATCGTGAACTTCTAGTGTATAGGAGGGGTGTTCTGTTTCTGTTTTCCGTAGCGATAAGGTGCGTTTCAGGAGACCCATCCGGGGAGTTGCGCGTAACCGTCGGCTGAGCGAACGGTACAAAAAACTATCTAAAAGAACTTTATCTGAGGGCGCTCTCGCGATGACTCAGGATCGAGAACAATTTTCTTTCGACCAGACTCTTCGATCACACTAACTTTCAAGCCATAGCCGTGTCCGATAGCTTTTCCGTTACGGCGAACTTGAATCTCGATTGAGTACTCCCCGGTAGGAATTCCCTCCAGGTTTTCAACCGCAAATTCTCCCCACCCACTGCCGTCGCTGCTGCTACCGTACCTTGCATCCTTCACATCGAAGATAGTGCCTGTTCTATCGTCAACAAGAACTGTTGACATATTAGCTGCGGTTTCTGACGGATGCGCATTGTTCTGGTAGCCATGTTTTCGATAGAGACCGATGAACATCGGTTCGGGCGACTGTGCAGGCGCGCACCCTATCCTGGGTTCGACGCCTACGATGCTCGCAGCCTCGCTGGAGGACGGTTTCAATTCCAAAAACAACTTATCGCTCTTGCTTAGAAGCACATCCTCGATTTCGAAACGTAGTGCATCGGATTTTGACCCTTTGTAAACAGTCTTGGCCAACGCTACGTTCGGCGCCTCGTCCAGGTCCAGAAAGCGCAGGCACATTCCGCGCAGCACCGCGTCGTCGTTCGGATCGGAAAAGATCGAGCGCATAACTTCGACAATTCGGGACGCGATCGAGGCAAGAGCGGGATCATCGATAGGCAAAACTTTCGCTACCCCAGAATATGGATGGCCCCATGCGCTCTTGTACAACAGAAAATAGAGCGCCGTGCGCCTAAATTCCACTGGTCTTTTATTATCAGCTAGGATATTCAGAAGAAATTCAGCCCTTTGCATCTTGAAAGTCTTGGTTGCGTCTTCCGAACGCTTGACATCTTGCGTCGGTTCAAAAAATCCTTCTACGGAACTCAAACTTTCCGCCGCGCCGGCAAGCGTCTCAGCAAGCAGCAGTAAATCAGGATCGTTTAGATGTTTGATGTGCTGAATAGCATCAACCTGGATGGCTGATGCAGTGCGGATCTCGCAATCGCTCGTGTCACTGGAGGTCCTGTCCACGAAGTGCAGCAAACGTGGTATATCCTTCACGGTTGACTCTTGGCCAAGAATCGTCCGCACAGGCTCGACTAAGCGGATCGCCTCGCTAATTTTCAGCTTTGCCTCGCTTAGTGTGGGAAACTTGCGCACGTCATCCTCGGTGAAAGGCTTGTTCTCGTGAAACGGCGAGTAGCCTAGCGGAAAGTATCCACCTGGATTCATCGGCTGATAGTAGGAATGTACATGGCCGAATGGATCGACGAGTCGTACGCCGGAAGGAACGATAGCATAAGGTGCCTTCTCGAATTCCTTGTAGATAAAGTCGAGTTTTCTCGGACGGCTATCAAGGAAAAGAATTAGCCGATCGCCAGAGTTGATTTTGGCAAAATAAGATAGGTAACCATCGATTTGATCCAGACGCGTACCGATAGGTATCGTGCCCAACAACGTTTCCTGCACCGTGGCAATCTTGTGTTTCGCATCGTCTGTAGATATTTGAACTACAACAATGTCCGTGCTCAAATAAACCTGAGAATCGAGATCATAGACGGGCAGGTTCATTGCCGAAAGCCTTGAAGGAACCAGCGCAGTTCCCAGGAGAAACGCTAAGGCCACGAAAGCACGCTTACGGGTCTTCGTAAATGCCAACCTTCACCTCCGCATAAATCTTTGCTAGTGTACTCCAGATGCCGATTACTCCTTGAAGTTACCATGTAGGCAGTTAAGTGATGTTATCCCAGCAGCGAATCGACAAAGGCGGCGGGGGAGAACTCGAGCAGGTCGTTCATCTGTTCGCCGACGCCGGCGAAGAGGACGGGGAGGCTGAGTTCCTGGGCGATGGCGACGGCGATGCCGCCCTTGGCGGTGCCGTCGAGCTTGGTGAGCACGATGCCGGTGACGCCGGCGGCCTGGGTGAACTGGCGGGCCTGGTTGAGGCCGTTCTGGCCAGTGGTGGCGTCCATCACCAGCAGCACCTCGTGGGGCGCGCCGGGAATCAGCTTGGCGGCAGTGCGGCGCATCTTCTCCAACTCGTCCATCAGGCCGGTCTTGGTGTGCAGGCGCCCTGCCGTGTCCACAATCAGGTGGTCGATCTTGCGGGCCTTGGCGGCCATGGCGGCATCGTAGAGCACAGCGGCCGGATCGCCGCCGGGCCGGGTTTTGATCATCTCGACGCCGGAGCGCGTGGCCCAGATTTCAAGCTGCTCGATGGCTGCGGCGCGAAACGTGTCGGCGGCGCAGAGCAGCACGGAGCGATCTTGAGCGCGATACCAGGCGGCCAGCTTGCCGGCGGAGGTGGTTTTGCCGGTGCCGTTAACGCCGACGAGAAAGGTGACAAAGGGGTCGCCGGGGGGCGGCGCGGCAATGGACTTGTTCGTGATGGGAGCTTCAAGGATGGCGCGAAGCTGGGCCTTGAGCAGAGAGCGCAGTTCGTCGCCGCCGCTGATGGCTTGATGGCGGGCGCGGTCGCGCAAGGAGGCGAGAATGGCGTTGGTGGTTTGCACGCCCAAGTCGCTGGACAGCAGAGCGGATTCCAGGCTTTCGAGGGTGGATTCATCAACCGCGCGGGTGAGGGCGACCAGGTCGTCGATCTTGGCCGAGAGCGACTCGCGAGTGCGGGCAACGGCCTGCTTCATGCGGCTGAAGAGGCCGGATTGGGGGGAGTCGTCCGCGAGGGAATCGGGCGCGGAAGAGGGATTGTCCGCGGAATTTTTTTTGCCGCCAAAGAGCTTCATCGTTTGAGTTCCAGATACAAGTTTAGAGCATGGGGCGGATAGGGGATAGACCGCATGAATTGGTCATTCATCATGAACAAGCGCGGGCGGGGACGCCCGCACTACAGCCGGCCGGGAGGCCGACGCTACAGCTTCATTCTTACGGGTCGGCGGAGTTGGTGGACGACGAGTCCAGCAGCAGCACTTCTCTGTCTTACAAAATGTCTTACAGCACAGAATCTTGATTTTGTTTGTCTTACGGAATGCCACGAGCCAACTACCCCCCTGATCATTTAATCTCAAAGGTTCCGTCCCAATGCCCAATGCCGCCGCCCAAGCCCGCTACCCGCTTACTCAGGGTGTGAACCCGTGGCTGGTCACCGTTTCGGTGATGCTGCCGACATTCATGGAGGTGCTGGACACTGCCATCGCATCCGTTGCGTTGCCGTACATTGCCGGCTCGCTTTCGGCCTCGAACTCCGAGGCGACCTGGGTTCTGACCAGCTATCTGGTGGCGAACGCGGTAATTTTGCCGGCCTCGAACTGGTTTGCCCGCCGCTTTGGGCGCAAGCGTTTTTTGCTGACCTGCGTAATTCTCTTCACCATTGCCTCGTTTTTCTGCGGCGCTGCGCCCTCGCTGGGGATCATATTGCTGGCCAGGGTCTTGCAGGGCGCAGGAGGAGGGGCGCTGCAGCCGCTCTCGCAATCGATCCTGCTGGAGAGCTTTCCTATTCAGAAGCGCTCGATGTCGATGGCCGCCTATGGCCTGGGGATTGTGATGGCCCCGGTGATCGGCCCCACGCTGGGCGGCTGGCTCACCGATACATTCAGTTGGCGCTACGCTTTTTACATCAACATTCCCGTGGGCATTCTGGCGGTGGTGCTCATCAGCCGTTTTGTTCACGACCCGCCCTACATCAAGAACGCCAAGGTCGGCGCCTTCGACAACATCGGCTTTGGTCTGCTGATGGTCTGGACCGGCTGCCTGCAGATTGTTCTGGACAAGGGCCAGGAGGATGACTGGTTTGGCGCCGCCTGGGTGCGCTGGGCGGTGGCCGCGCTAGTGACTTCACTCGCGCTTTGGATCTGGCATTCCTGGACTCATCCCAAAGGCCTGGTTGATCTGCACGTCCTGAAGGACCGCAACTTCCGCACCGGATGTTTTCTCATTGCCATGCTGGGAATGTGCATCTATATCACCATCGCGATCCTGCCGCTCTATTTTCAGGAGGTGCTGGGCTACACGGCTTTTACTGCCGGGCTGGTGGTCTTCCCGCGTGGTGTCGGCTCGTTTATCGGCTCGCCGGTGATTGGCATTCTTGGCTCGCGGATTGATAACCGCAAGCTGCTCTGCGCTGGATTTCTGGGCTTTGGCGTCTGCTCGCTGATCTTCAGCATGATCAATCTCGACATCGGCCCGTACACGCTGCTGATTCCCATTACGCTTACCGGCTTTGCGCTGAGCTTTGTCTTTGTGCCTATGGCCACCATGATGATGGCCACGATTCCCAACAAGGAGATGGGTAACGCCACCGGGCTGTCGAATATGCTGCGCAACATCGGCGGGTCGATTGGAATTTCGATGGCCACGACGGCCTTGATTCGCCGCGCCGCGCTGCACCAGACCGAGATCGGCGCGCATCTCGGCACGTCGAATATGGTCTTGCAGCAGAAATCGAAGTTAATTGCCGCATATCTCGGACATCACCTTGGCCCCACCGCTGGACAACCAGGCTCGATGGGCCTGATCTACGGTCTGATGGAGCAGCAATCTGCGCTGATGGCCTATGTGGATGTCTTCCGCTGGACTGCGCTTCTGGCTTTCTTCTGCGCCGCAACGGCGTGGCTCTTCAAGAAGCCCACCCAGCACGCTGCCCCGCCGCCGGGGATGCACTGAGATGCTCAACCGGAACAAACTGCAGAAGCGCTTACTCCATTGCTATTTATTCAAGTAGCAGAGCATCTGAATTGTTCCGGAAAAAAGTTGTCATAACTTCATGACTATAACTATGCTAACTGCCGGGATGAATCCTTCTCTCCCAAAAGAATGATAGCGGGAACAATCCACAGGCCCCCGGCCAGTGCGAGGGCGACTCCCAGGGAGGTTACAAGTCCCATCTCGGCGAGCGGTGAAAATGTGGAGGCCATGAGCGCGCCAAAGCCGATAATAGTCGTTAAATTGGATTGAATCAGCGCCGCGCCGGAGGCCTTTGCGATAACAAGAATGCTGTTACTCTTGTCTTCCAGATAGCGGCGAACCAAGTGGATACTATTATCAATTCCAATACCGATGATAAGTGGAATAGCGGTAATCGACATGAAGCTGAATTGGTGTCCCGCCAGCCGCAATAATCCGAAAGTTACGATGATGGCGAATACGATCGGCATTAACACAAGCAGTGAGATGCGAATGTTCCTGAAGCAGAGATAGACGATCAGCGCAATAGCCAGAGCCGTCCACACCAAAGCTCTGCGGCTGTCTTGAAGAATTCGGCTCTGCATATCGCGGTTGATCTTCGCGAATGAAAAATCCACGACGGGGCCATATTGATGCCGCCACGAGTCCAATACCGAGTCAGGAATAACCTGAGTGTCTGTGGGATTCATAGCGTAATAGGCGATTGCGGCAACGTAGCTGCCGTCCTTGGTTCTGGAGATGCTGTTATCGAGCAACCCAGGCGGCAGAAACTCGGTAGCCGTTTCCAGTGTGACAGGATCAACGCCCTGACCCAGCTTTCGCAGCCGGTCAATATAGGGCTGATGCGGCGCTATCTGAAAACCGTTTTCGCGCAGCGCGTCTTCCAAAGCACGAGCGGAGGCGGCGTAGTCGATGTTAGCTAGCGCGGCAGCCCGCTGTTTCTGCGTGTCGGCGGAGGGCAACAAGTTAGTGGGAGAGAAGACGGATTTAATAGCGCCGCGTTGCTGATAGGTTTCCAGGCCGGCCGTCAGTTGTTCAGCCCTGCGCAAGACCTCCTGCTGGTTGCCGGCGATCAGAAACAAGTTAGGGCTGCCCTCGATGCCAAATCTGGCGGAAAGGCGATTCTGAGCGAGAACGGCGGGGTTATCAGCGCCGCCTGCTATCTCGAAGCGTCCGCCAAGTTTGATTTGCGAAAGCATTAGCAAGGAGATCAGGAAAACTCCCAATGAAAATGCAACGACGAGTCGCGCATGACGACCCACAAAGTCAACGGACTTTCGCGCTAACAAGGGAAGGAATCGGAAGGTGATGGTCTCGGGCGCGCGCGGCTTGGAATACCGCACCCATAACTGCATCAGGGCGGGAACGGTCAGCAGCGTGTGGAACATCATCATGAACATTCCGACCGTGAGGATAAAGCCGAACTCAGCCAGCGCCTTGAAGCCAGATGCGGCTAATGCTGCGGTGGATGTTGCCGCAGTAACTATGCAAAGAACTATACTGACTCCGGTAGTTTCATAGGTGCGCAGAACGGCGTCTTTCAACGATCCGCCCTTGGCCCATTCCTGCGGAGTGCGGTTGAAGAAATGCACAACTTGGTCATCACCGAGCCCCGCCAAAATCGCAATAAAGGAGAGGCTGATAAGGTTGACTTCTCCCGGATAGAAACTAGCAACGCCCGTGGTCCACAGGATGCCCAAGCTGGTTGGCAACAGCGACAAGAGCAGCATGGGAATTCGCGGATAAACTAACAGACACAAAACCAGATTGCCGATGATCGAAATCAGAGAGACGCGGCGAACATTGCTTTCGATGAATTTGTGGTCCTGCTCCGCGTAAACGTAAGCGCCGGCCTGAGTGGCTCGCACGCCGGAATCGCGAAGGTCAGCTTCGGCGGAAATCGACTGAATGTGCTCTCGCGTCCAGCGCACTGTTTGCTCGGCGAATTGGTAGTCCACTGCCGACTTGTTAGGCTCGGCAATAATCAGCAGAGCCCTGTGGTCTTTGCTGAAGAAGCGGTTTCCACTTCCCCATGTAAGATCGAAACTGGAGAACTGCGAAAACCCCTGGCTGTTTTTTGCCGCCACTCCCATGAGTCCTAGCGGGTCTGCGACAAAGTAACCGGCGCCTAAAGTGGAAAATGGCGTAACTAACTCAGTCGCCGAGCGGCGGATGGCAAGATGAATTTGCTTGGGATCCAGTCGCTGTCGGAACTCTTCGCTTTGGCCGGGCTGTGCGAAGGCCGGAAAGTTCCACGTAAAGAACCGCACGAAGTTGAGCAGTTCTTCTTCCTGCAAGCCGCAGCGCGCCTGCTTGAAGAGTCCGCTGGAGTGCATATCAGCGGTGAGACGATCGGCCATCTCTTCCATCTCATCGGTCGAGTCGGCCCCGTTCTCCGGTGCTTCAACCAGCACGAAGAGCTGGTTGCCATAACCTAGCTCTTTGCCTAACTGGCTCGCGGCCTGCCATTGCGGGTCGTGATTGCCAAACATATCAGTCAGGTCAGTGCCGGTGCGCAAGTTATGAATATTGGCGTAGAGAAACAAAGTCATGGCCAGAGTAAGGCCAGTCACCATTCCGGGATGACCTATAACCAGACGGCCTACCAGGCGCATGAAACGGACCATCATAGAGCAGGCTCCGCCGAGGATTTGTTCGCAACGAAGAGAATGTGAGCCAGCGGCAGCCGGTTCGTGAAGCGACGTGACTCGACCTTCATTCCAGCGGCTTCCAGTACATTCTGATACTGCTCGGGAGCGAGCATCAAGGGCTTCATTCCCGCGTGCTCACAGGAGAACAGGAGGTTGTCGAAGGCCATCGTGATGATGGACCATAAGCCCCGCCTGCAATCATGGACGCGAAAGATCAGCCTTCCATTTGGAGTTAGAGCTGAACAACATCTTTGCAGCAAGGCCAGTTGCTCCTCCGCGGAAAGATACTGCAAGACATCCAGAATAAGAATCAGTCCGGCCAGCGGTAACTCGAAGGCACGCACGTCCGCGACGCTCATCTCTGCGTTCAGAGTGCGGAAGGCCTGGCGAGCAACTGCGATCCTGTGCTCGTTCAAGTCGCATCCAACCAATCGACGGCTGCTATCGCTGCCGGCTGCAAAACAGATAGCAATGCCGTGGCCGCAGCCTAGGTCGACGATCGTTCCTGACCCCAGGTCTTCGGCAGCAAGCAAACCGAAGATTCGATCCAGCCTAAGCTTCCAGCGCACGAACCCGCGATCAAACCACGGGCAATGTGCAAAGGTCTGATTCACAAATCGGATACGGACTCGCAGTTCCGAATTGCTATTTGACTTACAATGAACTATTACAGCAGTAATAGCTGCGCCAAGGATTCCGATAATTATACCCAACACTAAACTTCCCACGACAAAGGAAATGAATTCTTCTTTCAGATGCGCTCGGGTCAAAGCAGCAAGATTCCAGGGCTGAAATCTTCCGCTGCGGAGAAAACAACCGAGTTCCACCGAGGACGCAATAGTCGGAAGAAGAAACAAAGGATTATTGATAAAGGTACTGGCAAGTGTGAGTGGCTTGTTCAGCCGGAAGAGCAAAGCCAGTCCTAATGCGACGATGGTCTGAAGCCCATAGATAGGAACAATGCCGATGAATAATCCCAGAAACACGGCTGCGGCAGCCCGTCCCGGATCAAGCTTTTCAGTCAGCAAGGTGGTGGCGAACTGCCGAATTCGAGTTTGAAATCTTCCTAACACTTAGTGGCCTCTTCGTTCATCAGCATTTTCATTTGGGGGACACCACCGATAACTCGCCGCTGGCTACGATTTCCCCGTCCACGCGCACCGTTCCGCTGATGCATATCATCTGCCCGGCGCTAGTAATCTTAGTGGTTTCGACGCGCAATTGCTGTCCCGGAGTTACTGGCTTAAGAAACTTAAAACGGTTTACGGACGCAAGCAGAGCAACCCCCATGGCACCTTGCGGAACGGACGAACCCAGCATGACACCGGCCGTTTGCGCGACGGCTTCGATGATTAGAACACCGGGCAAGATAGGCTTGGCGGGGAAATGTCCTGCAAAGATCGGGTCTGCCGGGTCAACGAACTTTACGGCGACGCAGCGAAGCCCTGGATCAAGCTCTTCGACTCGGTCAATCCACAAGAATGGAAAGCGATGAGGAATCATCGTCTCGATTTCATTTCGTTCGATCAATTTGGTTTTATCACCTCAAAGGTGCCTGCCGGAATTTTTGCGTTTACCGATGTAACATCGATAGTAAAGACACTGTTTACGCCGCTTTTGCCGTCAACCTCCAGCGACCGGGGCAAATAATCCTGCTTGCTCAGCTTGACTACCATGTAATTCAGCCGGCGGCGAAAAACATCCGTTCGGGGGACGAGTTTCATTTCATAATCCTTACTGTCCTCTTTCACGGTGATGGTAAATTGTTTTTTCAGATTCACAATGGAATTATCCTGGCTGAAAGTGGATTGCGCGCGGCGAACGCTGCTACCAACTTCCATAACCTCGGTATTGTGGCCAGTCGTAACATTGAGATATCCGTTGTTGTAGCGAATGCGGATAGGGTTTGGCTCAGAATACTCCAGTGCAAATAAAGTGGCGCCCTGGGAGCAAAACTTGCCGTGAAGCACCATCGGCCTCACCATCAAGCGAGAGGTGCGTGTTTCGGTGACGTTACCGCAGCCGGTCATGAACTTCTTCTGAGCCTGCTGAACGCCCGTCCAAATGCGCGTCAATGGATCGTCGGTTTGTGCAGCCATCATTGCGGGGAAAATCAGTAACGCAACGAGGAAGCGTAGCTTGAAGCGCAGAATCATATCATGCTCCCAAAAAGCGAAATGCCAGCGACCACAGGCAGATACGCACCGTGTCTCGCACGGGCTTCATCTTGGAGCGCGCCTGGCCATTGTCATAGACCATGCGAATGGGAGCGTGTGCGATGGTGCAGCCGGAGCGGGCCATTTTGATCAACACTTCCATCTCGAATTCGTAGCGTTGGCTGCGCAGCGCTGCGGCACAAAGTTTGTCTAGCCGGAATAACCGGAAGCCGGATTGGCTGTCTCTGATTTCGCGGCCGATAAGGGCCGAGGTCAGACGGCTGCCAATGGTGTTGGAGTAATAGCGCGCGCGAGGCATACGGAAACGCGCGAAGGTACGCGTTCCGATAACAAGGTCCACTCCCGTCTCTTCGGCAACACGAAGCATCACAGGTATGTCTTCCGGCTGATGCTGTCCATCGCCATCCAAAGTTATTACGTGAGTGAAGTTTTCCGCGCGCGCAAAGGATATACCGCTGCGCAGAGCAGCTCCCTTGCCCTTATTATTTGGCGAGGCCAAACAAACAGCTCCGGCCGCCCGTGCAATATCCGCAGTTCCATCAGTGGAACCGTCGTCAATCACCACGATCTTCTCAACATACGGCATAGCACCGGCAATCACCTTGGCGATGCTAGTGGCTTCATTGAACGCCGGAATCAGTGCGCAGGTTCGCATGGCTTGGATTCCAGTGTAGTGCAACCAGCATCCTCACGGGAGCCGGCAAGTACGAATTTTAGCCCACGCCCCCTCAACTCATCAATGATTCCGGGCAAAGCCTCAAGCATGACATTCGTTCCCGAGGGCAAGCGATCGTGCAGCAAGATGATGTCTCCTCCGGTCACTCTTTTCAGGATGCGGCGGGAAAGACAGCCAGGGTCTTCGATCAACGTATCGAAGGTGCGAATACTCCAGGAGATATATTCCAGCCCCGCCTGCTTGAGATAAGGTCCCAAGAGGGGATGGCGCAAACCAACTGGTGAACGGAAACAGCGCGGCCGGAAACCGCAAATACGGCGAATGCTTTCAGCGCCGAGCTCGATCTCGGCTCGCAGGTGCCTGGGTGTCAAAAAACAGAATAAATGCTGGTGGGACCAAGTATGGTTTGCTATCAGATGCCCTTCGTCCCAGGCGCGACGCACAATCTCGGGATACATTTCGGCGCGTTTTCCAACCACAAAAAACGTTGCCCGCACATTCTTTTCCCGGAGCAAATCGAGCAGTTTGGGCGTGTCAATGGGGTTGGGACCATCGTCAAAGGTCAAGGCCACACAATCCGCATTCTCGACCCGCGAGCGGTTGGTGACAAGCCATTGGTTCCGCGGATGAAAAAGCAGGTAAAGCATGACCGCCATGCTGGTGGTGTAAATAAAGCACACCATGACCAAGCGGGAAAGCGTAAATGGAAACAGCAAGGCAAGTGCGGCGTTAGGCGCAAAAAACAACAAGCAGAAAATCGCAGATCGCGCCATCGCCATATTGATCAATCCAAGCCGGGAACAAATCCTCACGCTACAATAGTCATATTTTAGCACCGGAATTCCGTGACGCGAGCAACCATAACCCGCTACTCCCGCATGGCGAAATAATCTATTCTTGCGAAATGGCTTTACGAGGAGTCCAAGCACAACCTAATCTTGAGGTGGTTACCCGTTGAAGGTTACGCGCCGGCCCGTGGCGCGTTATTATGAATTCTGCTATGCGGCTCAGCGCGCTGGACGCGGTGGAAGCGCGGGCTTACCTTATGGAGTGCGGTCTTCAAAAGGACACGCGGTTAGGCATACGATGGCTGCTTCATGGTGGGACGAAGTTCATTGGGCCATGTGGCGGATCGCTGATCGTCCGGACCTGCTTGCGATCATCCATGCGGCGCGGCACATCGCTCGCGAGGTCATTATTCCGAAGTTGCCTGCGTGCGCGCGCTCCAGCTGCGAATGGACTGCGGAGAAGCAGCGTATCCTTGCCTCTCTGGATGAGAGCGGCATGACATCTATTCTTTCGACTGTTCGCCAGGGTATTGCCATGCCTTTGGCATCGGCGATCTTTGAGTTAGCCTGGGTGGACGGCGGAGCTGCAACATTAAGTCTGTCTGGAAGCCTTGCTCAAATGCCAATTCTCGATTTTGGCACGAAGAAGCAGCAAGACCGGTTCCTTGGCAATGCGGACCGACGGCATGGGGCACTGTGCCTGACTGAGCCAATTCCCGGAGCGGGCGCCGACGCAATGTTTCTCAGTGGACGCTTTCATGTTACCGATGACGTTACGGCAAGCGAGCCAATTCTAGAGATTCACAAGCGGGGGCGTTTCATCAGCCACATGGACTTCGCGGATTTTGCGGTGGTAGCCGTGCAAGGGTGCGGCGACCGCGCGCGGGGCAGTTGTCTGGTGATTCTCGAACCGGGAGATACAGGCGAGTTTGATCGGGGTTCGCGAGTTCGCAAGCTGGGACATCAGTTAGCGTCAACAACGAATCCAGTCTTCGAAATGAGGGTGCCAGCTTCTCGCATTGTTGGCGGCTACACGGCGGACAACGGCATAGTGGTTCCTAACTATGACCATCGGCGTTTGCTGGAACCCGCATTCCGTAGGACCCGCGCCATCATGAGCCTCATGACGGCTTCCAAGTTACTCTCGATTGTAGAACCTTTAGTCAATTCCGCTTGCCAGACTGCTGACCTGCCGGAGTTCTGGGAGCGGATGGTGGACTTATGGGCGGCTGGTGAGGCAGCGTCATCATTGGGTTATTCAGCAGCGCGCCTTTGCGACGAAATGGACGGGTTGGATAATCCTCAAGATGAAGTTACTCGTGGAGCCGCCGTCCTATCTCCGGCAGCGAAGCTTTTCAGTTCGAACAGCGCTACGGAAATGCTTCAGAGTATGTTGTCATTTGGGGATTGCGGGACGATAAACGGCGGTTCAGTCAGCATACACAAGAAGCTTATGGACGCGCAGATCGAGGCGCTCTACATGGGGCCTGAATCGCTTCAGCGCCGTCTGGTTTCCGCGGCCATGATTGACTGCGAGTTTCTTAATATGTTTCAAGTGTGGACTGAGGAATTAGAGAGGACTGCACGGCGTCTTCCATGGACAAGCATTCGCAGTCTAATAGCAGGGATGCGGCTTTGGCATTGGACATTGCTCCAGTTACGGAAGCAAACGGATTCACACGGAGCGAAGCTCTTTTGCGATGCACGTCAAGGCGTGACCTTTCCCATGGCAGACGCCTTGTGCCAGTTACTTGCTGCACGCTCCCTAACAATGGATTTGCTAGAGTTGGAGAAGCGCGACCATCAATGTGCAAAAGCTACTTCCGTGCCATCCGTGTTATGCGATCTGAGTACTATTGTGTCTATTCGAGCTGCTGGGTCAGTGGAACAAACCAGTGTTGCACTCTTGCTTGGATACGACGGAAGGTTCCCCGTCTCAGTGGACACAAGAAGTGACTTTGATAAGCTGCGAAACCAGCTCGAGATAAACCTGCACGGAGTTATGGCAGCACGTGATCGTGTCGTGCGGTTCCTTTTAGCGAAACGCGAGGACTAGACGGGTTCAGCAGCCTCTTCGCGTAATCTTCTCTCATATCCGGTTAGTTGAGATTCGATCTCCCCTTCGATTTTCTTTCGGTGCAGCAGATCTTCCCGGTAACGCTTCAGAAAGTAGTCTATGGTTTCAACGCGGAGCTTGATGGAATTGGCTGGCCGGTTCTCATCCATATCCTTGAAGGAAAAATATGGTGTGCCAGAGCGTTCAATAATTTGTTCAATTGCGCTATAAATGGGCGCGTCGTGGCCGCATTTGAAGCTGGATATCTCCACTGCCACCAGGTTCGGGTGCCGAGCTGTGAATTTGGCTGCCCAGAGTTTATGGTTGGAACTAGCGGAAAAAGCTGTCTTCCAGACATCGGAGATATCAAGCGGGTGGCTGATTACACCCGCTCGCACCTCGTCACCGAAGAGCCGTTCGAGCAGATCATCGTCCAGCGGCAACGTGCTTTGCGAAAAAATCGGGTAGCCCAGCTTCTGAAACTGCTCCATGATTCCATGATTAATGCCGGAATCGTGGTGATAAGGCCGTCCCAGCATGACAATGCCTAACTTGTGCTGCGATTCGAGTTGGTCGAGGGCTTCGCGTGAGCGGCGGCGAATACTGGATTCAAACTCGCCTAACTCCCGGTAGCCTATCTCGATGGCGCGCAGATTCTCTTCCTCTGTGAGGCCTAGAATGGGCGCCCACGCCTGAAACATCTGGCGCGCAAAGAGCTTTCGCTCCGATAAATTGACTAGAGGATGCACGTACTGGATGCCACGCTCGGCGAATAGGTCTGTCTCTTTTGTATAAGCCGCTTCGACGGTCTCCGGTGTTATAGAGGCTGTAGGACAGGCATTCGTTGCACGAACATTTACCAGCGGGGAGGCCAGCACATCGAACATAGGGAAGAATATCGCGTGCAGCGGCTTGTGTTGATGCTGTTTGAATAGCAGGTTGTGGACGTGCGCGATGGCAATCTTTGACGGATAACATGGATCGATTGAGCCGCGGCTTGATCCGGCGCGATATAACTCCCCGGTTGTAAAATCAGAATAGACAATATTCTCCGCTAAAACACCCAGGCTTTCCAGATATGCACTAAAAAGTGGTGCGTAGGCATACATATTCAGGACGCGAGGAATGCCAACGCGCAACAGGGCGCGTCTTTTCATCAGCGAAATGCGGTTGCGACCGGCGGGAGTCCAGGTGCGTGCTGGAATTGAATCTGCGATGCTTTTCGGTTTGCGCGAAAGCCACACTTCGTTCGCCGCTATCTCTACAAGGTTTGGGTTGGCGGCCTTGGTCTCATCAAGTAATGCTTGAATGCCGCGCATGGTTACAACGTCTTCCACTGCGCCCTTTTCGCAGTTAGCTACGATAATGCGCTGCTCTCCCGCTGCGAGAGTAACTTTGCTGCGGAAGGTCTGCGACGCACAGCCTTCCACTGCCGCGGTTTGGACATCGAGAAAAGTCCGCTGACAGGCATTCTTGCAAAAGTGACAGCGCGTCTCTTCACTGTGAGTCGTGCGGTAACGGATGTTAGCTACGGCGTCCATACCTATGAAGGAGGTTGAGTGGCCTTGTTTCCACAACCGGATAGCTTCAATCGCAGCGCCGATCGCTCCAGATTCGCCGCAATGGGGATGAACAACAATCTCCGGCTCTTTGCCTGTGGAGCGGAAACTGGCGCGCAGAAAGTCAACCTCCGCCTTCACGGCCGCGAGATTATTCTGCGTGCCGCCCTGGAGAATAAATCGCGTGCCCAGAGCGGCGAGGCTTGGCACCTTGGCAACATGCAGAAAAACATTCCTGGGCAGCACCGTCGCCAACCCGGCGAGAATTTCTTCCGCGCGCCAGCCCTGGCGCTGAAAGTTGACAATGTCTGTCTGTAGAAATACTGCACAGCCGTAACCGAAGACAGGCATCGAGTCGGCGTTGAAGGCAGCGTCAGCATAGTTCTCAACGGGGATACCAAAGCCTTCAGCAGTGGATTGCAGAAAATAACCGTTACCCGCTGAACACTGCGTGTTAAGCTTGAAGTCTTTGACTCGTCCATTGCTGAGGATGATGAGTTTTATATCCTGTCCGCCTACGTCAACGATTACTTGCGGGTCAGAGAAGAAATGCATAGCCGACTCAGTGTGTGCTACGGTTTCGACCAAAGCTACGTCGGCTTGCAATACTTTTTGCAGGATGTCTTTGGCGTAGCCCGTCGTGCCAACGCCTATAACTGACAGTGCCGCACCTTGGGCTTCTACCTGCCGGCGTAGATTGCCAAAGATTTCAATTGTATCTTGAATAGGGTTGCCGTTCGAAAGCTGGTAGGCTTTTGCAAGAACGTCGCCGTACTCTGACAGGAGCACAGCTTTGGTGGAAGTTGAACCGCCATCAAGGCCGATGAAAGCCTGGACTCGCTCACCGGATTGGAAGGCAGCCGGGATGAATTCAGGCCGCGAGTACCGGGCTTTAAACTCCTGTAACTCCTCCTTTGAGTTACTCAATCCGCTATTGACGGAAGCGGCTTGCCGCATTCTACGTCCCTCAAGAACATAGTGCTCAAGACACTCTGTCCCCAGATACTGTCCAATCTCCGATTCTTCTCCTTTGCCAAATTCAATCGCGCCGATGGCGGCAAAATACAGCGCATTATCAGGGGTCTTGATCATCTCCTCTGGAGTTTGTCCTACGGCCAGTTCAATTCCTCGCTCTTTCCACAGCAGAGGAATGTGGTGCTGCCATGCCTCTCTCATGCCGCGAATGAAAGTGTTCGGTCCGCCCAGCAAGAGTACATCCGGCCGTAGAGTATGTCCGCGCGTGAGCACAGTAAGGTTCTGCAAAACAATGGCGTCGAAGAGCGAGGCCATCAGTTCTTCAGCCGGAAGGCCCTGCTTCTGCAAGCCGTTGATGTCAGTCTCGGCAAAGACGCCGCACTTACCCGCGACGGGATGCACCTTGATTCCGTTGAAAGCCAGATTACATAGCTCGTCGGATGGTATCTTCAGTTTGGCGTTAATCTTGTCGATGACCGAGCCAGTGCCTCCCGCACACTTGTCGTTCATCGAGGGAATCTTCTTCCGGCGTCCATTTCTGCCATTCTCTTTGAAGATGATGACCTTGGCGTCTTGACCACCTAACTCGATGACTGAGTTGACTTCGGGATGAAGCTTCTCCACGGCGAGTGCAACCGCATTTACCTCCTGCACAAACTTCGCGCCAATAAAATCGCTGAGAGCACTGCCGCCGGAACCGGTAATGAAGATACGGCAATTGCCAGGGGCCATGCCAGTTTCGATTTCCATGCGATGAAGAAATTCAAACAGTTTCTCCGCTTGGCGCGTTTCATGACGCTGGTAGTCGCGCCAGAGAATGCGGCCGCTGCTCTCTTCAATGACCAGCGCCTTGACGGTAGTTGACCCAACGTCAAGGCCCGCATAATAGCGAATGCCCGCGTCGCTTGGACGTATCTCGTCGGGCTCCGGCAGGTCATCAGTTACGCGCACGCGTTGTACAGTCTTATCCAGAAGATCTCCAGTTCATATCTCGTCCGATAGGACGGCCAGACGGGCTTTTCCATCAATAAGTTTGCCCACGTGCAAAACAAAATTTGCGGCCACCCCGGCGATTCCCCGGCGGTGCGGAATCGGATAGAACGGGCTCCTCAATTGCCGATGTCTCGCGGCATAGCTCTGAATCTCATCGAGTCTCTTGCCGGTGGAAGCCAGTGCATATTCGAACTCTGCCTTGGCCTTGATCTTCGCTTCGCCCAGCGCCATCTGCACACGGCTATGCGCATTGATCTCTCCTTCGCCCGACGTTTCAATGGGCAAAAAGATCATATCCGGAAAGCGATTCACCACAGCCGATTGCACTCCATCGGATTGTGAAGAGGGCATGCAACCAAATGGCTTCAGAGCCAGTACCATGTGACATAGCCCGTGCGTGGTGTAATACACGTTCTTGGCAACCTCCAGATGTCCTTCGCCGCCGCGAGCCAGTGAATGATAGAAGGGATGCGCCATACTTGCCAGTTCGCGCTGTGGAACAAGACACGGCGTAATTCCCCCCAAATGGCGGGCAGTGCGTGCATAAAGACGGTTCCAGATTCCTTCGCTCATCCTCAACAACAGCCATTTCTTACGAAACTTCCAGTCGTTCGCAAGATGCTTCTTCAACTCCCACCAGCGCGCGTCAGGGTAGGGAATATCAATGCCCTTCTTCACTTCCGACCCGGCACGAGACTGATGCAGAAGATAGGTTATCCACCCACTGATTGGATCGACCCACACCTGCGCACCTTCCTCTTCGAGAAAGGCAAACATATTGAAGTTACCGTCTCCTTCTGTAAGTTGCGCCCAGAATTCGCCAACAATCTTGACCACCGGCTTTACGCGGGTATGATCCACTTCTATCACGTTCAAGCGCGTGCGTGCCTGGTGCATTTGTTTTGCAAACTCCTTGCCATAGATATGATCCAGAATCTTACCCAGAGTGTTGAGAGTGCCTTTGAGCCTCTGGTTACGAGCCGCGAGTCCGGAAATCCATCCGGGCGTATCTATGAGTACCTCGAAGCGCTTCCGTGTCTCCAGATATTCGCTGAGTTGACTTACTACTTCTTCGACAGCCTGGTTAGTTGCACCTGGAGTAACCTCGTAGGGACGAATCTGATGAACCATATCGTTGATAACATCGCCCAGGTTCAGCATATTTAGCGCGCCTAAGTTAAAATCCAAAGAAAAATCAAGACCGGGATTATCGGATGCTGTCTTGATCGCTTGGTCGGCTTGATAAAGCAGAATGCGGAAGTCTTCAAAGCCTGCATTGTCCAGTGCTAAGCGATACTCGGACTCATACATACCGAAGCGGCAAGGTCCGCAGGATCCCGCGGTAAAGAAGATGTACCTGTCTACAATCTCCCGGCGAGACAAACCTTGACTTTCCAGAGTCTGCAGAAACTTAATAAGATTCCCAATTGTAAAGTAAGTGGGATTGCACTGGCCGTTGTTGCCAAATTCCTTGCCGATCGTAAAAGCGGCCACGTCTGGGGTTGGTAACATCTGACAGCGATAGCCAGAGCCTTTAAGTATAGCTTCGATAAAACGTTCGTGTTTCCAGGTAAAGCCTCCAAACAGGATCGTCACCTGATCGCGTTCTTCCACAGTAAAGGGACGTTCCGCGGGGCGATGGAAGTGCTCGACGGGTTTCTCGAAGATACCCGCGGCCTGCAGTAGCCGCAATCTTTCCGCCGCCTTGCATCGGGCAATTGCATCCTCGGGAAGAGGCGAAGAAACGGCGGAGTTTAGGACGCTGTTCATCGGTTCAGAGCCTCTTTACGGCAGTATGCGATCATAACTTGAGGTCGGGACTTAACCCCAAAATGCGAGTCTGGCAAATACTATTACGGTGCGATTCGGAGAGTCGCATCCTGCGAGGCCAACGAAGATAGTATAAACCAACGCCGCAACGGTGCGGGCTGTCGTGGATTGGGCGTCTCCGCCACAGCATGACAACACCCACGCAAGCCTCACGAGCCATTGGGTCTGTTCCGCCTTTCAGCTTGATCGAAGCCTTTCGTTCTCGCTCCCGGCTGTCCTGAGTTCGGCCTTGACACAGCAATGTTCGCAACCTGTATAATTCATCCGTTCAGGAGGATAAGGCTTTTCGGGTCCACTGTTTCGCGAGCATCAGCAAACGAGAGGAGACTTGTAATGATTCTTGCTAAATGGCAACCGTGCGTTGTGTTCGCGTTATTGCTTTCCCTCTGTATGCCCCTTGCCTTGCGGGCGCAGTTGTCCAGGGAAGATCACAAAGCAGCCGAGAATCTGATCTCCGGCACATTGTATTTACGGATTCAGGCACCGCAAAAGTACGGCATGGGTATGTGGGCTCCCTATTCCGTATCGATGCTGGAGGCCTCGCCGACTGGAGTCAGCACCGAGCGCAAGCTGGCCGAACCACTCAAGCCCATCCCATGGAATGGCTATGGCCTCAAGCATGAAGAAGTCTACTGGGGATACCTGGCGAACACTCCCGTGGAACATTGCAGGCTGGTATCGGAGAGAAGCATTTTGGTGGTTTGGTGCGATCGGGTCTTTCCCAAGACAGATGTCTCAGTCGATTTTATCGACATCAAGTCTCTGGATGACTTTACCAAGGCTTTTAACCTGACGTTTTCAAAGGTCCCACTACAGGAAGCATATCTGGAGTGGCCGTCCGATGTGCGGGCGGGGGTTGCCGCGGGTAAACTTGTAGAGGGTATGACCGTGGAGCAGGCCAGAATCGTCGTTGGCGCTCCGCTGAGTGTCACCGCGGGTGAGGAGAATGGGGCAAAGACCGAGACATGGACACTCCGTCAGGACCCTGGTCAGGTGCTTGGATGGAATAAGAAGCATGGGGCATGGTTGGATGTGGCGAAGCAGACAGGCTTTCCTGCGAGCATAAGATTCAAGGATGGAAAGCTGCGTTTATCAAATGAGTCGAGTCCAGTGATCTCAGTAATTCCGACGCATTGAGTTTATCCGTCCATGCTCGGCAATAGAGGGATGCTTTAGCCTGAAACCAATGGATGCTTCGACGATCGACATCCGCGGCGAGAGGCAGAGGCATGGATAAGTTTTGGAAGCAGTTCGTTTCTTACCGAGACGGACACTAAGAAGTTCACACTCTAACATTGCAAGACAAAGGAGAGTTTTCATGAAGCGAATCACAATCATAGCGGCATTGCTGCTCGTCTGCATGGCGTTTCCGACCACATCATTTGCCAGCAAGGATCTTAAGAAGGAAACGGCCGTTGACATGACGAAGATGAATCGCGTCTTTGTTGGATGGGTGGACCTGGATCCAGACCAATGGGCTGCGCTCGACTATTCCACCAAGACTCAATGGACTGATCTTATTGTTTCTTTGAACGATGTGTTTGCCTCCCAGATGCAATCGACATACCTTTCCGGGCGGACTGTCATTACAGCTAAGAATAAAGAGGACGAGAACACCGCAGGGTGCGACCTCTACATCAAGTTCTCGGATGTCCATGTTGACAGAAGTATTTTCGGCATTAGTTTGTCGATCCACTTTATCGATCCGAAGACGAACACCGAAATTGCATCTGTTCCGGCTCACCTCTATTACGAGAAGAGATTATGGGAATTTCCGAAATATATGCGCGCTGCCTTGGAGGACGTGGGCAAGAGGGTGCAAGCGGAAGTAACAGAAGAGCGGCCGAATAAGTAATCGTCAATTTGGGAGTCACTGCTTAATAGAAAGTTATCGCAAGTCCACCTCCCTCGTGCGGAGCGAGGTGGACTTGCGATATTTGCACTCGAATTGTTTTTCGAAAGGGGCGTTGAGAATGAAGAAGTCTATGGGTGGTCTGTTTGTTGCTGGCTTGACACTTGTTATTGCAACCACTTTGCACGCGGGTTCGCTGGAGAATCAAGGCAAGACGTGGCTTGATGCGCAGAAAGATCCTCCAGCAATCGATGTCAACGGCACATGGAGTTCGGAGTTCGGCGACTTGTATCTAACCCAGTCCGCGGGAAGCCGGGACGTAAACGGAAACGGTGGCGGGTACGAACTCACAGGAGTAGTCAGCGGCAAGCGCCTATATCTGCTTTTCTCCAACCACCATGGCACCGTCGAATATTGCGCCGTCGAGAGTTCTGAGAGCGACAACCGATTGGCTGGAAGCTACTCAGACCGGCAGACTCGGCTGAGGTTAGGTATGGGGCTTTGCCAGCAAAAGAGCAGGGCTATGTTCATGAATAAGAAATAGGAATAGCATAGCATCCATGCGCGCATCCCAACCAAGCCAGATGATGGAGTCACATGACTCCAACACCTGGCGTGAGTATATGTCATTGTACTAGATTTGTTTTGAGAAAGGGGAATTAGGAATGAATAAGTCACTTTCCGTGGTGTTGGGGGTGGGCTTAGCGCTTGTTTTTGCGTCGGCTTTGTACGCGGGCACTCTGGAGAATCAAGGCAAGGCGTGGCTTGATGCACAGAAAGATCCTGCTGGCGTCAATGTGAGTGGAGCATGGAAATCGGATATCGCCGACGTGAAACTTGTCCAAGCTGCGGGAAGCCGGGACGTAACCGGCAGTGGTGTAAGCAACGAAGGCTATGAATACGATCTCAAAGGCGTAGTTAGTGGCAAGACCCTTTATCTGCTTTTTGTTAACCGCACTAGCACCGTGGATTATTGCATTGTCGCAAGCTCAGACAGCAGCAACATTTTGTCCGGATACTACCAAAACAAAATTTCGCGTTTAGCTTTTGGAAATGGTCTTTGCGACCCGCGGAAATACTCGTTAAAGTGGAGGAAGAAGTAGACGGAGCACAGTTGCTCTGTCACGAATCTCAGCCACGCCCGGTTGCGGAGCCACTTCATTACCGCTAGCGGGCGTTTATGCCTTTACGACTTTCTAGTTTGCCCGTACTCACAGCAGTCCATCCGCAATGATGATTCCGCGCGAAGATGCGGATGTCTCTGCTTCTTGGCGCGGAATCGGAAATTTAGATTGTGTTGGTTCTACGCTCCGCTCGAAATACGAGTCATGAGTTCCCTCCAGGAGAAAGGCAGCCGCTTTCTTAGCAAGCTCCATCTGGTATCGCGGAAAGGATCATCCTTGCTTCCATAGACAGGATGGTAAGTTTCGGTCCGTTGCCGTCCCGGGATTTCGATGCCAAAATTATTCAGTTGCAGGAACTGCCGCATCTGCAGCTTGTAGCGGCCTTCGACGCCAAAGAGAATCTCGAGCATCCTTTCGTTGCACCACACAATATAGCGCAGTCCAAACTCCCAGACGTATGTGTAATCCTTGAAATGCTTCCAGTCCGCCTTGGTGGCACGCCACATACCAATCATTTCACGGCGTACCATCCAACGGAGAAAATTGAGTTCCTCGGCTTTCAACGTTTTGGTGCGCACATTGCTGAAGTAACCGTCATACCAGCGGAAATCAGTTAAATTAACAATGCGCCCAGCCTCGATCAGTTCCTCGCGCAAGGGAGTCTTGGGATACGGCGTGATAATCTGATCCATGACTCCCGTGATTCCCATGTTCTTGGCGAACGAGTAGTTTTCGCGCAGGCTCTCCGCATCGTCCTCCGGCAGGCCATTGATAATTCCGGCGAAAACTATGATGTCTTCCTTCTGCAGGGCGGCCACGCCACGCCGAATAGTATCCAGTGTGTTGGGTTTCTTCATGGCCTTGAGATTCTTTGTGGAAGCATTTTCGATGCCTAGAAAGACAGAGACAATGCCAGCCTCGACCATCTTCTTGGCTATGTCAGGCCGGTGAGCAAAACCAATCGGGCTCGCCTGTGTGCTGAATATCATGTTTTTCAACTTCAGGCTGATGATTGCATCGCATAACTTCTCGAAGCGATCCATATCCAGGGTGATGTTATCGTCGGTGCAGGTAATGTGGCGCGCGCCGCGGCTGTAACAATCTTCGATGTCCGCCATAACTCGGTCCAGCGGGTAGACTCGAAACGAGCGTCCGTACATTTCGTGGATGCTGCAGAAGTTACACATATTCAGGCAGCCGCGCGATGTCTCGATGAGATCGGCGCGACGGAAATACATATGAAATCCCTTGACTATGCGTTTATTGCGGGCTGGAATCCTGATTCTGGACAAGTCCTCGAGGGGCCGCGCCGCATTGTGGCGGAACACTCCACCTTCTTTGTACGAAAGTCCGAGGATCTTATCCACTCCCTTCCCACTATTCTCAATGCTATCGAGCAGTTCTCCAAACGCAAAGTCTCCTTCTCCTCGCATCAGGAAATCCCACCAGACTGCGTCGGGACTTGCAGCAATGGTTTCCGCTTGCATAGTGGCATGGTATCCACCCAGCACTGTGCGAATCTTGCTATCGAATTTCTTGGTCAAGTAGGCCAGGCCGACCGTAGTCTCATATTGAAAGGTCATCGATGTGAAGCCCACAACGTCCGGCTTATACTTCTGCAGAGCTTCGAGAAAGCGTGGAACCATCCGACGGCGCCATACTATCGCGTCTGCTACCAAGACATCGTGGTTATCGATCTGGCCGGCAATTGTCGCCATTGCTAGGCTGGGCGGTTCCCACTGACTATGTGAAACCCATGCCGATACGGCGGGACTCTGGACTAGCAATGCTCTCATTTTGCCTCCATCGGATCTTGTCCAATTGGCTTGGCCGCCGTTCCGGCAGCGAGTTTTGTGCGCATCAGTTCTTCGATCCGATTCAGGGTATCCAAGCTATGCACGTCGATCTCTCTGGGCATGAACTCCACTTCAAAGCGTGATTCAAGAAACGACACAAGTGCGATCATCCCAATCGAGTCTATGATGCCGCCGGAGATAAGTGGCATCGAGTCAACGATGGTATCCGCTGGCGCATTAGGCAGAAAGTTCTCGGCTATGTACTTCCGAACTTCAGTCTTGATTTCCACTCTTCAGTCCTTCTGCAATTCTACCCAGAGCCAGATAGTCAATCTTGCCCCGGCTTCCTTTGGGGATAATATCCACAAACAGAATTTGGTCAGGCGCCATGTACGGAGGCAGTGTCCGCGAACAGTACGCTTTGGCTTCGACTAAGGTGAGGGCGCCTAAGGCGCGAAGCCTGACAAAGGCAGTGATGACAGTTCCGTTCCGCCCATCTTCAGCAGAAATCACCGCTACTTCCAGTATATCTTCATGGCGAGCCAGCGCAGCCTCAATTTCTCCTAGTTCTATGCGGAAACCGCGGCGTTTCACCTGTCGGTCGAGCCTCCCCAAGAACAAATAGCTGCCGTCAGCCGCACGAGAAACTCGGTCACCGGTGCGGTAATACTGTTCTCCATGCAACCATACGAAGGAGTTATTCGTCTCGTCGCGCCGGTTCCAGTACCCGCTCATCAGAGAATCGCCGCCCGCTAGAAGTTCATTGCTCTCGGGCTCAATCCTAACCTTAGCGTAAGGGCATGGATGGCCGATTGGAAGCGGCCGCGATCCGTCAAAGCCCGGAGGCACGCTGCACCACGTGACCACATTTGTCTCGGTTGGGCCGTAAAGGTTGGCGCAAACTGCCTCGGGGACTGCTGCCTGCAAGCGCGTCACGCCTGGGCCGGAAAAAACCTCACCGGCAAAAAGAATTACGCGGAGGTCAGGATACCTGTACTCTGCTAGCCGTCCCTCTTGTAACATACCGGTCAGAACTGATGGTACTGAGTACCAGCAGGTGATGCGAGACTGGCGCAAAAATCGGACCAGAAACCGTGGCATCCATGCGATTTCAACGGGAACGAGAACACAGGTCGCGCCACAAAGGGCCATATTGAAAATATCAAAGGTGGAAAGGTCAAAGCCCAGCGGCGACGGCGATGCGATGCGGTCCCGCGAAGTAATCTGAAACTCGCGCGCCGTCCATCTAACAAAAGCACTAACGGCGGTGTGCGAAAGGACGACACCCTTGGGCCGGCCCGTAGATCCGGAAGTAAACAAAATGAGCGCGGGATTGGCGGCATCTGTCGAGGGAAGAGAGACTATCTCTGCTCCAACCGATGACTCTACTTGCCAGGGGATGCACGCGCCGGTCTGGCGATTGGTTATGCGAGGCGGATTACTCTCTGCTTCAATCACCAGCCACGCAGAGCAGTCCTCCAAGACTGCTTCGATGCGTTCCATCGGCCACTTGGGATGGATGGGTACATAGATAGCTCCGGCAAGCAGGGATGCAAATACGGATATAATTGCATCGGTATTCTTTGGTAGTATCAATGCGATGCGATCCTGCTTTTGAACGCCGAGTTCGACAAACCGCGCCGCCAGCGCCGCCGCCTGCTCGAATAACTCTTTGAATGATGTGACTCGGTCTTCTTCAATGATGGCCGGGGCGTCTGGTGTGATGGTTGCGCTGCGCCGAAGCCATTCACCGAGAAGATTGTTTTCAGCTTCGGGCAAGTGTCACCCCCCATGTAAATCCGACACCAGCAGATGCGAACAGAAGTAATTGTCCAGGGAGAATCAGTCCATCGCGCTGCATATGGAGATAGTTGATTACCAGATCGCTGGCAAAAGTGTGGCCATACTCGGCCATGGGCGTTGGCGGCAGGCCGCCTTCGGGCAGCCCAACCATGCGGCGAAAGCCATCGCGGTCTCGATAACTGATATTGGAATAGATGAAATGATCTACATCGTTCATGCTCAAGCAAGACGCCGCCAAAACCTTGTTTGCCAAACGGAAGAGATTGAGATAGTAAATCGGCATTACTTTGTGTTCAATGCATAGAGCATCGGCCACAATCTGGATGTGTCCGTTGAACTGGGTCAAAGCAATGGCATTGTGCAGATGGCCGAGCGTCATCACCTCCACGCCGAGCAGCAGCGGGCCTTCCGTGCCTTGCCGGCGCAGGATCACGGCGCTGGCGGCATCGCCTTGCACGGTAACTGGAAGTAGCGAGCGATTATCCGGGGGCGCGGCATCGCCAGTCACCAGCAGAGCAGTCTGTACATTTTCATCGGTACTCATCCAGCCAAGCGCGGTCTTGATTGCCAGATGCAGTGCTCCGCAACCGCCGGATTTGAAACTTAGATTCAACGAGGCATCAGCACCAAGTTCAGCACTTAGTTTATGAGCAAAGGAAAGATACTTTGAGTTATCTCCGGGAAATGTGCTGTAATCCAGAATCATATCTATCTCGCGTGCCTTGATGCCGGCTTCCGCAATTGCCGTTGAAGCGGCCTCCAGCGCCAAGTCATACGGCTGCTTGACGCCGCATACGCGGACGCGGCTCAGCCCGAGGCCTTCCACTGCCTTTTGCCTTGCCAGTGGGCTTAAGGGCGCAAGCGTTGTCTCTACGCGAGTTCGTTCCCGCTCCAGAATCGCTTCCACCGTCTCACTTTCGGATGGGACGGCATACGCCGCGGATGCAATGCGCACATTCAAATTCAAGGTAACTCCAGATGGACCGCGGCAAAACCGCTTTGGCCCGATGTTGCTAACAGGAGAGCCTGCCCGCTGATTGGCCGGGTGCTCAATGCCAGAATCAAGTGAAGAAGAGCGCCACTTTCAGCCAAGCCAGCAGCGACGGTTTTCGGTGAGATGATAGAAGCATCAGGGCCAGAAATATCATGTGCCAGGTTAGTTAGTGGACTAATGGCGCAAGGCGCGCCGTTTCCTGCGCCGATGATAAGATTCGGAACCGTCCCGTCGAGCATCTTGCGGATGGTTTCAGCCGGCTCTCCTCCTGTTGCCCATCGGCCCGAGCGCAAATGAGCATAAGTTCGTGCTCCGTGCTTGCCAGCCGGCTCCAGCACCAATGCCGCTACACCTTCACTGGGAACGAAGCCGGCGGCTTCCGGCAAAGGCTCCGAGTTATAGCAGGCCGGCGATAGCAGACCCGCCGCCTCGTACCATCCATAAACAGATTGGGTAAGAGTATCTCCTGCAATCACAATGGCTAAGTCAGCCTGCCCATGTCGAATGAGTGAAGCGGCTTGAATCAGCGCGCTTTCCGCCGCAAAAGTTTTACTGTTGACCGTGAGATTCGCTCCACGCAGGCCGTGAAATAAGGCCACGTGCGCGGCTGGAGCATTAGTTAATGTCTCTGGGAAAGTAATAGGATCGGTTCCGGTCCAACCATTTACGGCTGCGCTTTGAAAGAAGGAATCAGTAAGTTCAACACAGCCGAATCCGGTAGCAAAGACCACTGCAACTCTGGAGCGGTCCATGCTGCCAAGGTCAATTCCGGCATCCTGAATGGCGAGTGAAGAAGCTACCAGCGCCCACGCCGACAGACTATCCAGACGCCTGGTTTTCAGTCCTGGAATTACGCTGGCAGGACGGAATGGCTCTACAAGAAAAGCTCGCCGCAACTCAGTGGTGTTCCATGCAGTGATAACTCCGGGCTGCAAGGAACGGGCCGGTATCAGCCCGGACAAAGGACCATATGGGCTGACGGAACCTATTCCAGTTATAACTGGGAAATTAATATTCATCGGCGGCCGCTCCCGAAGATGAGGGCCGCGTTGCTTCCGCCAAAGCCCGCGGAAACCGACATGGCCAGCGGCAGCGGCTGACGTCTGACTTCTCCACGGAGCCAGTCGATACCTTCGCTCTCAATGGGGTCTGTCAGCCGCAGCGTTGGGAACAGTGCTCCGCAGCGAATGGCAGTGATGGTGATGGCTGCTTCCAAGGCGCCGGCTGCCCCAAGGCAGTGGCCGAAATAAGACTTAGTCGAAGATACGGGAATAGGACGGCTGCGTCCGGAAAAAGCCGACTGATATGCGTTGGTTTCAGCAATATCATTCAAAGGAGTACCTGTGCCGTGGGCATTCACATAGCCGATATCATCGCTGCCGCACTCGGCCATCTCCATGGCGCGGCGAATGCACTCCGCCAAACCGATTCCGTCTTTCTGCGGCGCGGTGGGATGCGATGCGTCATTGGTCATCGCCCATCCGCGTAACACAGCAATAACATTGGCATGTCGTGCCGTAGCGCCGGCGAGTGTTTCCAGAACGAGAACCGCGGCTCCTTCTCCCAGATTCAGCCCTTTGCGATTCTGATCGAAGGGCCGGCAGGGGATTGGGTCCAAAGCCTGAAGAGAATTAAATCCGCTCAAGGTGAACGGGCACAACGCATCGCTTCCTCCTGCCAGAATCATCGGCGCGGCGCCGTCGAGCAGAAGATTGGCGCCCAGCGCAATAGCCATCGCGCCTGAAGCGCAAGCCACCGAAACAGCGCAGTTCGGTCCGTGAACTCCCAACTGCTCAACAACTGAAGAGGCAACACGCGAGACAGGATAGGAGGAGGCGCGCGCCAGCCCGCCGTGCCGGTACCATGCGGCTGAATCTCGTGCGATTTCCGGATCGATCTCAGATAAGCCAGCGACCGTACTGGCCATCACCACACCGCTCTCCCGGAATGCAAAACTCTCGCGATCCAATCCGGCGACTGCATCCTGAGCCGCCGCCGCTGCAAGACGATCCGTGCGTGAGTAATGGAAGAATGATCCCTCGACTAGGTTCGGTACTTCGCTGACAGGGGCCGTCGTAGCTTCAAAATCAGGAAACAAATCTGTGCTCGGCGTCAGGCAGCACTTGCCAGATAACATGCCTGCCTGCATGGCTTCGAGGCCGATGCCATAGGGACTGATAACGCCAATCCCAGTAACGACGATGGTTTTATTCGGATCAATCACTGGAATCAACCGGCCAGAAGTCAAAGAAATTCACCCATTGATCATAATGAACCGGCAAGGTTGTTTCAAGGAACCTGACGGCTTGCCGCAAACCGGCGCGCTGGCTAGCATCGCGGTCGCCAGAAGCTATGGGCAAGATTGGCTCGCCCATCAGCACGCGATAGCGCAGCCAGCCCTCGCGTATCACAAACCCGGGCAGCACCGGAGCGCCTGATACCTGCGAAAGTACGAATGGGCCAAGAGGAAAAACTGCCGGCTTGGAAAAGAATTGCACCTCGGCGCCCTGACGCCGATGATACACGCGGTCCCCCTGGATCGCCACGATCTCATTGCGTCGCAAGGCCTGCAAGAGTTCGATTGTGGCCCGTGCGCCATCTCTCAAGTCCACGATCTTGAGTCGCTCGTTTGCCATTTTGTCCCGCAGCATCTTCTCCGCCGGCTTGTCCTCAACCACCCGCGCCACGTTGACCGGCCGGCCATGCATTTCAAGCAGGCGTGACGCGAATTCCGGATTTCCCAGGTGAGCTGTCCACACTATCAGCCCGTTGCCGGCCTCCAGGCATTGGTCGATCATCGCGGCGCCACGATCCTTGTCCGTCAGCATCGAGAGCAGTTGCGCATGGCTAGCCTGCGGGACAAAGCAATAGGAGACCATCAGATCGCAGAACGAATAGAAGACCCGAAAGACCTTCCAATAAAGTGCCAGGCCGCGCTTGCCCGAGACGCAACGCAGATTGCGAGCCACTGCCTTGCGCTCGCGCTTCAAGATCAGAAAGAATACAAGCGCCGTTACCGCCGCCAAAGGGGGATGGACGAAGCGCGGCATCTTCGGCATGACCCAGAACAAGATCTGGAGAGCAGGTACATTGTGAAATCGATGTTCGTACCAGCGCATTAGTTACCACCAGCCGTCAATAACTCGCTGACGTTATGAAATACCTTTCTCTTTAATACCGAGTACATATGGAGAATATCCGTGTCACTGTATCCGATTAAGCGGAGTGTGGGAATCGCGCCATTAACAGCCGCGGGATTGCTCATTCCAAAGCGACGGTGATATTCAAGTTGAATGTCGCTCATCTCGTGCTTTGACAAGGTTGGAGTGCCCATCGGCATATCGTTGTAAGAAAACCGGCTGGTCATTCCCATTCTTTCCGGATCCCACCCTGCCTCAATCGCCTGCTGGTTGATATCGCAGCCGGGAAAGAAGCGCAAGCAAAAATGGTAGGGAAGCAGCGACGGCTTGGGCAATTCGCCCAGCCAGTCAAGAGTGCGCTGCGCCAACTCCCGAGTCTCGGTGGGGAAGCCATACATCGTCGATATATTCACGGCCACCTTCTTGCTCTGCGTATATGCGATGATGTGTTTCACCTTCTCCAGATCAAGATTCTTATTCACCAGGCTCTGAATTTCTTCCGTGGCCGACTCGACGGCGTAAGTGAACCACACAGCGCCAGCTTCGATCGCGCGATCCACAAATTCCTCGCTGGTAATATCGGCGCGCAAGCCATTCACAAAGTAAAACCGCACCTTGAGTCCCACTGCAAGGATCATGTCGAACAAGTCATATGCTCGCCGCAAATTAACATTGAAGATATCGTCAACAATATAGAAATCCCGTACTCCGTGCTTGTTATATAGCTCCGTGATCTCCTGGAAGATATTAGCGGCGCTCCGTAGCCGGATACCATTCCAATGGCTGAAACAATAGGTGCAATGATAGACGCAGCCTCGGCTGGTCAGCAGCACTCCTTGACGGCGATGGTTGTATGCGTAACTCAGTTGGCGCTGATACTCATCCAAATCAATCAAGTCATACGCGGGAAAGGGCAGGCTGTCAATATTTTCGACTTGCTGCTGATCTTCGTTTTCCACGATTCCATCGTCGGCCCTGTACAAGATTCCCCGAATCGAAGCAAGCGCCGCTCCAGAAAGAATGTGAGCGAAAACCTGCTCACCCTCCCCTTTTACGGCAATCTCCAACTCCGGCACTTCCTCGAAGAGCCGGTGCTTGTATGCCTTGACAATCGGCCCGCCCACGATGATTGCGGCATCGCTGTGAGCACGCGCCAAACCGGCGATCCGCTGGAGTTCTTCAAGAAAGAAGGCAATGGAGCGAATGCCGACAACATCCGGTTGAAACTCGTTCAGGATGCGAGTGAATCGCTCATCGTCAGGGCACGACAAGGAAGACTCAACAATGCGGAACTCAATCTCCGGCATGGCTGCCCGAGCATAAGACGCGAGATACATCAGGCCCAGCGGGGCCACATGCATCTCATAAGGCATGGTCGTCCCCACCCACTTATTCATGTTATTCGCTTCTACCAGCAATACACGAACGGGTTTTTTCTTATCGCAGGCCGGCATGGAGAAACCTCCTCATGGAGTGTGAGGTTAGGTCCGCGCCGCGATCTTGGCTTCTATAGTTGCCGCTAATTGATCGATGCTTCCCCATGCGTTTTCGTCGAACTCGCCTTCAACCAGCTTGATGCCGAAATGCCGCTCAATCTCAAGGATGAGCTGAAGGATATCGATCGAGTCGATCTCCAAATCGCCGCCAAGCAGTGGTTGATCGTCGCGCAACTCTTCCGGGGTCAAATCCCGGATTCGCAGGCTGCGAATAATGATCGTCTTTAGTTGTTCCTTAACGTTGGCCATGGCTCTAATGGCTCCAGTATAGCACTGAATCACCGCATCAGGCCAAGGGCCGCGGTCAAGCCCAGAAATCCGCGGCAAGTTAAGCCGACGGGGTCGAGAAGCACGATTCTGCCGTCGAGCAAATCGCGCACCGGCTGACCCCGGAAATATCCAATCTCCCGATAGTGGGCGACGAAATAAAGCACGCGCAGAGTGATTTTCCAGTCCATGGGTGCAAAAAACATTGGCGTGATGAGGGGCACGGCACGGCCCTCCTTGACCTCCGCCGCAAACTCCGCATAGCTGCGCGCCTGTGAGAGCGAGAGTACCGAACTGGCCAGCAGCAGGTGGCTGTCCCCGCCGCCGACCACCGGCTTGCGCACGGTCTGCGCCAACTGCAGAACGCGATCGTTTTCCTCCCGGCTGCGCATCCCGTTGTATTCGAGCGCGTGAATCGCCCAGCCGTATTGATGCAAAAGTTCTTCCGCTGGAATCTTCCGCACCCCGTCCTTGCCCCAGGGAACAAGAGGGTGGTTGAAGACTACCAGACAATCGCTGGCACGCAGAATTTCGAATAGATCGTTCAGCCGATTCGCGCGGGCTGCCGATTGAAGGCTGGCATGAATTTTCTGAAGGCCGGTCTCGGGCAACCCGGTAATTCCTAGATGAAAAAGATAGTCCTGAAAGCGAATGGAAAGCTCTTCGCCGAGAGGATTGCGGTGCGCATCTTCGGGCCGCTTGCTATTGAGTTCGACACTGCCGGCAACTTCGTCGTGGTCAGTAATTCCCACATGAATGCCGTCGAAACCAAGCGGCGCGGCGCTGGCCTGCTCCATCAGAAACACGTCCTCAACAGAATGCGGAGGCCGGTAGTAGATATCGGAATAATTCAGATCAGGAATATGCGCCAATCCGAAGGCTGATTGCAGAATTCCTCGAAATGGCCTCATGAACCATAACTTCACCACCTCATTCAGCGAGGATAATTTCTCAATCGAATGCTCGGTGTGATTGTGCGGTGAGACCGCAAAGCTGAACTCCCGCGCCGGTTGGGGACACGGGCGGTAAACATAATCCTTGATCGTCCAGCAACCGGAATCCCTCATCCCGCCATCCCTCTCCGTTGACCCAAGATTACATCAATCCGCCATCCACGGCGATTACTTGTCCGGTGATGTAACTTGCTTCAGGAGAAGCCAAAAACGCAACCAGCGAAGCAACCTCTTCCGGCCTGCCGAAGCGTCCCAGCGGTATTTCTGTGAGCAGCCGCTTCTCGTCTTTCTCGATGTATTTGGCGGACATGGGGCTGGGAATCACGCCTGGGCAAACGGCGTTGACGCGAATGTTGAATCGCCCGGCTTCGCGGGAGAGCGCCTTGGTGAAGGCGATCATGCCTCCTTTGGATGACGCATAGTTGCACTGGCCTGCCTGCCCGCGCACTCCGCTGGGCGAGACGATATTGCAGATGGTTCCGCTCTGCTGGCGCATCATGCCTAGAAAGGCCAGCCGCGAGCATAAGAAAGTGCTGCGCAGATTGGTGCTGATCACTTCGTCCCACTGCTCCTCGGACATGAAGGCCAGCAGTCCATCGCGATTGATTCCCGCGTTGTTCACCAGACAGTCCAGCGGGCCGAACCGCTGCTCGATGCGATCAAACATCGGCTTTACGCTCTCTTGGCGAGATAAGTCAGCTTCCACGGCCAGCGCTTCTCCACCCTCTGCGATCACGCTCTCTACAACCTTGTCAGCGGCGTCTTTCCCGTGATGATAGTGCGCGGCAACGCGGAATCCCGCGCTCCCCAGCGCCGCTGCGATGGCAGCGCCCAGAACCCCCGAGGAGCCAGTCACCAATGCTGTTTTCATTTCACTCATAAGCTCGATTAGTGCGCCGGCTTGAAGATCATGATAAGAAATCCCCAGCGCGAATTGTATCTTGGTATGTTGCCGTCCAGAGCGTAAGAAACTGTGCCTTGTATTAATGTGCCCATCGGCCCGGCCACGTTGAAGTTTGTCTCCAAGCCATCAAACTTGCGGAATTGGCTGGACTCGGAAAGGTTGCGTGCGCGCGCATAACTGTACATTCCCTCGACTTTGACAAAGTCCATCATGTTAAAGCCGTAGTGCGCGTTTCCCATCGCAATGGCGTCGAACGTATCTGTCCCGCTGGGTATGCCGTGCAGCCGCGCCTGAGAAAAGATGGACGGGAAGTAGCGAGAGAACCGGTCTAACTGGTCTCCACCATAATAAGAGAAGTCCCATCCGCCCTTGGTGAATTTCTTGAAGTAGTAATCCTTGTAGAAGTCCGCGTTGTAGAGTGTATAGGCGTCTTGCGGCGGTTGCGCTGTCGCGGAGCATCCGTCCATAATCAGCGGCTGGGTTGTACCTGTGCATCCGAACTGCCTCCAGGCAATGCGCTGGCCCCTTGTTCCCGAAGCGCTGAAGACATAGCCTTTGTCGGCGAACTTCAATTGAACGCCCGGCTGTAGAGTTACACCGTTGCGCGGAAGCACATATTCTTTGGAGGTATCGCTCGTGCCGCGATAGATGTTATACGAGAGGTAAGTCGATGCGGTCAGGCTCAGATGAGTCGTTGCCTGCCACGAACCTCGCAGCCCGGCATCTTGCTCCCACGCCCAAACCTCTCCACCCGTGTCTTCGGTATTGCCCGTGTAGGTACGGTATTCGCCGGGCAGCGCGGAGAGCGCCAAATCCCCCGCCAGGCGGTACTTGGTTCCATATTGCTTGGATAAGTCAGTAGCAAGAATAGGTCCGGCAAAGAAAGTCGATAGCTGCATTCCGGTGTGACGGTAATCGAAATCAGCAATGCTGATGCCCGCAATCGGAATGGGAAAATCGAAGGTGCCTTCGTACATTGCGCCGGCCACCAGCGAGGTGATGCGCTTCTGGCTCTTTTCCACTAGTACACGCTCGCTGCCCTGCTTCTTCAGCTCGCGCAGCCCGTTGTCGGTATCGCGGTACATCGGGTCTTGCGTGTTATGTTCGGCTGCGAGGGCCTCGTTCAATTGCGGCGCGTTGATGATGTAACTGGAATACTGAACCGTCCGTAGCAGCACGAAATCGCGTCCCGCGGCATTCAGCATCTGCTGCGCGGATAGAGACTGCAGCAGATTGTACTGATTTCCCTTGCCGTCAGAAACTAACTGGAAATTCTGGGTCTCGGAGTTGACCACCACATTGCTCTTGAATCCACGCTGACTCAGTGACTGCTTCACCTCGCGGAAAGTAACTCCGTCAATCCAGATCTTCCCGCTATAGAGAGTCTCGTCCTGCACTTTGGGCTCGACACTCAATACATAACACAAAACTCCGTTGACCTCTTCCGTCCCCTGCAACTTGTAACTGTAGCGCTCGTTGAGCTTCAGTTCCAGAGGCTGACTCAGAACCTTTTCCGGCTCAAGCTGCGGCAGCGGAAATTCGTATTTGTTGTTGAATTTTACGCCGTTGACGTAAAACTCTGTCTGCGCGAATTCCGTCGGCTTGCCGCGCTCATAAAACTGCTTGAGCTGCATCGAAATGTCGAATGCGGAAGTCACCGTGGTGCTCTCAAAGTGCAGGCTCATGAAGCTCGAAGACTGATAGTTGTCCAGCTTCCGATTCTGTGCTTCGCGGAACTGCTGCCAGCGGGCAATCACTTCATCGACAGTGAGGTCAACCCCGCTCTTGACTTCCACCGTGCTATAACTCGCCGTCTCTGCGCCGCTCAATTTATGGATGGAAATCAGGGCATACTCGCTGCTGCATATGGAGGTTTGCATCCATCCCTTGTCCGTCTTCGTAGCTTCGCCCGCAGTAATCCGCGCGCCGGTTGCTGGGTCAAACCACTGCGCCTCGAATTGCGCCGCGGCGTTCCCTTGAAGCCTGACTGTCTTTGGCGAGCCGGAATTTCCCTTCACGCGCGCCACAATCACCAAGTCCGGCGACTGTCCGCTGCCAAACCAGTAGATCTCTTTGCCTTCCGCGCCATCCAGTGTGAACGGCAGAGCGGCAGGGTTCAGCAGCAGCATATTCACGGTAATGGAATGCGTCAAAAAACTGTTTGCCGCGCATATCTGGTTGGCGCTCTGAGCATTCGGCGGATCAGGCCAGACCATCTCGACCGAACTACCGGAGGCGGCGAGCGCCGCTGCCAGATACGGAGTAGCACCAGCCGACGACGCGGCGTTCAGCTTGAGGATGAGCGGTTTATTCAATGCCTGATCGGCTATCCATGCGGCATCCGCGCGCCAGCTCGGCGAGTAAGTGACGCCCAGCAGATCCGCATAGGTAGCAAGCCGTTTCACGATCTCGCCATGCTGGCCGATAAACCCCGGGCCAAAAACAAATGCAAGCCGCAGACCGGCCTTGCTCGACTTCGCGGTCACTGCCAGGCGCAAAAGCCCGAAGGCGAATTGATCGGGAGCCGTTAGCGGTTCGTTGACCTCGACGATCACCCCGCGCACGGCGGGTGCCGCAAGGGGCGCTGCTTTCAGAAACGTGTCAACCCGTTCGTTGAGTTCCTTCTCAGATTCCTTGCCGGTAAGCGAGCCTGCTGCCACAACCACGCGCAGCCAAACCTCCGAGGTCGCTGGCATACTCGCAACAGCTTGTGATTGCTCTTGAAAACTGCCGCTGAGGCTTTCGTCGCTGCCCAACTGAAAGAGGACCGGCGGCAGCACAATCGGCTTGCCTGCGGATTGACACTGGCTGACCGCTTCCAGGCTTGCCGCGAGCTTGTGGTCTGTGGGAATCGAAACGGCTGTTCTGGGCAGGCCGACCTGCGCCTTTGCCGGCAAGAATACAAAGCTGGGAATCAGCAGAAAGGCGGCGATTCGCTTCGAAACTGCCGCACGGAAGAAAGACTGCATTGCCGGGAGAAACGACGATTCCGCCATCACTTGCGTCCTATCGCCCTGGTAGCGGGCAAAACAAGTTGACTTGCATTGACGTGTCCCCTGCAATTGCCGTGACTCGTTTAGACGCCTGCTTCTGGCGCTATGTTTTCCAGTCGAATCAGTTCCTCGGCTTCGCGCAGCCGGGCGCCGGCGTTGTAACTGCAGAAGGGAATCAGTTGTCCATCGGTCGAGACATACTGGATGATGCAACGGCTCAGACGGCGCAGGTTATAACTATGGGCGTCCATGAAGTGCATTCCCGCGACGAAGATGCCGTTGAAGCCTCTCTGCGTCCAGCCCTCGGACCTTCCCTCGGTCTTGTCGTCCCACGCATCCATGCTGCGCAACAGGCGCTGAAAGGTAAGTCCAGGAGGCGCCTTGCGCATATCAAGGCATTGCGACAGAGTTCCGAATTGGCGAATCTTCGAGATCTTGCGCTCAAAAAATCCCTGCTCGGCATACGGCGTTACCGATGCCGTGCTGCGCAGGAAGCGGTCAAGATCAAAGAAACTATTCAGGCAAAATGGCTTGTTATCGTCGTCCACGTAAAAGAAGGTGCCGACGGAACAGTGGGCGTCGCTGGCCGGCGGATGCGATGTCTGCTGGCGGACGCGGTCAATCGCGCGGCAAAGCAGCGTCAGCGAGTTCAACGGGAACCAGTCGTCCGGGAAGCGGGTCAGCCCCGTCTGCTCGCCAAACTCGCGCGCCATCGCGGCCAGGTTGAAGGGCTCGGCAACTCCGTCCGCGACCTCGATCCGGCCCACGTGCGCTGCTGGCTGAATGCTGATTCCGGTCACGTGGCTGCTGTGCTTCAGCGCGAACTGGAAGATCGGCCCCAGCTGATCCACGTTGACGCCGCTGATGATCGTCGGCACCAGGACCAGCCGCATATTGGTCTTCTTGATGCTCTCAACTGCCGCGATCTTCTTGTCCAGCAATCGCTGACCGCGCAGCTTCAGATAAACATCGTCGTTCACGCCGTCAAATTGCAGGTAAAGCGTGTGCAGGCCAGATTCCTCGCACAGCTTTGCGTATTCCGGATCAACGAACTTGCTGCCGTTGGTAGCCACCTGGATATGCGTGAAACCAAGATCGCGGGCAATGCTCAGGATCTTCGGGAACTCCGGGTGCAGGGTCGGTTCTCCGCCTGAGAACTGCACGCTGCGGCAGGGCACCGGCCGGTTCAAAAGCGAATGGAGCATCCTGGTAACTACTTCAATATCAAGGGAATAGTGCTCCCCTGCGCCAGTGGCCTCGGCAAAACACACCGGGCACTTGAAGTTGCAGCGATTGGTGATGTCGATGACCGCCAGGCATGGCTCGTTGTCGCTGCCCGAGGCAACATCACAGCATCCGTTGCTGACCGGTTGCGCCGCCGCATGCTGATCTTCCGGGAAGATCAGCCGGTTCCATTCTTCCAGTTTCCGGTACAAATCTGAGTTGGAGAAAATCAAGGCTTCAGTGGGTGCATGGCAGGGACACAGGGACCGCTGATAGACCTTGCCTTCTCGATCAATGATCTCCGCAGGCGCCGGATTGCCGCACTCCGGGCACAAAGAGGAGACCGTGTCGATGGTGGTATCGCGGAGATTCGCTTTCATCGGATGCCCTTGACTATAGCATTTTGGTAGAGAACAGTATACATGAACGCATGCGCCTTTGGTTTCGGTTCACGATCTGGTTATTTTGGTGGAATCTGAAGAATTATCAGCTTTGTAACCAACTTGCTTTGCTTGTGTGGGTATTGCTAAAAGTGCCCCCGCGGCAAGGGTATGAATCTCTAATGAATAATTTGGCCGTGAACCGCTTTAGCCGGGAAGGCCTTCTCGCTCTGCACCAGCTTTGCAGCACCTCCGGGGAGCCTTCAGACCACTTGATGGACGTGATCGGCGAACCACTTCTCTTCCAAGTTCTTTCCCAACTGAACAAACTGCTCTTCCAGGCTGGCCATGCGCGCCGCCGCTGCGCCCAGCTCACCGCCATCGGCTGCTTTTTCCATCTCCAAGGCCACCTTGCGCAGCCGTTCGCCCCCGATATTGGCCGCCGCGCCCTTGATCGAATGGGCTTGCAACCCGGCTCCGGCAGTATCTCCGGCTGCCAGATACTCCTTCAAAACTTGAATCTGGCGTGGAAAATCTCCAAAAAACACATCCAGAATCTCTGTGGCGAGCTCTTCGTCTCCCGACATCCGCTCCAATAATCCCGCACGGTCAAAGACTGGCGTCTCGTCTTCGGCAGGCGGGGATGGAAGGCACCGTGCCGGCGCGATGGCGCTGGAGGCCTCTCCAGGGTGAAACCATTCTGCGAGCGCCTCCCGCAAATCCCCCGGCGACACCGGTTTGGGCACAAAACCATTCATGCCTGCTTCCATGCACAGTACCCAGTCCGCATGCTGGGCGTTTGCCGTCATCGCCAGGATAGGCAAGTTATGGTTGAGAACAGCCGACTGCGGATCGCGGATCCGCCGGGTCGCCTCGATGCCATCCATCTCCGGCATACGCACATCCATCAACACCAGGTCGTAAGGGATCGACTCCAGCGCCAACAGCGCCTCGGCGCCATTCGCCACCGCGTCGGCGCGCAGCCCCAGCTTCTTGAGAATCGCCAGCGCTACCTTTTGGTTGGTGGCATTATCCTCGGCCAGCAAAATCCGCGCATTCACCCCGGCGAAGGGCTGCAACCGTTCGTGTGCGCCCCTATCCGGGTTCAGGCTAGACCGCGGCTCGGAGCCGGCCGCGGCGGACAGCACTTGGGAAAGCGTGTTGAACAGCTCTTTGCCGCGGACCGGTTTGGCGAGGCAACCGGCGAAGCTTATCTCCGGGCTCTGCTGTATGCCATGCCGCGCGTTGAACGTCGTCATGATCACCATCCGCGTATCCGCAAGGCTTTCATCAAGTTGGATGGCGCGTGCCAGAACCTCGCCGTTCATCCTCGGCATTTGCATATCGATCACCGCAACCCGGAAGGGATCCTGCTCATCGTGCGCCCGGCGAAGTGCTTTGAGCGCCCTGGAACCGCCCTTGACAGATTCTGACCGCATCCCCCACGAGGCCGTCAGCGTTGTCAGCAGCTCGCAGCTGGCGGCGTTGTCATCCACGATCAGCACCCGTGCCCCGCGCAGCCCGGCCATCGCCCGTTCTTCATCCTGCGTCTGCGCGGCCATATGCCCCACGCCCAGCCGGACCGTGAACCAGAACTCCGACCCCTGCCCCAGTTCGCTCCTCACGCCGATGCTGCCGCCCATCATCTCCGCCAGTTGCTTGCTGATCGCCAGGCCCAACCCGGTGCCGCCAAAGACGCGTGTCGTCGAGGCTTCCACTTGACTGAATTTTTTGAACAGCAGGCTCAGCTTATCTTCCGGAATCCCGATACCTGTGTCGCGCACGGTAAAGCGCAGCAGGCAATCGGACGCGCCCGCCTCTTCCAGAGAGACCCGCACCGCTACTTCGCCCTTCTGCGTGAACTTGATCGCGTTGCCCGTCAGATTGGTTAGAATCTGGTTCAGACGCCCCTGGTCGCCCCGCAACTGGGTCGGCACATCCGGTTCGGCGCTCATCAGCAGCTCAAATCCCTTGGCATAGGCCTGGGCCGCTACCGTCGCTGCAAGTACGTCCAGCAGGCTCTGCAACTCGAACTCCACCGATTCCAGTTCCAGCCGGTTCGCCTCGATCTTGGAAAAATCCAGTATGTCGTTGATCAGCGACAAAAGCGATTCGCCGCTGTCACGCACGATCGTGGCAAAGCGGCGCTGCTCGGCCGTCAGTTTGGTATCCAGCAACAGCCCGGTCATGCCGATCACGCCATTCATCGGGGTGCGTATCTCGTGGCTCATGTTGGCCAGAAACTCGCTCTTCGCGGTGCTGGCCTGTTGCGCCTCCGCGGCCAGCCGGTTGACCCGCTCGGTTTCCTCCGCTAGCTGCCGATTACTGTTTAATAGCGCCTCCGCTGCCTGCTTCTGCGCGGTGATCTCCCAATTCGTGCCCACGATGTGGATGGCCTTGCCAGCATCATCCCGCTGCACCAAAGCCAGGCCGCGAATGTTGTGGAGGCTCCCATCCGGCCAAACCACGCGGAATTCAGTGTCGAAATCCCGGTCGCCGCGGATAGCAGCCGCAATCGCCTCATCCCCCCTCTGCCGATCCTCCGGGTGAAGGCCAGACTGCCATACTTCGTAGGCGCCGCTGAACTCATCCCGCGTGATGCCGTAGAGGCGAAACATCTGCTCGTCCCAATCCAGCCGGCTATTCACCAAATCGTAATCCCAGATGCCTACGCCCCCGGCCCGCGCTGCCAGTCGAAGACGCTCCGCCGCCTGTTGCAGCAGAAATTCATTCCGCTTGCGTTCGGTGACGTCGGAGATGATGGAAAACAGCATCGTCTTGCCGCCCTGATCGATGGCCGTAGAACGGACTTCTACGTCGCGTTCTTCGCCACTCGCAAGGCGATGACGAAAGTTGAAGCAGATTTGCTTTTCGTGCAGCGCGCGCAGACGCTGCGCTGTGATTTCTTCGGGAGGCAGCACGTTGATGCGGCTGATCTCCATTCCCGCTAGCTGCTCCCGCGTATATCCGTAGTACTCCGCGGCGGCGCGGTTTGCCGAAACTATCATCCCGCTGTACATCTCGATCAACAGCATCACCGAGCCGTTGTCCTCGAAGATGCTGCGGAACATCTCCTCGCTCTTCTGCAGCTCCTCCTGGCCCTTTTGACGCTCCGCCAGCGCCCGGACCAAGGATGCATTGCTGGCCGAAAGCTCCTCGGTCTTCCCTTCAAGTTGATGCGTCGCGCGCTGAATCCATTCCGAGAACCAGAAAGATACTCCCGTTACCAGTACCACTGTCAGAAGCAAGATCGACCAAACCACGGGAGTTCCCACGGAAACCGCCTTGAGGGCATCATGCGTCAGCCGCTGGCCCCGCTCCTGGTCGATCGTGGCCAGGAAATCCTCCATCTTCCGCCGCCCCAGTGTCGCCTCCATCAGCTTGGTGTCGTAAATATGTCGTGCCTCTTTGTTCTTGCCCGCCCGCTTCAACGCCTTGATCTCCAGCCACGCCTGGTAGAAGTTGGCCTGCTCCAGAGCGCTGGTGGCAATCGCTTGCCGGTCTCGGGGATCGAATTTGGGATAGTGTTCCCGTATAGTGCGCAGATCGTCTTCGGCCTTCGCTACCAGATTCTCATTCTTCGTCAGCTCCGCGTCGCTGCTCGAGTTCAAATAGAAGACAATGGCGATCCGCTGATCCTTGGCCACCCCTTTCAGCTTGCCTGCCCAATACAATGCGGCGAACGTATCGTCGTTGAGGCGGCTTACGGTGTTGCGGGTGCGGTATAGGTTCATCAGGGAGAGCGTCCCCTGGATCACTACCAGTGCTCCCAATCCGATGCAGATCAAAAACACCCTTCTGCCCAGCGTCCATCGCTTCATAGGCTGCCTCCATCGCGCGGATGGACAGGCAGTTCTTCGTCAAATGCTTGCGGCTGCAATCCGAAGTCGAGAAAACAGGCCACTATCATCTCTGCCGCCGGCTGACATCTTCCGTAAGCAAGGTAATCGAGCAGGTCACGGACAAGAAGTTCATTACTTCTCTATCGGCCAAATTCGACTGCACTCAAGTTCTTGGGCAGGGCAGGGAAGAAATCGCACGCGCGGCAGGGAACTTTGGGCGGGAACGGAAAACCCTTCTCGTTGGATTTATGCTTCTGTGAATGTGCTCAGGGCTATAGTCTTGAAGTGTTGATTTCCTTAAGAAATCGACACCTTATATCAACTTTGAATGGGCATGGAAATCGTGGTTTTGCTCTACCCGTGAAAGCACCAGGAAATGCTCCGTTCATCTCCACAAATTATGCCATTCTTGGACTTTTCTCACATTTCTTCCACCCTTGATTCAAGTCCAGCCCGAGATTCGCCGATATACAAATTACAATGCAATCAATTTCTTGCAGCGCGCCATGAATCAATCGGAGAAAGACGATGAAGAGCCTGGTTGTCGAAGACGATGTAACACACCAGATGCTGCTGCAAAAGTTCCTTTGCCGCTACGGACTATGCGACCTTGCCGCCGACGGAAAAAAAGCCGTGGAAATGGCCGGCATTGCCATGAGAAGTCATCAGTGCTACGACCTCATCTGCATGGACCTCAGAATGCCCGTGATGGATGGGCAGGAAGCGATCTGTGAGATTCGCAAAATGGAGGCCGCAGCGCAGGTTGACAATCCCGTCATAATCATCGTGACCACGGCCTATACCGACACCGAAAGCATCGCCGGCGCGCTCCTCTGCCGCTGCAATGCCTACTTGGTAAAGCCCATACAAATCACCAAGCTGCGCGCCGAATTGAAAACCTTCCAGCTAATTCCATAGCTCGCGCCAGCCCTTCCTGCCAGATTGCAAAGCTTTTCGGCCACGCATTCATGCCGCCCCCTCCGCTGTTTATTGAAGAGTTATTAGCATCCTGTTCATCCTCCATTGATGGTCGCCAAGGCAGACTGGCTCCAGAGCTTCCAGTTCGTCCGCGGAATCGAGGAGCAGGAATGGCCCAATCGACCATCTCGTACCTATGGCGCGACAAGAAGGCCTCGCAAGGCTTCCGGTCCGGCGTCTCGCTGCACAGCCATACCAACCAGTCGCACGAGACCCTGGATTTTCTCGCCAACTTCGGTAACCAGTACCCGGTCATGCGTCCGCTGCTCTCGCGACTTGAGCGCCGTTCGCGGCAGTTGTATGGCTTGCGTGTCGACTACGCGGCCAGCTATTGGACCCCTCCGATGACGCCCAAGCTGGCTCACGACCTGGAACGCCGCCAGATCGAAAAACTGGACCTCGAAGCCATGGTTTCTCTCACCGATCACGACAACATCAAAGCGCCCATGCTGCTGCGCACGGTTCCCAGCGCGCGAAGGATTCCCGTCTCCGTCGAGTGGACGGCTCCCTATGGTGAACAGTCCTTCCACCTGGGCGTGCACAATCTGCCCAGCGGTCGAGCCACCGAGTGGATGAAAACACTCGCCGACTACACCGCCAATCCATCGAACGCCCGCTTTACCGAGATTCTGAGCGCCTTGCACGACTTGCCGAATGTGCTGGTCGTCTTCAACCACCCCTTGTGGGATCTCTATCTCATTGGCCAGCAGAAACACGAGTTTCTGGTCAATGAATTTTTGTTGAAGAATGGCAACCATATTCACGCCCTCGAACTCAACGGACTGCGCAACTGGGACGAGAATCGCGCGGTGCGGCGCCTCGCCGACCAGTGGAATATGCTCCTGATCTCTGGCGGCGACCGTCACGGCGTTGAGCCCAACGCCAATCTCAACCTGACCAACGCGACCAGCTTTACGGAATTTGTGCACGAGATTCGCTGCGAAAAGAAGAGCGATCTGCTCTTCATGCCCCAGTATGCCGAGCCATGGAAGCATCGTTTGCTGCAATCGACCATCGATGCAATCCGCTGTTATCCCGAGTTCCCCCAAGGTTCACGCACCTGGGACGAGCGCGTCTATCACCCCGACGCCAACGGTGTCGTCCGCCCGCTCAGCGAGTTGTGGCCCAACGGCGCGCCTCCCCGTGTGATGGCCTGGATGCTCGGCGCTATACAGTTGATGGGCATGGGTCCATTCTCCGGCGGCCTGCGCATAGCCTGGAGCGACGACCGCCAGTTGCGTCTGGCCATGGGCGAGAATGACGGCTAACAGCCCGTGGTGAAAGTCAGGTTTTGAAAGGAAAAGGCTCGAGTCCTCCGCGCCCTAGGCGCAGTGGTTGTTAGCCCCGCGCTTCAGCGTGGGGAAAAGGGATTCAACAAGTTCGTTATGGAGTCCCGTAGGGACGGCGCAAGGATTCGATTTATGCAGGAAGCAACAGTCCTGACTGCCGAAAATACTGCAAAATAAATGCGGGGCTTTAGCCCCTGAGGGAAAGTATGTTTTCAGCACCGGGGCTGCAAGATGACGATGCACTAACCCCGCCCCGCGTAGCCTACTTCCCCGACTCCTTCCATGAGGTGAACGGCGTCGCGCACACCAGCCGCCACTTCGAGGCCTTTGCCCGCCGCCGCAATCTTCCCTTTCTCTGTGTCCGCGCAGGCGACCGCGCCCAGGCCGTCACCGAAGAAGCCAATGCGTGGACCCTCGAGCTGCCGCGCGGCTTTCTCTCCTTCGCCCTGGAAAAAGACCTCCGCTTCGATCCCGCCTTTCTGCGTCACATTCCGCTCATCGGCGAAGTGCTCGAGCGCTTTCAGCCCACCCTGATTCACATCACCGGTCCCAGCGAGGTGGGAATGCTCGGCGCGGCCTTGGCCCATGACCTTGGCCTGCCGCTTGCCGCCAGTTGGCACACCAACGTCCATGAGTACGCTGCACGTCGCTCGGAATGGTTTCTGCGCCTGCTCCCCGAGCGTCACTCTGTGGCAACCGGCCAGAAGATCGAAGACCTCTCCATGGCCGTAGCGGCCCGCTTCTACTCGGTGGCGAAGGTGCTTTTTGCGCCCAACCCCGACCTCTGCGCGCTGCTCAATCGCTCCACGGGCCGGCCCTGCCGCTTGATGCCGCGCGGTGTGGACGCCGAGCTATTCCATCCCGCAAAACGTACTCGCGAGAGTGAAGACAAAGAAGCTGTTCTTGGCTTTGTAGGCCGCCTCTCGGTCGAGAAAAATGTAACTCTGCTGGCTCAGGTGCAGCAGGAGCTGGAGCAGAGGGGAGTTACTAACTTCAGATTCCTTATCGTCGGCCACGGCGCCTCGGAAGCATGGCTTCGCGAGCGCCTGCCGCGCGCGGAGTTTACCGGCGTCTTGCGCGGTGAAGCACTGGCCCAGGCCTACGCCGGCATGGACCTCTTTGTCTTCCCCTCGCACACCGACACCTTCGGCAACGTGGTCCTCGAGGCCTTGGCCAGCGGAGTTCCAGCCATAGTAACTCCCGACGGCGGCCCTGCAACCATCGTTCGCGACGGTGAAACCGGCCGCATTGTTGCTGATGCTGACTTCGCCGCCGCCATCGCCTCGCTAGTAGCCGATCCAGCGCGCCACGCCGCCATGCGCCAAGCCGCCCGGAGTTATGCTCTCACAATGAGTTGGGACTCAGTCTTCGAGGATGTCTACGCCGCCTATCAGACGATCCTGCCGCTGCGGGCTATTTCATCAGTTCGCCAGAAAGAATGCTAAAGGATGGGGCACAGGACAGATCGGACGGTACGATTCAGAACCCCTAGACTTCGCTCGTTCGTCCTCTCATACTTGGTTTATGGCGTACACCATCCAGCAAGCGAAAACCCATCTCTCCCGCCTCTTGAAGGAGGCCGAGGAGGGTAAGCAGGTTGTAATTGCGCGTGGTGCCAAGCCTGCCGTCCGGCTTGTGCCGGTCGAGACAGCGGTTGCATCTCCCGCAAAGCGAGTACCGGGAAAGTATGCCGGCCAATTTTCGTATCCAGAAGATTTCTTCAAACCTCTCGAAACCGACGAAGAACTGCGAGAATACGGCTTCGATATCCTGGCCGACGCGAAACTTCCAGCTTCTCACGCCAACGCCCTGTAACTCAGAATCCACTTCTCCTGCTCTTCCGTGTCGGGTACGGCGAAGCCGCGGGCCGCTTCAATCGCCGCCAGTGCCGCCGTGGGAGACCAGCCCAGATGGATCAGCGCGCAAGCCGCTGTCACGGTGGCTCTGCCAATGCTTCCCCGGCAATGAACGCCAATCGCTTCGCCCTCGCGGAGACGATCTGCCAGCTCTTGCACAAATATCCTGAAAGCGGCGCGATTCGGCGGAAGATGAGCATCGGGCATCGGATGAGAGAGAAATTGTAATCCAATCTGCTCCGCAATCCTGCCCTCTTGAGACAAGCCAAGCATCGCGGCCTCCTCCTCTTCAAGCAGAGAAACCAGAGTCTCCACGCCTCCGCTTTTCATAGTGAGCAACTCGTCGTGAAGTCCCTTCCCGCCCGGCGGGCACAACACGATCGCCAGCGATGCCGGCGGATTGCCTTTGATCCAGAAAATGTCCTTCATGGCGCTCTGACTCCTGCAAACTCTTCGACGCGCTCACGGGCGCTAGGGATTCCTACTCCAAGCACAGCGTCATCTTCAATCAACAAAATCAGCTTGTCAACCACTAAGCTGGAGTGGGTGCCGGTCTGAGTGATGCGTGCTGGATGGAAGAGTTCCCTATCCGAATCGCGCATGAACTTCCACAAGGAATTCGTCGGCGGACTTATGATGTTCTCCCCATTCCAAATCAAGCAGGTAATAGGCCGCCTCTTCTGCGCAAACGCACACATTACCCTGAGGGTCTCATGCAAACGACCCAATCTCGTATGCCATTATCAACTGAAGTGTTCCCATCCCCGCGCCTCCAGCGGCCTCGCGCCCTGCGGAGTCATCAGAGTAATCGCTGCTTTACCTGCGCGCGCTTTCACAATGCGTCCAATTCGCGCCACCGCGACGCCTCGAATGCTGCGCGGCATTTTTGTCGTCGCCGATGCCGTAAACAGTAGTTCATAGTCCTCGCCACCGTCCAAAGCCTGTGCCAGATCTGCTCCCAATCCAAGCGGCACAAGAGCCGCATCGACCTCGGCGGCCACGCCCGATTCCTCGCAGAGATGAGCCAGGTCGGTCGATAGGCCGTCGCTCACGTCCAGTGCTGCGGTGGCCACTCCGCGGCGTTGCAGCCAGAGTCCCTGGCTAATGCGCGGCTGCGGATAGAGGTGCGCAGCCAGTTGCGCTCCTAAACTCGTTGGAATGCGTGGCGGGTTGGAGCGGCCAAGGCGGGCTTCAGCCACTTCCCCCAGGCGATCAAGTCCCGCCGCCGCTCCGCCCAAGGTGCCGGTCACATAGAGCAGGTCGCCCGGCTTTGCGCCCGAGCGCAGCAGCGCACACCCGCGACGAACTGCGCCAATGAGAACAATATCCGCCACGGCCACCGGCGATTCAGCCAGGTCCCCGCCGGCCAGCGGCGTCGAGTGTGCTTCGGCCAAGGCCAGCAGCCCATCCAGAAAGCGCTGAACCCAAGAGCGCCGTCGACTCGAAGCCACGGTCAGCGAGCGCGGCAAACCCAGCGAAAGAAAGGCTGCAACCGGCCGCGCGCCCATCGCTGCCAGATCGCTCAATCCACGCGTCAAAGCCCGATGCCCGACGGCCTCCGGCTGGTGCCAGTCGAGGCGGAAGTGCCGCCCCGCAATCGACAAGTCCGTCGTTACGGCCAGCTCCTCGCCCTTGCGCGGAGCCAGTAGCGCGCAGTCGTCGCCGATGCCCAGACGAAGACCACCGGATCGTCCGCGATGGGCTGCCCGCTCGCGAATCTCTTCGAGCAGGGCCACTTCGCCATGTCCGCTTCGCGCTCCGAGATGGGTCTGCTTGATCCGCACTTCATTGAGAATAGGTCAAATCAGCGGGATTCTCACCTGCCGACCGCGCGCGTAGGCAATCTCGCTCCAATCCCGCCCAAACAAAGGTAACCTCCCAGTGCCAAATTATGTTGACCTGTGGTACTGCCGTTTGGTAGCCTTGACAGACGTTCCGGATACTGCGCCCTTGGGCGTCTGTGTTGTGTTGGGAGCCAAATGGCTCCGTTACCTTGGTATCTTTGCTGAGTACACAGCGAATTGCAGCTCTGCCGACTGCGGAGATGAAGGGCGAATATGCTGCGCAAACGCTATTACATTCTGTTTGTTGCAAGAGATGAAGACGGGCAGATTCGCAAGATATCCCTGCCGCTCAAGTATGTGTATGGTTTCCTGGTCGCCGCGGTCTTCGGCGCCTTCACCATCGTCGGCTTGGCCGGATCATACACCCGTATGCTCCTCAAGACCGAGAGCTTCAACCAACTCCGCCAGGACAAAGAGAATCTCAGCAAAAACTACAAGCAGATGGCCCAGATTGCGCATGACCGCAATGTGCAGGTAGCCTCGCTGGGCGCTTTGGCCAGTGAAGTGACCGCGCTCTACGGACTGCGGCAAAGCAAGCTGGTCTCCGCCAAGACTGCTGCAGCCGGCGCGGCAGCTGATCCCACACCCACAACCCTCGCCCTTACCGACGATGTGGACCAGCAGCAGGTGAAGCTCTCCATCGATCAGTTTTATCAGTTGCGTTCGCAGGCCTTGTCCGGCCGCGTTTCACGCGCCCTCGAGGGTGGCCTCAATCCCAGCTTTGTCGGCGACTGGACCGAGTTGGCCGATGCACCCTCCCTGTGGCCGGTCGAGGGCCGCGTTGGTTCGAGCTTCGGTGAACGCCAGGATCCCATCAATGGCGAAGGCGCCTTCCATTCAGGCATCGATATTGACGCACCCATGGGAACGCCGGTCCGCGCCGCTGCAGATGGTGACGTGACCGAAGCCAGCGTGGTCAATGGATACGGCCGTCAGGTCAGGATCGACCACGGCCATGACATTGTCACCGTCTACGCTCATCTTTCCGCCATTTCGGTCATGCCCGGCCAGCATGTGCTGCGCGGCCAGATCATCGGCAACTTGGGTGAGTCAGGCCGTACCACCGGACCGAATCTGCATTATGAGGTGCGCGTTCATAATGTGCCGGTCAATCCGCACAAATATCTGCGCACCAGCTACCAGCAGATTGCGCTCTTTGACAACAGCACGGACTCTTCTCAAGCGCAATAAGGCAGCTACCTCAGGTAAAACAGCATCGCCTCCCGATAGCGCGGGAGCCGATGCTGTTTTACCTGACGCTGAAAACGCCAAACCCCTCTGTCTGCGCCGTTCTACTTGAATGCGCCTGGGCCGCCGGACGCATCTGGCGCTGGATTCTCGCCGCCAGTCGGGCTGTTGAACAGCGAAGGCGTGAGCGTCGCTGTGATCACTACCCGGTCGCGCTTCTGCGTAACCTCAGCGGTCTTCAGCAGCGTCTTCAAGCCCTTGTTGGCGGCATTGTCCGCCAGTGGCAGGGTGAAGTCGCGGGCCAGTATAATCAGCGTCTCCAATGCGGCGGACTGACGAATCGCCACCGCGTCCGTGGGAGCGATCTCCTCAATCCTCACTGTGCCAGTCCAGCCCAGGCTGGCGATGATCGTTGAATCAGCCTCCAGCGGCAGAGACAGTCCGAAGATCCTGATCGCCCCGCTCTCTGAGAAGGGCAGCCCGATCTCGCCCACGCCCCAGGCCAGCGACAGCAGCGGCACCTCGTGAAAGTGCTGCCGCAGCAGCGTCGAGCCGGCAAAGGGCCATGCCGCCGTCGCATGCCGGTCGAGCATCGAGTGAATCTTCTCCGTCGTGGGGTAATTCGATACGGCCACCATGTCGTAGCCGATCTGCGCTACCCTGACCGTCCGCCCCTCGGAAGGAATCGAGTAAACGGTGTGCCCGGAGTAGGATTCGCGGCTCGTGGAGTGGGCGTCAAGCCAGCCGTTCAGCCGATTGCCGGTAATCTTGCCCACCAGCACCATCGAGTACGCAACCGGACCGTTGGCTCCGTTGGGGTTTTCCATGCGGTGCAGCGCGATCGCCGCCTCGTCCAGATCGCGCTCCGGATCGGTGCCGATGGCGTCAATGAACTGCTGGTACTCCGCCACCCGCTCCGGCGGCTTCACTTCCTTCAGGTGAGAGAAGCTCCGTACCGTCTTCAGGTTGATGTAAACAATGCCGTCAGATTCAGGCAGAAGCCGAGCGGCCTCCGGCGGAGCCTTCGAGCGCAAAAAGATCGCCACGGCCAGCAAAAGCAAGACCGCGGCCACTATCCAGAGCGTTCTGCGTGTGCGTCTGTTCATGAAAGGCCGTCAGAGACAAGGTATCACCTCGGCGGCAGAGCGCCAATGATGCTGGTAACGAATGATGATTTGGCCGAGTTGGCCCACAAAGAATGGGTGCTCCATCCTTGCTGTCCTGAGCGAAGCCGAAGGAGATGCATTTTGGTCGCGTCGGCTCCCAACGACTCGGGGCTCCCGGTGAGCGAACTTTACTCGCTGGGGTGGAGGGACAGTTCTCCGTCGCTGGAGTGAACTAGCTCTCCTGTTGCAGATAGCGTCTACGGAGGGAGCAGGGGCCTTTAGGCCCCTGAAAAGATTCCCGGATATTGGGGCCTTCAGGCCCGGAAACAGCAATCTGAATCAAGTGCAACTGTAGTCCTGGCCTGGGAAACCACAGCACTCAGACGCCTCGCGCATCAGCAACGCAGCCGCTCCCTAATCCCCCACGCTAAAGCAATAGATCTTCCACGAGTTCGCCGCTGTGTCGGCGCCTTTCGGCGGCAATATCCCGTACTCGCCCACCCCCAGGCTGGACGTCAAAGTGATTTGATAAACGCGAGGCGCAATCTTTTCTGACGAAAAAACCACCGAGTCCTTGTCCAGATCATTGTTGTCTTTCGAGGCCTTGCTCGAGGAGATGTGAAATTCGCGCTCGCCGGTTTTGGCCTGTAGCCGGAGCAACCGGTAATTCGCAATCGAGCCGCCCTCCGGCACGTAGACGGCCAGCGTGATAGGGAAGCTTGCGCCCAGCCTGGCCTTGACGTTGGCGATATGACCCTTGGTGGCTCCCAGCTTTTCGTCCCCTACCGCAACCCCTCCGTATTTTGCAATCGCAAATTCCGGCGCGATCAATGTCCATGCGCCGCTCTTGTCCAGGGAATAGACGCCGACTTCATCGATGCCCGGCGGAAGAGCAGGCGCACTCGCCGCCGGTATGGGTGCAGCCGCTGGTATTGCCGCGGGAGCTGCGGGCGGCGTCGGAGCCGTCGGTGCTGCCGCGGGAGCCGCCGGGGTAGATGCATCCGCAGCCGGCGTCGCTGCGGCTGGAGCAGCCGCGGTCGGCGACGGAGGAACTGGAGGGGTTGGCGGCGGCGTCGGTGCAGATGCGGCCTTCAAAACTATCGCCGCAACCACCTTGTCGCTCGCCCCGGCGCTCTTCAGCGCAATCAGCCCATCGGTCGAGACATCAAAGCTCCCCGGCTGTGCGTTGATGGTGGTGACAATCAGATCGTCCGACAGCCCTGCCTTCACTAGCTTGATGATCGAGTCATTGTTGAGCGTCTGCTGGGCAAAGGCCAGAGGGCAGATTGCCAGAAATACAACCGCAAGAATGTTTTTACGCATATGCCATCTCCGAGTGATTCAAAACCGCCAAGACCCTAAAAAAAACGGCAATAGAATCATCAACCTAAACCCTGCTTTTCGCAAGAAGTTTCTCGCGCGCCCTTTGGTGTGGCCGCCTCGCGGGCTATGAAACTTAGGGTGCCCCACCCTCGCCGCGTTTTCGTTTTTGCGGTTTCGGGGTCCCCAACGACGAGTCTTCGTCGTTGGGGTGATCTAGGGTGGGAACAGAAAACCTGTCTAGCTATTGATCTTTGATTTGTTGAACCTGCATGAATATTGATTCCTGACCCCGTTCGAACTGTCATTCTGAGCGAACCGGGGTCCCCAGCGACAGGTCTTCGTCGCTGGGGTGGGGAACGGGGCCCCGAACGTACTTCAGTTTGGGGGTAGTGAGTCGAAGAATCTGCGTTTTCCTGAACAGATTTCTACTCGCAACTTAAGACTCTGGATCCCCGCTTACCGCCCCACCACCAGCACCACAAAACTGCCCGGCACAATCGTCGGTCGGGGGCGCGGATTATCGGCCGTAGGCTCGGGCCTGGGACCGAACTCAGCCGCCACCAAGTAAATTCGGTCGCTCCCGGAGTCGTAAGCCATGGTGCGCGCGCTGCGTTGCGTGGCCAGGTTCTCAATCGTCGGATATCCGGCTGCGCCCGCGTCGATCACCGAAAGAATTCCCTCTCCGCAAGAAGCAAAGGCCAGCTTGTGGACTGCGTCCCAACCGGCGGCGTCCGGGCCATCGCCAATCGCGGCGACAGCCAGCGACTTGCCGCTCTTCGCGTCGGTCACGGCCATCTTCTTGGCGTCGCAGACGCTGAACAACCGTCCGCCGGCAAGATCATACGCTAGCCCCGAGGGCCCCTCGCAGCCGGTCAGCGGCCATTCGGCGGTTAGCTTGTCGGTCTTGGCGTCCAGGCGAACCAACTCGCTCTTGTCTTCGATATTGTCAAAGACCGTTCCCTTGCCATCGACGGCGGCAAACTCCGGCTTGCCCGGCAGTGGAATCGTCGCAACAACCTTCCGAGTAGCTGCGTCGATCACTGTCGCATCCTTGCTCCGGCCATTGAAGGCCCACACAGTCTGCGTCGCCGGCTCAAAGACGATTGCGTCAGGATTGGTTCCTGCGGGAATCGTCGCCAATGTGGCCAGAGTCGCGCGGTCAAAGACCACCACGGCATTACCACCGCCGTCGGAAATATAGCCGAACTTCCCCGCGTCATCCAGCGCAACCCCATGCGTGCCGTGCAAGTTAGCGATGCTGCCCACCAGCTTTCCCGTCTGCGTATCGACCACATCCACGTGCGCCCCACGCGTCAGATAGAGCCGATGCGCCGAGGGATCGGCAAGCAGGTAATCCCACCCGCCCTCGCCGCCCAGCTTCCAGTGATCCAGAATTTTGTAGGGCTGTTGGCCGGCAGCGGGACGAACTGCGGCAAGCACGCCGCCGAGCAACGTCACGGCAAGAAAGGTTGAACTCAAAAGACGAATGCTGCGCAGAATAGTCACAAAAACCTCCTCGATAACCTCTAAGGGACCTCCGATGAAGCCCAGTTGGTGTCAGTCGTCGACCGGCTTCGCCGACCCACGAGGGATGAAACTTTGGGTGCCCCACCCTCGGCGCGTTTTGGTTTTTGCGCCTAGGGTGGGTTGCTACGAACCTCGGATCCCTTACTGGTTTTTCAACAACTCGCGAACTTGTTTCTTGTTAGGGCACGACTTTTAGACTGCCCGAAGCGAAGCTGAAGGTGCCGTAAATGCCGCAAAACAAATATCGGGTTTTACAGGCTGCGGAAAAACCAGCTTCGGAGGGAGACGGGAGTTTTAACCCCGTGTAAAGCCAATCAAATCAACAAGGGCGTTACAGCCTGCCGAAAAACTCTATTGCGAAAAAACTCAATTCGGTGAAGTTTAGTAGGTGAAGGGTGCGAGCTTTAGCCGGTGAAGGGTACGGGCTTTAGCAGATGAAGGGTACGGGCTTTAGCCCGTACATAAACTCCGCAAAATCAATGCTGGCTTTAGCCCCTGAGGGACGATTTCCTCCTGATTCACCCGAAACTCGGAGCTTTTCCTCATCCTCTTTAGCCCCTGCGGAAATGCTGGCTCGCGGTCAAAAACTATCCTGCCCCGCCCAAATAACCACTCGGCGATAAAAACAACAGCCCCTGCGTTGGTAGACGATCAGAAATCGCAAAAGGTTTACAGATTATTTCCCCTTGGACGCGCACAATGAAAGCATGAACCACACCCAAAGCCACGGTCTTTTGCTGACCACTGTTCACTGACCGTTTTTAGCCCCTCCCCCCCACCCCCCCTTAAATATCCTCAAAACCACCAGATTTCTTGCATATCATTTTTAGCAACCCGGTCGTCTCACGCATAACATATGTATAATCAATAACTCCCACAAAGTACTGTGCAAAAAAACGCAAGCCCCCAACCCGAAAAAACATCTGATTTCCGTTACATTTCAGCCGGAAAACTTTGAACTTTACTCCAGCCGCAGAGGCAAACAAAGCGCTCCAGTGTTGACCATTGCGGCACCTTGATGCCTTCCGTGATTGACGCCGCGCGGCGCGCAACGCAGACTGATGGTAGTGATTACTTACGCGAGGTGATCCATCATGAGCACAAATCCTCCTCCAGCTTTTGGTCCCGGTTTGGGCAGCCGCATCGAAGAGGCTGTCGAGTTGATCGAGATGGAGCTGCGTCACACCATCGCCTACGTGAACGACGCGGTGGTGCCGCAGATACGCAAAGAATCGATCTCGGCGCTCAGAACCGTGGCCGACAAATTGCGCGATCTGGCCGACCGTTTCGATCAGAACGGGAGTCAGCGCCGTTGATGAATCGCTCGTTCGAGCTTCGTCGATTCCCAGCCGGATGGGCCGGAATGGTGCTGGCGTTGCTGGCGCTCTCCGGCTGCGGACATCACGTCGAGATTGCTCCGCTGCCCGAACCGCAAGCTGTTGCGCCGCCGATTCAAGCTCCAAGCCAGGCCCAAAACCTGAATCAGAGTCAGACACAAGCTTATCCGCCAATTCCCGCGCCCGAGAATCCGTCTGCGCGCATCGCGCCCACGCCCGCGCCGCCCGGTGGAGTCAGCGACGATGACATCGACTTTGTGCAGACGCACAAGCCGATCCTCATCGAGCAGGGACTGGCGACCTGGTACACCGCGGCCAAGGGACGCAAATCCGCCAACGGCCAGCTCTTCAACGATCACGCCCTGACTGCCGCGCATCGCACTCTGCCGATGGGCTCGCTGATCGTCGTCACCAACCTGACAACCGGCCAGTCCAGTCCGATGCGCATCACCGATCGCGGCCCCTTTGTCGAGGGCAGGATTCTCGATCTGACTATCGCCTCGGCCAAGGCCACTGGCATCTACCGGGTCGGCGCCGCGCAAGTCCGCGTCGAGGTTTACCGCACTCCCAAGCCGATCAACACCGGCGGACGCTGGTGCGTCCAGATTGGCGCTTTCACCAGCGAACGCAAGGCCAACAAGCTCAAGGCGCAGTTGCTGCGCAACTATCCAGACGCCAATGTAATCGAGTTTCCCGGCGAAGACAGCTACTGGGTGCGCATCCGCGCCGAGGGCGACAACCGCGCGCAGGCCGAGCGCATCGCCCGCAACCTCCGCCCCGCCGAGGGCGATGCCTTTCTCACGCGGCTGGATTAGGAGTCCAGCAGCGCGGCGAAGTTACTCCGCCGGCGGATAAAAGGGCAGCTTCTCGTTTTTCTTGTTGGCGCGGCGGATGGTTACGTCATCCATCAGCAGCGCCGGCGCCAGCACCGTCTTTGGCACGTCGCCGTAATAGTTGGCAACCCACAAGTCTTTGCCCGCCGCCTCGACATTCGAGCGCAGCGCGCGCAGGTCCAGGTCGTCCAGCACCGCGCCGCGCACTAGTTCCCGCTTGCCGTCCATACTGATGCGATAAAGCAGCCGCGGCGTCAGCCTTCCGCCTAAGGTGGCCACGAAATAGACATTCTTCAAGCCGCGATCCTTGGCCATCGCCATCAGCTTGTTTTTCAGTTCCTCCTCCGTTAGCCCGTCTTTGGCCGTCACCTCAAGTACGCCGATGACAGGAGCGGGCGCGGCGGCAACTCCAGCGCGCGCGTGGCCGTTCGACTGGAGAAAATCGCGCACCGGCTCGCGGCCAATCAGATAATTTTCCAGCCGCCCCGCCGTCACCAGCTTGACCGTCTGCGCCGGAACGCCCTCGTCGTCGATCCCATATGCGCCCAGCAGCTCCTTGCCGTTGTAACTCGTCAGGCTCGGGTCATCGACCACATCGAGAAACTCCGGCAGCACCCGTGCATGATAGCTCGAGGCAAAGGCTCCGTTGGTGCGCGCTTCGGTGCCAGGCTTGGGCCGCGTGGCCGTTACCGCGTTCGCCATCAGGCTGCTGATCGTATCTGCTCCGGCGTCCGCGCTCAACAGCACCGGCCCGTGATACTCCTCTTCGACAACCGGCGCCTTGCGCAGATCAGAGAGCGAGGCGATCTGCTTCAATGTATGCTTCTCGAAAACATCAGGCTCATCCAGATCCTTCAGCGAGACGCCCGCGGAGGCATGAGAGCGGTCGAGTCTCATGCCGTCAGCCGCCTGCGTGCCCACCGCGAAGCTTTCCTGGTAGCCCGAGGCCGACTTGCGCACGATCGTCCCTTCGCTGTTCACCAGCCAGGTGGTCTTCGTCCGCGCATTGAATTCGGCCGTGGAGTACTGCACATCGTGCTGGCTGTCTTTGACGCTGGCATCACTCCGGTAGAGTCCGCTCACCCTGGCAACGCGCTCCGCCCAGGCGGCCTCGTCCACCGTCAGCCGCAGCGGATCGGCCAGAGAGATCACCGGCGTCTCCTTGCTGAAGTCGTCGGCCTGCGGAGCCGTCTCCACCTGCTTCAACTCGGCCTGCTTCTGCGCATAGGCATCCAGAGCGCTCTTGTACGCCTTGTCGGTGGCCGTCCACAGCGCCGAGCGCAGCGCGACCGGATCATTGTCCAGAGACACCTGTTCAGGCACTCCGTCGCCGCGTCCTCCAGAGCTGTCGGCCTTGTAGTCGCCCACCCGCACCGTCACATAGGCCACGCGCCCGTGGTTTCGCTGCGAGCCTTCGTTCGCTCCGAATTCCGCCTTGGTCTCGAAGTTATCAATCTCTTCAATGCGGTACTGAATGAAGAACGGCTTCTCAAAGCCCGGCAACTGCAACTGGCTCTTGCTGCGCTCCAGCTCTTCCAGCATGGCCTTGAGAACTGGGTCTTTCTCGGCGTCGGCGCGGGTGGGCTGCGGCGCGCTCTGCGCGGATGCAGCAAGGCAAACGGCCAGCACTCCTGCTCCAGCGAGTATTGCAATTGGACGAATCGAGTTCATTGCGCCTCCATGGTTCTTAACACATGAATTGTTTCTATGACGAGGATCGATTGAGGTTACTGGCATCCTACCCGCCTGCCGCCAGCCGGCTAAGGGAGATGGGCATCCATCTTCAGCCGGATGGCTATCTTGCGGAGGTTGCCGTCGCGCGTCCACAGCACAGTGCCCGGATTGAGCAAGACGGCGGCAATCAGGTGCGCATCGATCAGGCCGATTCCCCGATTATGCAGAGCATAGGCCTCGATCATATACCGGACTTCGCTTTGTTGAGCCACCCGCGCGCGCGGCAAACCATCCAAAAACAAAATCGTCCGTTTTCGATCCGGCAAAGGTCCCAGCGCCAATTCGCCAGCTACGAACGGATGCATCACGATTTCCTGATGGTTCAACCGACGCTCGAATTCCCGGTCGCCGTTGTTGAGATGATCAATCCAGATGGTTGTGTCGGCTAGAATCATCTACACTTACCCTCCGGCGCGGAATTTGAGGAAAATCAGGGGCCGAGCCTCCCAGCGCCGCCAATCTGCGGGCGCTCTCGCGCTCAATCAGCGCCGTAAGCCCGGCGCGCACCAAAGCGGTCTTTTCCATGACTCCCGTCAACTCCTGGGCTGTACTCATCAACTCATCATCAATTGCCAATGTGGTTCTCATCGCCCCTCCATGCATATCATTCTAACATCAAATGATGTCTATTTCCAATGCGCATTGAGTGTACTCAGTGGACAGAATAACGTTGGTTGAGCTTCGAGATGTCCCACCCAGGTGCAACGGAACGAAACGCAGGTCCTTTGACTCCTGCTGCGCTTCGCTCAGGATGACAGCGGCGAGGGCGGGGAATCCAGCAACAAACAGAAAACAAATACCGCAGCCTGTAAGGACCAACATTATTTCTGGCTCTTGCGGCAGTCAGGGCTGAAGCCCTGCCCTACCAGTCGTGCCCTGATACAGTGCGTTTCACACATCCCGGATCGACAAATTTAACCAACAGCTGTTTTTCTGTTCACTGACCACTGATCACTGACAACTTCTTCACTGCTTCACCGTCGGAATCGCCAGAATCGGCGGCCGTGCCGTGCCTTGCGGCTGCTTCTGCGTTTCCATCTCGCTCACCAGCATCGCCGGGGCCACGGCGCTTACCGGGATCGATCCGGACTCCGCGCCGCAGATTCCGTTGAAGACCTCGCTTTTTTCGCCGGTGGCCAGAATGCGCTTCATCGCCGCCAGCGGCGTGCCCACAATGCTGACGCCGCGCACCAGCTCATCTGGGCGGCCATCCACAAAGACGCGCCAAACCATCAGCGGAATCACTTCAAAGGCCTGCGGCGAGCGGCGCTGCGTGACCGCAAAGCCCGAAGAAATGTCCTCGAAATACAGCCCGTATTGCTTGCTTTGCTTCTTCGCTTCCTCGATCAACTGAGCGCGCAGCTTGGCCTCCGATTCGGTCTTTGTCGAGGTCACAATCAGGTTGCCCTGCCTTCCCGTGGGCACATGACCCGTGGAGGAGCGTCCATGGCCATTCGAGGCAGCATAGTTGGCAATTGGCAGCCGCGACATCAGGAAGGTCTTCAAGATGCCGTTCTGAATCAGATCCACGCGCTGCGCCTTCTGGCCCTCGTCGTCATATTCGTAGTTGCCGCTCAGCCAGGTATTGCCGAAGGTGGTCTGCGTCGGGTCGTCGGACACCGAGAGAAATTTAGGCAAAATCTCCTTGCCCACATCCTTGGTAAAGGTCTGGCCTTCGTCGTCGCCGCGCTGGCGCTGGCCTTCAAGCCTGTGCCCCAGCACCTCGTGGAAGAAGACCGCCGCGGCGCGTCCGGAGAGAATCGCTGGTCCGTCAAAGGGATCCGTCACCGGCGCCTTGCGCAGCGCCTGCAGGCTAGAGCCCAGCACGCGAATGGCTGCTTCCACCTCCGCCTGCGCGGGCAAACCATCCACCGTCTCGGCCTCGAAGGTCTGCGCCCGGAAGAGATCCATTCCGTCATCGGCGCGCGTTACGGCAAAGACCACCAGCCGCGCCTGCATATGCGGCTCAATCACTTTGGATTCCTCTGACGAGGCAAAGTAGTCGGTCTCATTCTGCACCGTCAGCATCACCACATTCTGGTTGACATCCGGGTACTCGCGGAAGACCCGCGAGAGCGCCTTGACGCGCTGCTCCCAGGCAGAGCGGTCGATCACGACCAGCGGCGCGGGCTTGCCGAGGTAAACCTGTGGCTTCTCCTGGCTGAAATCCGGCGAAGAGTCTTCTTCCTTGGCGCGAACTTCGGCCTCCGTTTTCACGCGCAGGTAGCTTTCCAGCGCATTGCCATAGCCGGTGTTGGTGGCCTGCCATAGTGAGCGGCCTAGCGCTTCGCGGTCGTCGCCCAGTGGCAGAGCGGCGCTGTTCACCGCCGAACCGCGATGAGAGCCGTGCGTATTGTCCAGCTTGGGGTCGCCGATCCGCACCTGTACATCGGCCTCGCGCTGATGGCTCGCCGAGCTGGTCACCAGCGCTCCATACTGCGCTTGAATCACCACCGAGCTCGAGTCGCTCACTGTGTAACTCAGAAAGTAGGGCGGCAACTGCTTGCCGTCGCCCTGCTTGCCCAGCGACGCAAATGCGCGGTGCAGTTCGGTGGTCATCGCGTCCATCAGCACCGGAATCCCGGTGAATTTGCTTTCAAACTCGGGGCGAGGCGGCGGCGCGGCCTGCTGTTGCGCTCTGGCAGCCAACGGCAAGCTCAGCGCCAACGAGGCAAAAGCCGCGTAAAAACCAGTGCGTGAGGCGGTTCGCACAGCGGCGGTAACGGAAAACTTTCTCATAAGCTGAAATACCCCTGAAAACCTCTTCAAGCAGGATTCTCTCAGAGTAAGCTACTCAAGAGGAAACTGCTGATGAACTTTTCGTGCCGAATGCTGCCGACGCTTTGCCTTGCCTTGCTGCTCACGCCCCTTTGCTCCGCCCAGGCCGCGCCCGCCCAGCCCACGCCAGCCTCGACGACCGCGCCAGTCCAGCCTGCAAGCACCCAGGCCTACTCGCTTCCGCCCGACAAACTCGCCCAGGCCATCACTCTCAGCCACATCTCGCTTGCCCTCGAGATTGCCGGCTCGCTCTGGGGTCTGGCTGTCCTCTGGATTCTGCTCAGCACCCGATGGGCCGCTGGACTGGCTACCTGGACTGAGCGCCTGTTGCGCCGCCGCTGGATGCAAGGACTGCTCTTCTTCGCCGTATTTCTGGTCGTCACCACACTGGCCGGCCTGCCGCTGGACGTGATTGGCCATGCGGTCAGCCGGCATTACGGAATCAGCGTTCAGGGCTGGAGCAGTTGGCTGGGCGACGTGGCCAAAAGCCTTGGCCTCTCGCTGCTCTTCGGTACTCCGATCCTGCTGTTTTTCAACTGGATTGTCCGCGTCTCCCCGCGCCGCTATTGGATTTGGATCTGGCTGGTCGCGCTGCCGCTCATTTTGATCTCCGTCTTCGCTTCGCCGTTGGTCATCGATCCCCTCTTCAACAAATTCGAACCGCTCGCCAAAACTCATTCCGCGCTGGTGGCCAGGCTGGAGACCGTCGTCGCCCGCACCGGAACCAACATTGCTCCCAGCCGGATCTTCCTGATGAAGGCCAGCGACAAGAGCACCGGCCTCAACGCCTACGTTACGGGTCTCGGCGCCTCAAAGCGCTATGTCATGTGGGACACGGCCACCGACCGGATGCCCGATGACGAACTTCTCTTCATCTTCGGCCACGAGAGCGGCCATTACGTCCTCAACCACATTCCCAAAGAGCTTTCCGGCATGGCCGCCGGCCTCTTCTTTGTCATCTGGGCCTCGGCCGCCTTTGCCGCATGGCTGGCCCGCCGCTTCGGCGCTTGCTGGCAGTTGGGCGGCAGGGAAGTGGGCCCGAACCCCCTCGCCAGCCGCCAAGGTTTTCTGGTGCTGCTCTTCGCCCTCTCGGTCGCCAGCTTGGTGCTCGAACCGGCCGGCAACACCTTCAGCCGCCACTTCGAGCATGAAGCCGACGTCTACGGTCAGGAGGCTATCCACGGTTTGGTCGCCGACCCGCAAAAGACCGCCGTCTCCGCCTTCAACCACCTAGGCGAAGCATGGCTGGAAGATCCCAATCCCAGTTCCTTTGTCGAGTTCTGGACCTACAGCCACCCCAGCGTCCAACATCGCGCCAACTTCGCCGCCCACTATGACCCATGGGCCAACGGCGGGCATGGCAGCTTCTTTGAAAAATAGTGGTCAGCGATAACTTTGCGGCAACCGCCCAGCGCAATCGCATCAAGCAATTGTGCCGAGTGCCAGATGCCTCATGGTGCGTAAGCGCCGGCTGGCCGCACCGCAGGTGGTTTGCAGATTATTTCCATTCCGGCGCGCACAATGAAAGCATGAACCACAACCAGAGCCGCGGACTTTTTCTACTCCCTATTCCCTATTCCCCGTTTTTTTCTCCCCCCCCCCCTCCTCCCCCCCCCCACACTCCCAACCATCTACAGCCTCTCTACATCACTTTATCTAATAGCCTC